>Ga0114919_10001122_pt1 | contig 21483 bp, 19 predicted proteins | sample BlataG_FD_88682 | JGI IMG/M metagenome (GOLD analysis project Ga0114919, IMG submission 88682) | Deep subsurface microbial communities from Black Sea to uncover new lineages of life (NeLLi) - Black_00105 metaG | ecosystem: Environmental > Aquatic > Marine > Oceanic > Sediment | place: Atlantic... | reverse complement strand
TTGGCAGCTCGCGCCAATTCGTTTTCGCGCGACAGCAGCCGTCCTGATCCTTAGAGTCTCTGCCGTTCGATGATCTGGCGGGCCTCTTGCACGTGTTTCATGCTGATCGTGAATCCGCCGTAGCCATCGCTGTTGTCTCCATGCGCTTCGAGGTACTCGCGGATCGCCAGCAGGGCTGCCTTGCTGCATATGCCCGCCAGGTCTGCGCCGGAGTACCCTTCGGTGGCGTCGGCCATCGCGGACAGATTCACTCCTTTGGCAAGCGGCTTGCCCCTCGTGTGTATCTGCAAGATCGCTAGGCGCGTCGCCTTGTCGGGCAGGGGAAGCTCCAGCAGGAGATCGAATCGCCCGGGTCTTAGGATGGCGGGGTCCACAATGTCCCGGCGGTTTGTAGCGCCCAGCACGACCACGCCCTTGAGTTCCTCGATGCCGTCCAGTTCGGTGAGAACCTGACTGACCACCCGCTGCGTCACGCCGCTGTCGCCGCTACGTCCCCTGGCCGGGACCAGGCTGTCGATCTCGTCGAAGAACAGGATGCAGGGCGAGGCCTGCTTGGCCTTGCGGAACACCTCGCGGATGCCCTTCTCCGACGCGCCGACCCACTGGGTCAGCAGCTCCGGGCCCTTCACGGAAATGAAGTTGACCTCGCTCTCGCGGGCCAGGGCTTTCGCCAGGAGCGTCTTGCCCGTTCCCGGAGGGCCGCTTAGCAGGATTCCCTTGGCGGGGCGGGTGGCGGCGATCTTGAACAGCTCGGCGTGCTGAAGCGGCCACTGGACCGTCTCGATCAACTCCTGTTTGACTTCGTCCAGGCCGCCGACATCCTCCCAGCTCACGTCGGGGACCTCGACAAACACCTCGCGGATCGCCGAGGGATCAATCTCCTTCAGCGCTTCGAGGAAATGATCCATCTGGATTTCGAGATTCAACAGTTGCTCGTAGGGGACCTCTTCCAGGGCGAAGTCGATGTTGGGGAAGATGGTCCGCAGGCAGGCCATCGCCGCCTCGCGACAGAGGGCCTCCAGGTCGGCGCCGACGAACCCGTGCGTGATCTGCGCCAGCCGATGGAGGTCCACATCGTCTGCCAGGGGCATCCCGCGGCTGTGGATTTGAATGATGCTCAGCCGGCCGTTCGCGTCCGGAATGCCGATCTCGATCTCCCGATCGAACCGGCCCGGGCGGCGCAGGGCAGGATCCAGCGTGTTGACGATATTGGTCGCGCCAATCACCAGGATCTGACCGCGGTTGCTCAGCCCGTCCATCAGCGCGAGCAACTGGGCCACGACCCGGCGCTCCACCTGCTTCTCTGCCCCCATCTCCTCGCGCTTTGGCGCGATGGCGTCGAGTTCATCGAGAAAGATGATCGCCGGTGCGTGGGCCGAGGCCTCTTCGAAGATCGCGCGCAGCTTCCCCTCGCTCTCGCCGTAGTACTTGGCCATGATCTCTGGGCCGCTGATGTGCACGAAATACGCATCGGTCTCGTTGGCCACGGCACGGGCGATCAACGTCTTGCCGGTTCCCGGTGGGCCGTACAGCAGCACGCCCTTGGGGGCGTCGATGCCCAGCCGCTGGAAGACCTGGGGGTACTTCAGCGGCAGCTCCACCATCTCCCGAATCCGCCGAACCTCGCGCCCCAGCCCGCCGACGTCCTCGTAGGAGATGCGCTGCCCCCGGGCCTCGCCGGTCCTTTCTTCCTTGACCCTGATGAGCGTGGTGGCATGCACGAGCACGGGGCCGGTTGGGGTGGTGCTCTCGACGGTGAAGTCGTGTGAGCGGGCGCCGAACAGGGTGGCGCGAACCGTATCGCCGGCCACGATCGGCAGGCCCTCCAGCAGGCGCCCAAGGTATTTCGTATCGCGCTGGGCGGTCATCGAAGGGAGCTCTTCGGCCGGCGACAAGACGATGCGTCCGGCCAGCCGGGCCGCGACCTTCGACACCTTCACCTTCTCATCGAGGCCGGCCTGGCAGTTCCCTCTCACCAAACCGTCTATCTGAACGATGCCTTTGCCCCGTTCGCTTTGGAACGTGGGCATGACCTTGGCTACGGTGCTTCGTTTAGCCTTGAGTTCTACGATGTCACCAACATCCGCCCCAAGCCGGGACATGTCCTCCGGATCGATACGGGCAATGCCCCGGCCAACGTCCTTGGGCCCTGCTTCGGCCACTTTCAGGACGATTTCGCCCCCTCCGTCCGGAGTGGGAGTGGCCCCTTTCCGAGCCGCCTTTTTCTCCTTCAGTTCGACTCCGCCAGGCTTATGGCTAGCTACCATGCCGATCCTCTCTTTGTCGACCGTCCTGGAGCCGTGTCCCTCCGCGAGACCGTTGGCGGGTTCAGGCACGTTACGACGATATCCTTGCCGAGATACGGCTCAACGTCGTGCATCAGTCCAAGAAACAGAACCCCCGTGCGCCCCGGACGGAGCGATTCATTTATACGTTGGCCGAGGTAGGCGTCTCGCTTCCTCAGCGTCTCCCGGTTGCCTGCGGCCGGATCGATGCGCAGGGTGGGACCTTCACGCAACGACTTGCCTGCCAGGGTAGCTTGTACGTCTCGATACTCTTCCAGGAGCAGTTTGGGATCTTCCGTACCCATCAGCGTCGCCCCGCGGGCGATCAGCTCCAGAAGCAGTTGGTGGTTCTCACTGCCCTTGGCCGCGCCTTCCCTGACGATCTCAAGCTCCTTCCCGCAGACCGGCAGTCCGTCCTGGTACAAGTCAACCCGACCATAATCGAGCCGCTGCGCCTCCAGGCCCTCGCGGACCGCCTGCCAGAACGTCTCTATCAAGGCCAGGTACTCGTCCCAGTGCCGACGGCCAAATCGTTCAATGTGGACCGCTTCAAGCCCCTCTGCCATCGACCCCATATCCGCCGGGGAATGGATGATCGGGACGTGAATCAACCGCCGGATGTACTCTTCCATGTCCGCTCGCTTCGCCTCGCCGTTCGACACTCTCCTCGGGACGCGATACCCCGGCAGGGATGCCCGCGCGCCGCGCGAACCGGGCCCCTTCTTCCTATCTTATCGGAAGCCCTGCCCACTCACTTCAACAGTCTCTAGGGAGCCTCAATGAGTAAAAAAAGGCGGCATCGCGGCCACTCGAGCCTGGATGGCTCGTGGAGTAGTCCTCGCTGGCTTGGCGGGCCCAGATTCCTGACCAGACGCGACTGCCAGTTCGAGTTGTCCGCTTCCGCCGGTCGGGAGCCACGAGGATGGGCCGCGGTCACGACGGGCTTCGCTTCTTGGCCCCCTACGAACAAGGCGGCGCCGACCGCGACGTCCGCCCCGAGCAGCTCGACCGTGACGCGCTGCCCGCTCGCGGCGCTGAGCAACCGGACCGCGCGTCGGCCAGCGGTGGCGCCGTCGGGTTCAGCCTGACGTCTGGTTCGGCCATCTACGCCACCTCCCGCCAGGGGCCGCGTGTGACCGCCACACGGCCGCCGTGACGCGTCGTTCCCACCCGCCGGCGGGGTCGGATCACCCCATCCTGGGCGAGAACGCTCTCACGAGCCGGCCGCCCGCCGACTCGGACCTGCCGCCGAGAACTGCAAGAGAATCTCGACATTCTCGCCGGATGGCCTTGCCTTCCTCCCGCCCGGCCGGACTCATGTGGCAGGACGCGCGGAGCGTCGGAAACGGAGGCCGAGACATGCGAATCACGCGAATTGAGATCCAGGGCCCGACGGGCCAGGCAACGATCTGGCACGACGGGCCGAACGTCATCCGGGTCAACGGCTGGGCGGGCCCGACCACGCGCAAGCAGTTCGCCGACCACGCCAGGCGGAACGACGACGAGCTGGCGGCGCTTGCCCGGCGGCTTCAGGTCCGCCTCGATGGGCACGCGGGCACCGCCGGCGATGTCGCCGCCTACCGCACGCTGCTCGAGCAGATGGCCTAACGACCCGAACGCGAGCGCCCCACGGGGCGCCAGCGCCCGGGCCGCACGGGGCAGCTCGCGGTTTGAAGGAGAGACGACATGAAGAAGAGCGACGTGAAGATTGGCCAGACGTATGCCGCGAAAGTCAGCGACAAGCTGGTCCAGGTCCGCATTGACAGCGTCCACAGCCGGCAGGACTGGAACGCGACGAACACCGCGACCGGCAAGCGCATCCACATCAAGAGTGCCCAGCGCCTCCGCGGTCCGGCGAAAACGAGCAAGAAGAAGCTCGCCGCGATCGCGAACGCGGACCAGGAGAACGCCCGCCTGCGCGACGAACGGGCGAAGGTGTCCGACGGCATGACTGCCAGCGAGCGGGCGATGGCCAAGAGCGCCAAGAAGACGAAGGTGACCAAGGCCGATGCGAAGGAAGCCGTCGCGGCGGTCGTCGCGAACGATGGGAAGGCCGCCGACGTCGCGAAGACCGCGAAGAAGCCGCAGGCCAAGAAGGACGCCAAGCCCAAGCACGTCAGCGCGCTCGACGCGGCCGCCGCGGTGCTCTGCAAGGCAGGCACGCCCATGACCAGCAAGGCGCTGATCGCACGCTCTGCCTCGGCGTCGGCCGGGCTGAACCGGAACGCGTCCAGTTCAGGCTTCAGGAAGCGCCGGATGACCTGCTGGGCTCGCGGGCCAAGTTCGATCACACGGCTGTGACCGTGGTGCTCCGTCTCGTGACTCCCTGGCCGGTAGTGCCAGATGCTCCCCGTCATGTCGATGTCGGAGGCGCGCATGACAACCACTTCGCCCGGCCGCAAGCCTGCCAGCCGCTGGAGTTCAATCATCGCCCACACCTGGCCGGAGACGTGCGGGCGGACTGCGTCCACGAACTCGTCCGGGACGGGCTGGACCGGCTGTGTTTCGCGAGCCTCTGAGCGGCCGCGTCGAAGCCCACAGAAGGCCTGAAGGCTGTGATAGACGCTGGGCAGCACCAGCTCGTTTTCGGTGGCCCACTTGAACATGCGTTTGATCACCTGCACTTGGGCGTTCACCGTCATCCTCGCGAGCCCGCTGGCAACCATCTGCTGCCGGACTGCCTTCAGGGCGAGTGGGCCGAACATCGAGGCCGGCTCACGGCCGTACAGCCTCTTCAACGGCCGCATGGCGCACCGCACCTTATTCAGCTCCGAGGTGGGCTCCCCATCCTTCCGGTAGTACGCGCTGACGTGCCGCCAGTAAGCCAGGATCAGCTCGGCGATGGACAGGTCGCCGTTCGCGCTCGGCAGCGTTCGTCCGTTGGCCAGCCACTCGCTGATGCGGCGATCATACGCCTGACGGCTGGCCTTCGTTCCGTACTTGCCAAGATAGAGATCCTGGCCATCGATCGTGACGACGGCCTGACCCGAGGCCTTGTGGCGGCGGTACGAGGGTGTTCGCGGTTCTTTCGTTTCGGGCATGATACGGTCCTCCAAAATCCCGAACCCGGTAGACTACCGGGTTACTTGGGACTCTCGGGCCGCACTACCCGACACAGGCAGGTACGCTTAACCAAGCGTTCGGCGTGACTTACAGAACTGGGCGGTACAGGACTCGAACGGGGTTCGGTAAGGGGTTGCGAAGACAAGCACTTACAGAAAACGACCGACGGCGGCGCTGCAGAATCCGGTGCATTTGACCGCGAAAGCGCTGCAATCGACCCCGATTTGGCGGCCGTCGTGGACGCCTGGCCGACGCTGCCGGAGCACGTTCGCAGGTCGATTCTCACGCTCGTACGGGCGGCGACGGGAGCGGTGGAAGGGGGTAAGGCATGAGTGACCGCAGGCGGCCGCAGATAGCCGCCGGGCATGGCGAGAAACTGTCCCGGAATCAGGAGCGAGCAATCGCCGCCTTGCTGGCCGAGCCAACGATTGACGCGGCGGCGAAGCTGACGGGCGTGGGCGAGCGGACCTTGCGGCGCTGGCTGCAACGGCCGGACTTCGCTGCCCGGTACGCCGATGCCCGGCGGGCGCTGGTCGATAACGCGGTCCGAGATTTGCAGGCGGCGACCGGTGAAGCAGTCCGCGTCCTGCAGGACGTAGCTGGGAACCCACAAACACCTCCGGCAGCTCGCGTGGCGGCGGCTAGGACAATCCTGGCGGAAGCGTATCGGGGTACGGAACTGTTCGACTTGGGCGTGCGAATCGCCAAGCTCGAACAGACCATCGAAAAGGGGCCGTGGCATGACCGACGTGCGGCAACGGCTTGAACGACTCGAACGCGTAAGGGGTGGTCGTGATGGTTGCCCGGTCTGTGCTGAGCTGGCATGGCAGCCCATTTTTCTGCGAGCGGACGGCACGCTGTATCCCGGCTCGCCGCCGGACACTTGCCCGGAGTGCGGACGCAGGCCGCCGGGCCGCAAGGTGCTCATCGGCGTAGACCCGGAGGGGTTGTGAGAAGCGAGCGGGCTGGGGTCATAGGTAAACCGCCAACGGACGGACCTAACGCTGTTGGCTGCGGGCACAACACCAGCGGGCGGTCCCTGCCCGCCGATTAGATGGGTGGTGCTGCCCCGAGCGCTTCGAGTGCCTGGGGGGTATAGGGGGGTAGGTTTCTGGTACCGTCGGGGGCCGGTGTGTGTGGTGTGTGCCCACGGCCCCACCGTTTTCTCCCTCCACCAACATCGTACGGGCGTACTGTCCAATTCCCCGAGCTGAGCTGCATCCAGCTTTTTTCAATTTCGCGGCAAAGCGCGTGCGGCTACGTGTGTCGTGTCGCGTCTGCGGATCTGGGAGAATCTGAGGTGCCCCCGTACCCCCCCCCGTGTCGTAGCCCGTCCGTGACATAACCAGGCCCACGCCGCCGGTCCCGGTGCTGGCCTGCGACGCTGCGCGGCCCCTTGGGGTTCTGTCGTGTCCGGCCCGGGCTAGGACGGCCATTCAGGCCCAGCTCAGGGGCCGGATACGGGCCTAGAATCCACGCAAATCGTGAGCGGGGTACCTAGACCCCCCTGAACGATTCTGACCGCTAAACCCTGCCTGCTAGGTTTTCGCTTGTGTGTCAGTGTGCGCTGTGGTACGCTGCGTATCGCAAGTTGTCAGTATTAGTCACTTCGGTTCACGGTGAGAGGGCAGACCGTGCGAGCCGACGGCGTTCGAGCATTGATGGCGGTCGCGTTGCTTGCGTGGGCGAAACGTGCGACGTGAGCGGCGGCTTGGTCTGCCGGGACTTCGACCTACTCGAAGGTTACAAGAGCTGGGCGTTGGAGCAACCAGAATTGGCCGTCAGCCTGCCGACGGTGAAGACGGGGCGTGGGTGCCATGTATATTTCGTCGGCAACGTGCGGCGCATCGTCCACCTGGACGACGGCGAGCTACGTGGCAACGGATTCAGCGTGCTGCCCCCATCCCGGCATCCGCCCGGAGCCGTCTACGAGTGAGTGGTGCCCCTGCCGGACGGTCCGCTACCCGAAATCGACCCGTTCGCGGTCGGACTGGTGCAAGATGTTACAGAGAGAGCAGAGACAGCAGAGAGAATAGATGCAATAGGGGTGTGCGTGCCTTACGGCACGCTAGACGAAGCGATAGCCTTGACACAGCCTCAGCGGGAAGGCGAGCGAAATCGGAAGCTATTTGAACTCGCGCGGGCGCTGAAGTCAATGCCCGAGTACGCCGACGCCGACCCGCGCGACCTGCAACAGATTGTACGACGCTGGCATGGGCAGGCGCTCCCGGTCATCGGGACCAAGCCCTTCGATGATACGTGGTTTGATTTTCTGTACGCGTGGCCACGAGTGAGATTCACGCTGGGAGGTGGACCTATGGCACAGATATTCGCGAGAGCAGCCGAGAACGACCCGCCAGCGGCGGCGCAGCGGTACGAGCGGCCCGAATTGCGGCTGCTCGTGGCGCTCTGCCGGGAACTACAGCGGGCGACGGGCGACGGTCCCTTTTTCCTGTCCTGCTGGACGGCTGCCCGGTTGCTGGGCGTGGCCCACATGACGGCGTGGCGCTGGCTATGCGGGCTGACGGCGGACGGAGTGCTGGTCGTGGTCGAAAAGGGCGGGCGGGCTAACGCGATGGGCAAAGCTACCCGCTTCCGATACATCGCAGCGGAGGATTAGCGGTGCCTGCCCCACCCCCACCATTGCTTTCTGTTCTCTCTAACTGCTCTGCTGTCTCTGTAACATTGTGGCGGTGGACAAGCTTTCTCCGCCTGTCATTTGACAGGCTCACAAAGCTGTGCTATCCTAGTGGTATGGCAAGGTCGAACAGGCTCTCCGAAGTGCTGCGCGAGGCAATCCGGCGCGACGGCCGAAGCCTAACCAGGCTCGCAGCGGCGGCGGATATCGACGACGGTCAACTCTCGCGGTTCATGCGGGGAGAGCGTGGGTTGACCTTGGATACGACGGAACGAATTTGCAGAGCCCTGGGGGTGGAATGCCGGCTTGTGCGGCGACGGCGAAAGGCAGGTAGATGACGTGGCAAGCATCAGCAAACAATCGAACGGCCGGAAGGTGATTCAGTTCTTCGGTGCCGACGGCAAGCGACGAAGTGTTCGGCTCGGCAAGTCGTCGCTGGCGACGGCCAGAGCCGTAAAGGTCAGGGTCGAGAATCTGATTGTTGCCAGCATAACCGGCCACGCAGTAGACGATGAAACCGCGCGCTGGGTTGCCGGACTGGACGCTGTGCTGGCGGACAAGCTCGCAGCCGTGGGGCTGATTCCCAAACGCGAGGCGGCGACGCTGAAGGCGCTTCTCGATAGCTACATCGCCTCGCGCGGTGACGTGAAGCCGAGTACGGCGACGGTGTACGGGCATACCCGGCGAAACCTGATTGAGCACTTTGGCCCGGACAAGCCCCTGCGGGACATTACTCCCGGCGACGCGGACGGCTGGCGGGTGGCGCTGGTCCACCAGAAGCTCAGCGATAACACCGTCCGGCGACGGTGCGGCATCGCCAAGCAGTTCTTCCGGGCAGCCGTGCGTCAAAAGCTCATTCCGTCGAATCCGTTTGCGGACTTGGTCTCAGCCGTGCACGGGAACTCCAAGCGCGATTACTTCGTCACGCAGGACGAGGCCGAAAAGGTGCTTGAAGCGTGTCCGGACGTGGAATGGCGATTGCTCTTCGCTCTGAGCCGCTACGGCGGGCTGCGCTGCCCATCCGAACACCTGCGGTTGCGCTGGTCGGACGTGGATTGGGAGCGCGGCCGTATCACCGCGCCCAGCCCTAAGACCGAGCACCATCCCGGCGGTGATTGTCGGGTTGTGCCGCTGTTCCCAGAGCTGCTGCCCTATCTCCGGGAAGCATTCGAGCTGGCGGAACCCGGCTCCGAGTACGTGATTACCCGCTATCGGGACACGAGCGCGAACCTGCGGACTCAGCTCACCCGGATTATCAAACGGGCCGGGCTGAAGCCCTGGCCGAAGCTGTTTCACAATCTGCGGGCCAGTCGCGAGACGGAGCTCGTGGAGCGATTCCCGGCCCACGTCGTCTGTGCGTGGATCGGCAACTCGCAGCTCGTGGCGGCGGAGCATTACCTGCAAGTGACCGACGAGCACTACGAGCGGGCCGCGATGAGCGGTGCAGGCGCGCTGCAAAATGCGGTGCAGCACTCCCGTGCTCGGCCGCGTACGGGGGAGAACGACCCTAGCACGGAACCCGCACCACAAGCTGCAATCGCTGGTATGCGCGATGATGCACCCCTATTCTGTGGCGCAGAAGTAGGGGGGATGGGCCCAGCAGGACTCGAACCTGCGACCAACGGATTATGAGTCCGCCGCTCTAACCAACTGAGCTATGGGCCCGGCCCGGCCACGGACCGCCGCGCACAGGACTCGCGGCCTTTCAGCTCCAGTATCAGTCTACGCAACGCTGCCCGCGGCGTAAACACAAATCCCTCTGCGCCCGGGCTGCGAACAGCGGGCCGCGAATAGTCGGCCGCGCCGGGCTCGCGCCCTCCGCGATCACACGGTCCCGGGCACTCACGCCGGACTAGCCGGCCTGCTCCGCCCCCGATGCTTCGACTGGAAACGGCCCTTCCACCGCCCGGACTTTCTTGCGCCCTTTGCGGCGGCACGCAATCAACTGGGCCACGATGCTGATGCCGAGCTCCGGCACCGTGACCGCGTCGATGGGCAGGCCGATCGGGGCCTGGACGCGCTCGATCAGCTCCGGCTCGATGCCGCGCGCGATCAAGTTCTCGAAAACCACCTTGCACTTGCGCTGCGACCCGATCATCCCGACGTACTTGGCCGGCGAGCGGACGACCGCGTACAGGGCCTGCTCATCGTGGCGGTGGCCGCGGGTGACGATGACGATGTAGCTGCCGTCGTCGATCGGCTCGGCCGCCAGGCACGCGTCGATCGGCCCGACCACCCGCTCGATCGGGGCCGGGAAGCGCTCAAGGGAGAGCACCTCCGGCCGGTCGTCGAACACCCGCACGCGGAAATCCAGCCGCACGGCCTGCGCAGCCACCTCCCGGCCGACGTGTCCCGCCCCGGCAATCAACAATGTGGGGACGGCCGCGTAGTGCAGCCGGTATTCCGCCGGCCCCTGGTCGGTTTCCACCCGGATCGGCAGCGTCGCCTCGCGGCAGGCCTGCAGAGCGGTGAAGACCTCGGCCAGCGTCGCGGCGTGGCGTTCGGCCGCCAGCGGCATCACCGCCACATCGAGCTGTCCGCCGCAGACCGGCGCATCGTCCCAGCCGTGATCCTCGTTCAGGCGGAACCAGAGCCCGCGTGACAGTCCGCGTTCAAGCAACGCCAGGGCCTGCCGGTGGACCTCGGCCTCGACGGAGCCCCCGCCGAGCGTCCCCTCGGTTCGCCCGTCGTGGTGTACCAGCATCAGGGCTCCCGGGACCTGTGGCGTGCTGCCGGTGGCTCCGACCACGGCGCACAGAGCGGCCGGACGCCCCTCATTCAGCGCCGCAAGGCCGGATTCCAGCAGCTTGGCCGCGTGGTGCATGCTCACATTATAGCCCAAGGGCGGCGGGAGGTTACCCGGGGCGCCCCCTCGCGGCTCTGGACGTGTATGATAGAATGCCGGCGACGCCCGCTGTCAGGGAAGTGACCCGAATGAGACTGCCAGGCTCGCATCATCGCCGCGGCACGCGATCATGCCGGAGGCTCAAAGTCGCCATGGCGGCGTTCACGCTGTTGGCGCTGCCGTCGGGGACCTGCGTGGACATGACGGCCCGCGTCGTGCTTAACTCGTTCTTCGACGGCGTGACGCCGGTGCTGAACGATCAGTTCGAGGGGTGTTTAACCGAGGCATGGAGTGCCGACCAGGCACCGTAGGCAAGTGGCGTGGCCGCGCTGCGGGGCCGTGCGCGCGGGCGGGCCTGCTGGCGGCAGGGTGTCGGCCGGTTCCGGGAAGTTCGGCCCGACCGCTTGGATTGGGTCACCGGGCGGCTAGAATATGTGTGTCAGTAATGGTATTGGCGCACGGCTGTCACGGACGATGGTGAACTGTGGCCGCTTGGAGAAGGCCGGTGATTTCCGCCCGGCTCGCCGCGCCAATGAGACTGTGTCGCGGGGGAACCTGACCGTAGATAGGGGAACCAACAGCGAGGCAGTGCGTCCGCTGCCCGACTGATGAGGTGAACGCGTTTTGAGGCCTTCTGACGCTTTGCACATTCTTCACGTTTTGGCATTCCGGCGTGCCGGGCGGCGCTGCGCCCTGTGGCTGCTCCCGCTGCTGGCCTGGCTGGGCGGCCCCGGCTGCGCCGTGCCCCAGCCCCGCGGCGAGGGGCAACTCGCGCGCGTCGTCGAGCCGACCGGCAAGCGCGGCTACTGGCTGTATTTGCCCAAGGACTACGTGGAAGCCGACGAAGCCGGTCGCCAAGCCCGCCGCTGGCCGTTGGTGGTCACTTTCCACGGCATGAGACCCTTTGACAACGCGCGCCCGCAGGCCTGCGAGTGGCAGCAGGAGGCGGATCGCTACGGGTTCGTGGTGGTCGCACCGGAGTGTCGGTCGCCCGACATCCTGGCGCCGTTCCCGGTCCGAAGCGTTCACGCGAGTTTCAAGTCCGACGAACTGGCTACGCTGGCGATTCTGGATCACGTGTTCGCGACGACCAACGCGGATCCCAGCAACGTGCTGGCGACGAGCTGGTCGTCGGGGGGATTCCTGGCGCACTACATGCTGAACCGTCACCCGGACCGTTTCACTTGCCTGGCGGTCTATCAATCTAACTATTCCGAGGAAATCCTCGACCCAGAGCTGACTGCCCGCTCGCTTTATCACCCGATCCTGATCGTGATGACCCAGAACGACTTCGCCGGGTGCCTCAGAGAATCCAAGCGGGCCGTCCAATGGTACGAGCGGTACGGATACAAGAACACCGCCTGGATCCTGATCAAGGACCGTGGCCATGAGCGCACGCCGGACATGGCGGCAGACTTCCTGGCGCGCATCACCGGGGTGCGGCCCAACCGCGCGCCGGCAGTGCTTGTCCAGCGTCAGGCGATCGACGGCAACGCCGAGGGACTGGCCTTGCTGGCGGGCAGGGGCACCGCGTTTCGGTTGCCGCCGGCGGTCGCCGCGCGGCCCGAAGTCGCCGCCTGGCCGGAAGTTGCTGCGCGGCCGACGGTAGCGCGGACCCGCGCGACGCCGCCGCGCGACGCCATGCTCGTGCGCCGCCAGCCAGCCCCAGCAGGGGAGAGGGACGACGCGGCCCGGGCGGCCCGGGCGACCAAGGCGCAACGGTGGACAACCCCCCGCTCCCCGGTGAGCATCTATGTCTCCTCCGCCATCGCCATCGAGCCCTTGCACGTCGGCTTCCGAGCGGTTTGTCCCTCCGACTGGACCCGGACGGCGGACTTTCTGTGGACGCTGGACAGCGAACCGGTTTGCAGCGGGGTCAACGGGCATCTGACGCTCTCCGACCCGAAGGAGTACACGCTGGGCCTGCTGGTGGTCACTGCCCAAGGCAAGGAGTACCGGGCGTATCGCAAGATCCGCGTTCTGCCGCGCCTCAGCGCTGCCAGTTATCCGAAGGCGGGCGCGGCGGACTAGCCGCCGCCCGGGCAGCGCGACGGCCCGACTTGACGTTTGCACTCCCGGTCCGGCTGTGACACACTTCTTGCAGCGATCGGCGACTCCCGGCAAGGCAAGCGCGGATACGCATGGCTGAGTTCCACAAGAACGTCTGGGCACCCTGGCGGATCGAGTACATCGACGCTTTGCAGGAGGAGGCCCAGGGCTGCTTCTTCTGCCACTACCGCGACAACCCGCGGGACGACCTGAAAAACCACGTCCTCTGGCGGTCCGACAAGTCGCTCGTGCTGCTCAACCGCTTCCCCTACACAAACGGACACGTACTGATCGCCCCGACTGCGCACGTCAGCGAACCCGAAGACCTGCCCGACGACGTCCTGCTCGAGCTGACCCTCCGTACGCGCGACGCCAAACGCGTGCTTCAGACAGCTCTGCACACGGGTGGGTTCAACATCGGGATGAACCTGGGCCGCTGCGCCGGTGCCGGCCTGCCCGACCACCTGCACTGGCACGTCGTCCCACGCTGGGATGGGGACACGAACTTCATGCCGGTGTTCGGCGACGTGCGGGTGATCTCCCAATCACTCCAGATGGTGCACGAGAAGTTCCTCGAATGTGCCGCACAGTTGGGCCTGTAGCGTCGGACGTGCCCGCCCGCGCTGTTCATCGTCACCCTGAGAGGCTGAGAAAAAATCGAACCGGGTACTCATCGACGGGCATATTCGGGTATCGAACGCCTACCCCTCGACGCCCAAATCATGTCTTAGACGACATGCCCATTCGATTTTTTCCCAAGCTCTGAGCGAAGCGAAGGGTCTCTCGTTGGGTCCAGGGAGCCCTCCGGAGCCTGGAGCGAGATTCTTCGCTCGCCCCGCTCCCTCAGAATGACAGCGCCCTTCGCTCTCTCAGAATGACACGTCAGTGTACGTGCGATGCCGACCGCCGAAGTCCCGGAGGGACGCAAGACAGTAGCCCAGGGCGCGGCCCTGGGGTAACACGCGACGACACCCCACCCGAGAGCCCCAGCGGGACGACAGAAGCGGCTTCCGCTACCATCGGCGGGCCCTGTCCGGAATAGACGGTACGAAGCGAAGGTTCTTCCCTGCATGGGGACGTGTGCAGATGCTCTCCGGCTAGCGGCACTCCTTGCGCTTATGGCAACGGGCTGTCGCCCGGCGGAATCGCAGGAGCCCGGCCCCGCAAGGCAACAGAGGGCGTCCGCCGCTGCGGGAGGACATCGTGAAACGGCGCAGAACATGAAACCGACGTACTCAAAGTCCCATTACGACGTTACGCCTCTGCCACGCGAGCAGGTGGAGAAGCTGGCCGCCAAGCTCGACCCCGAGGCCTATCGCGTCACCCAGAAAGCCGGCACGGAGCCGGCATTCTGCGGCAACCTGCTGGACAACAAAAAGGCCGGCGTTTACTGCTGCGTGGTCTGCGGGCTGCCACTCTTCTCAAGCGAGCACAAGTTCAATTCCGGCAGTGGCTGGCCAAGCTTCTACCGCCAGTTCGACCTGGACCACGTTGCCCGCAAGCCGGACCGCGGCCTCGGCACGGTCCGCATCGAGATCAACTGTGCCCGCTGCGGGGCGCATCTCGGGCACGTCTTTGACGACGGCCCGCGCCCAACCGGCCAGCGTCACTGCCTGAACTCCGCCGCCCTCAAGTTCCACGAGAAGGGCCGAGAGCTGCCGCCGGAAAGCCGACCGGTGCAGACCGAAACGGCCTACTTCGCCGGCGGCTGCTTCTGGGGCCTCGAGCATTACTTCCAGCAGGGTCCGGGCGTTCTCGACGCGGTCAGCGGCTATATGCAGGGGGATGGGGACAAGCCCACCTACAAGCAGGTGTGCACGGATACCACCGGACACGCCGAGACCGTCAAGGTGGTCTACGACCCCCAGCGGATCACCTACCGCCGGCTGCTGGAGGCGTTCTTCACCATGCACGACCCAACGCAACTCAACCGCCAAGGCCCCGATGTCGGTAGGCAGTACCGCTCCGGGATCTGGTACGTCAATGACACGCAGAAGCGCGCAGCCAGCGAGTACATCAAGGAACTCGAGGCCCAGGACCGCTACGGCGGCCGCGACATCGTCACGCAGCCTGAGCCGGCCAAAACCTTCTGGCCCGCCGAGGAGTACCACCAGGACTACATCGCCAAAACCGGCCGCGCGTGCCACGTGAAAAACCCGTGGTAACCCACCCGGCGTTCAAGTGACCCCGCGCCTACTCGGCCGGATTAGCACGTGACAGTGTACATAGGCGCGTCCCCACCGCACCTTCTCCTCCGAAGAAAGGTGGCGCGCGCCGGGTGGACCCCATCTGCTCAAAGAACCGTTCGACCACCAACAAGGCGGGGAGAGCTGCCCATGGCCAAAAGCACCTGGACGCCGACGATCACCACGAACTCAGGCTGGCTCGCTCAGGTATTACGTCGCCATTTCAAGACGTCCATCCGGTGCTTCTGCGTCTGATTCTCTTTCAAGGTCCACAGCTTTAGCTCCAAGCTACCCGGTTGTATCCGAGCCTGGATCCAACCGAGCGGCTCAAATGGATTGAAGGGGTAGCCCACAGCCGGCAGGTTGACGAGATGAAGGCCGGCAACGCTCCATCGGCGATAGACATGCGTGTGGCCGAACATGACGGCCTTGACCTGTTTGCGAGGTTTCAGCAAGTCAAGGAACGGGTCCGTATCCCTCAAGCCGGTTATCGTTTTTTTGGGGTCGTGATGTAGGCACACGATTGTGGGGACATCCTTTTGTCCATCCAAGAGTTGCTCCAGCCACTCGAGCTGCTGTACACCCAGTCTTCCCGAAAAACGATTAACGCGATGCAGTGAGTCCAGGAATACCCAACGCACCCCTGAGTCAACAAACGCCGAAACCCACTTGCTTTTTAGAGCTGATCGACCACTACGACCGATGGTGGCGGCAAAATGTTCACGGTGATCATGGTTGCCTAGCGTGAAGTACACCGGTGTCTTTCGCTTTTGCAAAGGCTCGATGATCTTCAAAAAGGCCTCGTAATCGGTAGGCAGTCCCATCTTAAAGGCCATATCCCCGTTGAACAGGATTCGATCCGCTGAACAGGCAAGCACTTGCCGGACGACCTCCTTCAAGTTGTCCGCCATGTTGGCACCGCGAACGGTCTCGCCAAGATCACTGCTGATATGCGTGTCCGCTAGTAATGCCCAAGTAGTCGGTCCATTCGCTTGAGCGCGCGATCGGCTGTCCTGCATCAGGATCGATAAACCGGCTGCAGCCGTTCCGCCAAGAAATTCGCGGCGCGAGAGCAACCCAGAGTGGGCCTTGTCACACGGATTCGAGTGACAGACGACTTGTTCGGACAGGAGAGAGCCCGACAGCCTCATCAACCTTGCAGTCCTTTCTGTAGCGTCACCCACGTGTCTCTCATGAAGATTTCGTGTTTTGCATACCTTTGCCCATTATTGCGAGGTTTCCCATTCGCCGGCTCAGACCTTGTAATTGTACCAGAACGGGTCCCGCGATCGCCACCGCGCAGGGCGCCCAAGCCTAAAGTGTCCGCAGAGACTTGGGTCGGCCGGCTTCAGCCGCCCTTGACGGCACCGGATCACGCGGAATAATGTGAACAGTTGTTCAGTTGTTAATTCGTGATGGCGATGGCCACGAGAGCCCGAAAACGTCAGATACGCACGACGGCGAGCAGTAGGCGGGGAGCCGCGGGCGGCAGCCCGCGCGCTACCACGGATGACGGACAGTGCCGTGTCAATGTGGTCCACCTGGACAAGGTGAACCGCGTGCGCAAGGAGATCGAGCCGCCGCATTCGCTCGGCTGGGCCGCGGAGGTCTTGAAGGCCCTGGCGGATCCGACGCGGATCAAGCTGGTCCGTGCGCTGATGATCGAAGAGCGGCTGTGCGTATGTGACCTGGCCGCGCTGGTCGGCGTGTCCCCTTCGGGCGTCTCGCACCAGTTGCGGCTGCTGCGCTCGTGCCGGCTGGTGCGGCCCGAGCGCGAGGGCAAGATGGTGTATTACCGGCTTGACGATGACCACGTAGCCGGGATCGTCAACCTGATCCTGGACCACGTAGAGCACGATTGATATGAGCCACAGAGCACACGGAGAACACCAAGGGAATTGCGGGGCGCTGCTCGTGCGACGGCAGTAGCGCGCGCCATCGGGGAGGGCGAGGCTCCGGCCGAGCCGGGGCTCAGCGGGAGCTTCGCCCTCCCAACTCGCGCTTCGGGCTCGGATCGCGATTATTCCTCTGCGCTCTCTGCGGCCGCTGCGGTGAATGATTCACTATGCATACGCTGCTCGAAATCCTGAACCAAAGCTGGCAACTGGTGCTCCAGGCGGCCCCCTTCCTGCTGCTCGGGTTCGTGATCGCCGGGCTGCTGCACGCGTTTATGCCCACCGACCGGCTCGTCCGCTGGCTGGGTGCGGCCAGTTGGCGGTCGGTGCTCAACGCCGCGCTCATCGGAACGCCGCTGCCGCTCTGTTCCTGCTCGGTCCTCCCGGTCGCCGATGCCCTGCGAAAACGCGGGGCCAGCCGGGGGGCCACCACCGCGTTCCTGATCTCCACACCCGAGTCGGGCGTCGAGTCCATCGCGATCACGTACGCGCTCATGGACCCGGTCATGACCATCGCCCGCCCCGTGTCGGCAATGCTGACAGCGTTCTCGGCCGGCATCGCCCAAAACCTCTGGAGCGGGGATGAGCCGGCGTCAGAGAACGCCCACCACAGCCACGCCGCAAGTGACTGCCACGCCGGTGCTACGTCCGCTGCGCAGGACCGCTCCACCGACAGCGAGCCCGGCGAAGCCGCCCCAAGCTGTTGCTGCGAGGCCGGCGCGGTCACGCCGAACGGCGAGGCAGCGCCGGACGGTACCGCGGCACCGGATCGAAAGCCGCTGTCGGCCCGACTACTCGGCGGTCTGCGCTACGGGCTGGTGGACATGTTCGAGGACCTGGCCGGCTACTTCGTCGTCGGCTTCCTGCTCGCGGGCGTGCTCGCCGTCGTCTTGCGGGAGTATGATCCTGTCCGCCTGGCGCTCGGTTCGGCGTGGGCACCGCTGATCATGCTACTCGCCGGCATCCCGATGTACGTCTGCGCCTCGGCAGCCACGCCGATGGTCGCGGTCCTGATCAGCCAGGGGCTCTCGCCGGGCGCCGGACTGATCTTCCTGCTGGCCGGGCCGGCCACCAACGCGGCGAGCCTGGTGGTCTTGCGGCGGACCCTCGGCCGACGCGCCCTCGCCATCTACCTGATCGCGATCATGCTCTGTGCCCTGGCGGCAGGATTCGCCCTCGACGGCGTCTATGCCCTGTCCGGGCTGCAACCGCAGGCGCTCGTTCGCGCCCATGCGGACCACGGGGGGCACTCGTGGGTTGACCTGGTCTCTGCCCTCGCGCTGATGGCCCTGATCGCCTACGGCCTCTGGCGGCGCTACGGCAAGCGCCTTGTTTCCGGGAAGACCACAACCCCCTCAAGCGACTGAATCGGCGGGTGACCCATCTATAGCCTTCGGCCCGGTCACGCGCCCCGTGACGAACGCGGCGGCGGCCGTCAGTTCGATGAACGGCATCAGCGGCACGCGATAACGCAGACTGCCGATGAAAACGCAGTGCACAAGCGTGAAATAGACCACCGGCAGCCAGAGCAGCACGTGCAGCTTCCATTTCGCACGGGTCCGCCACAGCCCGACAACCGCCGCCACCAGGACCGCCAACATGAAAGCCACGCTCACGAAACCGGCGACGCCACCTCGGTACGACCCGACGTTCGGCGTCAGACTCCAGGTTCGCCGAAACTTGACCCCCGCCAGGCGCAGCACCCGGCCCCAGTCTTTCCGCATCTGTTCGACGGCCAGGCGACGGAGGGCTCGGTCGCGTTCAACCTCACCGAGCCCGGCCAATTCGGGCATCCGCTGAAGGAAGGCCTGGTCGCTATCTCCTTTGGCTTGGGGCCCTTGCCCGTCATACAGCGTCACGCCGCCGTTCGTGCCCAGCCAAGCGGGGTGACCCAGCACAATCCGGTTGCGTATCCCCCAGGGCAACATCAAAACACCGAAGGTAAGAACGTACAGGCCGAGGCGGCGCGTGGCGCGGACCCGGCTGCTATCGAACCACCAAAGGATGATCCAGAGGACCACGACCCAGCCGGCAGCGGAGGGCCGCGTGAGGATCGCGGCCGACCCCAACAGTGCGAGGCCGACCACCGCGAGCCGATTCCGTTCAACGCGTTGCGCCATCAGGCGCCGCGCGAACGCCGCCAACCCGACGGCAATGAGCGTGAACGGCACTTCGGTCAGCAACAGGTTGGTGAAGAAGACCGCGTAGGGGTCGCAGCAGGCCAGCGCGCCGCCGACCCACGCGGCCCGTCGCCCGAGCGCCGCATCAGCCAGCCTGAACACCGCCCACGCCGCCGCCGCCCCGAGCAGGGCCTGGGCCAGCCGCGCCAGCAGGATGCCGACCTCGCCGAACCAGGCGAACAGCGCCAGAAATAGGGGATACACGGGCATGCGGGCGGCGTAGCGGCCGTCATCGCTGACCAGCGTGCCTTGCTCGACCAGGTTGGTCGCCAACTGCCAGTGGAGCTGCTCGTCGCTGAACTCCAACGCGGGCCCCGCCTGCGACCACCGCACCAGCACCCACGCGACGCGCAGCACAGCCGCGGCCGCGAAAACCACCAGCCCCGGTTCCAGCCGGTGTCGTCTCATGGGGCATCGGCCCGTGTGGCGGCGCCAAGCGTGAGCACCAAGTGCAGTGCCCGCCGGCTCGTCGGCCGCAGCTTGACCCGCTCATCGATCCGCAACGGCATTACCCAAACCGGCCCCTCCTGATCGCACAAGATACCGGTCCGTGCCCGCAGTGACGGCTCAACCTTCTCGTCGATGAAGAAATCGCTCAGACGCTTCGAACCCGGCGCCCCCAGCGGCCAAATACGATCGCCCTCCTGCCGACCGCGCACGACCAGCGGCGGCCGAACCCGATCATAGTCCAGCCATTCTTCATACGGGTTCGCCGCGGCACGCAGCTCGTCGATCTTCTCCGCATGGACCTCGCAGATCTCCGCGGTCAGCTCGGCACCCAACGCCGGCAACAGCGTCCGGCCCGGGCACTTCACGAAAAGCGGGTGCAGCTCCGGCGCCGGCGCGCTCCCGGCCAACGGGCAGAACTCCAGCCGCTCGTAGGACTTGCGCACGAGCACCGGGCCCGGCAGGTGCAGCTCTTTGCCGCTGGAGCGTTCGGTGGCCAGCCGTAGCACCGCCTCGACGTGGGCGAAACCCAGGTCCTGCTCGCCGCCGAGCACCTGCGAAACGGCCCGCCGGACCACCTCGGCCTGGATGATCCGTTGCTTGCTCAGCAGGGCGTTGGTGTTCAAGACGATGCGGCGCGGGCTCTCGGAGACGATCAGCGAGTCGAACGTGCGGGCGGCGGCATCCTCCAAATAGGTCCCCAGCCAGCGGGCCTGCTCAGCCAGCCGCAGCAGGGCCTCCGTGACGCCGGGATTCAACGCTTCACGCAACAGCGGCAATACCGAATTGCGAATCCGCCCGCGCGCGAATTCGAGGCCCTCGTTAGTGGCATCGGTGCGAAACTCGATCCCACGCTCCGCGCACAACGCCTCGATCATCGCACGCCGTTGTTGAAGCAGCGGGCGGACCAGCCGCACGCGGCTGCCGGGCTGGATCGCCCGCACGTCGGCCATGCCGGCCAAGCCGCGCAGGCCGGTCCCCCGACAGATGCGGTGCAGGACGGTCTCGGCGTTGTCGTCGGCATGGTGGCCGACGGCAACACACTCACTCCCGGTCTTGAGCGCGGTCCGTTCGAGGAACTCGTACCGCCGCTGCCGGGCGATTTCCTCGGTCGAACCACCCCGTTCGGCCACCTCCGCGGGAATGTCCGCCCGCTCTTGGTGATAGGGCAGGCCAAGCTGATCGGCCAGGGCAGCGACGAAATCGGCGTCGGCGTCCGCCGCCGCGCCCCGCAGCCCGTGGTGCAGATGGGCCGCGTGCAGCGCCCACTTCAGCTCACGCCGCTCGGACAGCTCGCGCATCGCGTGCAGCAAGAGTGTCGAATCGGGCCCGCCGGAGACGCCAACCACCCACCGCGCCGCGGGCACGAGCAGCCCGCGGCTCTCGAACCACTCGCCGAGTTGGTCGATCAGCGCATCCCAGGTCACCGGAGCACTCCGCCGCCCGCCACCGAGTTCTCGCGCCTCCGGGCGCCACCCGTGCGAGGTTCCTCACGGGCGGAACTCGGCAGTATAGGCAGGATTGGCCGCGAAGTGATAGGGAAAAACGCCCCTGCCGGCGCCCGGAGAAAACGACGAGCCGCAGGCTTCAGCCTGCGCGGCGACCCCGCGCGGGCTGAAGCCCGCGGCTCCTCGAGTTGGACCGCCCTCGGCTTTGGACGTCGCACGCGCTGTCATCCCGACGACCAGCGGGAGGAGGGATCTGGCCGCGAACGGCAAGCGATCCCGTGTCGCGACCAGATTCCTCGTCGCTGGCGCTCCTCGGAATGACAGGCAGGGAGCGCTTTGGAGCTACTCGCCGGCGCCTTCGTCGCCTTCCTCAGACTTCGGCTCCGGCACAATCTCGTAGACCTTGCCGTCAAAAACCACCAGCACGTGCTCGCCAAGCGCTAAGTA
>Ga0114919_10001121_pt1 | contig 21517 bp, 2 predicted proteins | sample BlataG_FD_88682 | JGI IMG/M metagenome (GOLD analysis project Ga0114919, IMG submission 88682) | Deep subsurface microbial communities from Black Sea to uncover new lineages of life (NeLLi) - Black_00105 metaG | ecosystem: Environmental > Aquatic > Marine > Oceanic > Sediment | place: Atlantic... | reverse complement strand
AGATGGTTTTAACAAACAATTATCATAAGAATTATAATAAATAGTTAAAAATTTATTTGTAATTTCTTATTAAATATTTAGTATTCATTATTTTTGTAAGAGATTTCAATGTCTAAACAAGAAAGTATTGTCGCTGGAAAGTTGGTCGGGAAGACAACAACACACACGGTTAACTTTTTAATTGTGGATAAATATCTAGGTCGAAACGACCATTTAGTAATTTATACTGATCCGGATGATAAAGAAGAAAAAAATTATTATTTATTTAAGATAAGTGATATCTGGAATGATAAACAAGGATTAATGGCAACTATAAAAGTTCTCGGTCATATGCCGAAAAGGCCATTTAAGATTGGAACAGAAGTTTATCTTGCTAAAAGGGAGCAAATTATAGAAACTTTAGGGATTGATAATCCCGAAGAAGAATCATTACATTTTGGGTCACTACTCGGTTATTCTAAATATGATGTGCGTTTATTAATAAAAAATTTTGGTAGAATTTTTATTACGGGTAAATCTGGTTCGGGTAAATCGTATACGATGGGAGTGTTAATTGAGGAATTCCTCAAAAAAGGAATTCCTATAGTCATTTTTGATCGACATGGAGAATACTCTAGTTTAAAGGTATCTGAAGAGACTTCAAAATCTGGAGAAAAAGTTCCCAGTGAGTTTGCTGACAAAATTATTGAATTTACTGATTTAAATATGAATGAGGGAGGAGATATTGATATCAAATATTTATTTTCTCTAGATGCGACTGATTTAGTTACTTCAAATTTATGTACAATTGTAAATTTTAGGGGATTACCCCTTGAAGTTCAAGAGATTGTCGCTAATGAAATTCTTTTGAAATTATATAATGCAAGTACAAGCAAGCAACTTCAACCGTTTTATCTGTTTATAGATGAAGCACACCTCTTTGCGGGAAAAAAAAAGACAGATACCTGTGAAACAGTTAGATTATTCTCCCAAGAGGGTAGAAAATTTGGAGCAAATGTTGTTATTTCTACCCAAAAACCACAATTATTAAATACTACTATAAGAAGTCAAGCTGGGACTTGGATAATACATCAACTGACAGATATTAGGGATATAGATATTACAATCAGCTCAGCTGAAGACTTGGGACCTGAATATAAAGAAGAGATTCAAAGGTTAGAACCCGGGGAAGCTATTGTTTGTGGTGATGCTGTTAAATTAACACCTCTCTTTGTAAAAATTAGACAAAGAAAAACAGAACACGGAGGTATAGGTTTTAATCCTCTCGATTTTCTTTCAAATAAAACATTGGAGAATTTAAAGAAAAAAAGACTAAAGACTTTTGAATCAAAATCACAAGATAAATTACAAAAGGCTGAATCATTCTTTCAAAAAATGTTAGCTGGCAAATCCAGTAAAGGAACAAGTCAAGAAGTTGCATATTTACGAAATAAAGTGAAGGAATTAGAAAATGAAGTAAAATTATGGAAAGAAAAATTTAATAAACAAAAAATAAAAGTGAAAAAAGCTACAAAGTTAGCTGAAGAGTCGATAGAAGAATTAAAAGAACGACATAAAAAAAATTCCTGAAAAATCATCTAAAAGTTTCATTCAAATTTTAAATGAAAAATCTGTTTTCAAAATTATTTAAATTAATAATAATTAGAAATTACAAAACTTAAGTAAATAGATTATACTTATTATTGAGAGTATGTATATTTAAATTCTTGTAAATAATTATTTAGATTAGGAATGGAAAAAGAAACCGAGAAAAAAAAAATAGAACCTCCCTTTGAGTTCAAGATTAATAAATATCTATCGCTTAAATTAGAGAATGGAAAAACAAATATTTACGTAAATGATAGGATTTTTAAGAATTGCAAATTCCTCTTATTGGACATACCCATCGATGAGGTCGAAGGATTTAACGAAATTGAATCGATTGATGAGGCGGAAGAAAGATTAGACCGTTCTCTGGAACCAATTAGTAGATACGGAAGTAATTTAGATATAATCCCTCCAGAAACGGAATTTTGGGCTCATTGCTCAAACTTACAGGTATGGTACGAAAATGATTACGACACTCGACTGCTCCATAGATACCTCGCCTTTTCTCTATTAAGAAAACTAGCAAATGCTGGAGATTCGACCGCTAAAAAGGTCTTTAATGAGGAAATAGTTAAAAGATTTTTAAGCGAACATTTCACGGTTATGGAATATCTATTTGAATTGGATTATTTAGGAAAATTGAACAATGAAGAATATGAATATATGTTGGAACAGCTGGAAACGAGAGGACTTAAAAATTATATAACTTATGAAGGCAGAATAATCGACTTATATAATCCAAAAAATAAATCCATTAGAATAAATCCAACAAGCTTAAAAGACATTCCCAGCCTTGCCGATATACAAATTAATGATATTTTAAAGATAAAAAACCTCGAAAAGCTTACGGATATAGAGATACTTGATATCTCTGGCCATAAAATAACCGAGATTAAAGGTCTTGAGAAACTCACTAACCTAAAAAAATTGTGGCTCAAAAATAATCAGATCACCGAAATTAAGGGACTCAATACGCTCGAAAATCTTGAAGATTTGCGTCTATCTGAAAATAAAATCCTTGAAATTAAAGGTCTTGAAAGGCTTACTAACCTAAAAGAATTATGGCTTTATGGAAACCAGATCGCAGAAATTGAAGGACTCGATAACCTCGAAAATCTGAAAAAATTAATCTTATATAATAATCCGATTTCCGAGATAAAAGGATTAGATAACCTTAAAAAATTAAAATATTTTTATGCAGGCAAAATTATTGAGGAATTCGATACTAATGGACAGAGATATGTAGAATATTGCCGAAATCGAAAAAAAATAGAATTATAATAATTATAAATATTTTCCGTACAAGTAAAACTGTTTCTTTACCATCAACCAATTAATAAAATCTAAGGGATTCTTCTTATATTCTTCAGTCTCTTTATATTTATCATATTCTTTCCTATAATCATCTATCTTCTCCTCCATATAAGGGTCGAATTGTTTCGTTTGTGTAATCTTCCAACTATATAAAAAACTATACTTGAATTCTCTAATCTTAGGAGTGCGGAACTTGGAAAGATAGTCCTCATTTATTGAAATAGGAATTTTTTCATATATTTTTTCATCTTCATCTCCTACTTCCATCCAAAAATAGACCTCTCCGCATTTCTTCTCCTTATCTCCGATGAGGTCTTCTAAGGATTGCTTTATTGTATCTTGAGAATCGTCATATCCCGTGATTTCTCTCTCATTTAACAAAGCTGTCATATAATAACTAATCGATTCCATTATCCGGTCTTTATTATCTTTTATAATGCTTTTTTTACTAGTCTCTACCAATTTAAAAAGTAATTTTGTTGCATAGTTATTGGACTCGAAAACCATTTCCATCAATTGATCTTTAAGAATATCTTTTCTCTTTTTAATAGTCCAACTTACAAAATCTAATAATTGATTATCTAATAACAACTTCACCATCTGAGAGTTATCTTTAATGGTTAAAATATCTCGACTAAAATCAATACCCTCAAATATATTGCTATGAAAGTCGTAATCTGGATAATTATCAAGGACCACTTTTACTTCATCGCCATCTTCGGATTTGAACATAAAAGACTCTCTGCTTCCAGTCAAAAAAAGGCTTAAATAGATAAAAAATCTTCCTCTATAAGAACCTCTATAGGAATCTAAAGATCTATCAAGAGTATTCTTTCCGTAAAAATCGCGATCTGGTTGAACATAGCTCTGAGCTACTATTCTCTGATTCTGAAGAATCTTATTCAAACTCTCCCAGTCCGGAACGTTATTCTCGCACTTATATACTCCATCCTTTTCCGAGATTGTTAGTAAGCCGGTTTTCAGCATTAAAAACCCCGTAAATCCCAATAGTTTGTCGAGGGCATCGTCAAGCTTTCTTAATATTATCTCATCCTTACTATCCATCTTAAAATATGTCGTGTCTTCAAAACTTACATCTTCACCGACCAGACCGAATTCTTCCGCTATATCGGGCATATTCTGAGTAATCTTTTCCAAAAACTTGGAGTAAAACTTCTTCTTGTCCATGCTATTTACGGTAATGGTATGATCATCCTCAATGGTATAGCAGGCAATATCCTTTAAATCGTCCCCGTTGAAGCCAAATTGCTCAAAAAGCTTTTCATAATAACTGTTGGAGTATTCAATCGTCTTTCCCGTAGCTTTATCCGTGTATTTTCTGCTAAAAAGCGAGTAAAAATCCTTACTATTTGGAAAATGAAATAAGAATAAAGATTGATGCAATCTTTTATCTGCCAAATTGGTTATCCATTCTAAAGCACTTTGAATAACGGCAATTTTATCCTTATATTCTGGCATAATATCTTCGTCTAAAAGAACCCGCGAAAGTTCCGAACTTAAAGAAACATACCCTGGAGTGGTGTCCAAACCCGCGTCCGAGAAAAAGGTATCGTACAGTTCAATTTCATGGTTCATACCGCCTTCAATAAAAGCGGTTTCAACCCAGTAGTCCGTCTCTGCATGGCTATTTACATGATTTCTGTCCATAGTCACATGAACAGCGAAATATTCGAACCCGATATATCTACCATATTCATTATTTATTAAACTGCATGCATGAGCAGGATTATTAGCAATATTTTCAAATAAATCGGTCGTAACCAAATGATTCTCTAACTCGGTTAATAGATCGTAATTTTTTCTTAAATTGCAATGTTCATCGATTTCATTTATGATTAGATACCCACCCCGCTTTGTATAATACCTACCGTATAAAGTTCTCTGATTCTCGGGATCCGGAAAGCCGAGATAATAACCATCGGGTAAATCAAAATCGGGATTGTCCGCTACGATCAAGGCAATTTTTCCATCACGATTATACTCTTCCTCTTTAAAAATATAAGTCAGAGAAACCAATATATTTCCATCCTTATCGATAATTCCGTTATCTTTTAGATCCTCTCTGGACTCCAGTCTTGTTCCATCTTTATATATAGCAATGCCTTCAATATTTTCAATTTGCCCGCGTTGATGGATACCGTGTTCATCCTTTTTAATAAACTGGACCGAGATCTGATAATCGTTAAAAATCCCGTATCTCATGCTCAGTGATTCATCTTTATAATTCGGAAATAAACTCAAAAGACTCTCACCCTTGGTTTTATGTTCTTCAATTTTACTTCCAAGATTTTCCAACATCTTCAAAATATCTCCATTGTCCATGTCCACTTGCCCCATGGCATACTCAAATAAGTGAAAACCCTTTTCTTTATTAAAATTTTTGGAGATCCATGTCTTTAGCTCTGTTAGAATTCCATCTTTATTTTTAGTCTTCATTAATTTAATGAATTCAGAGTAAGCATTTCTAAATCCAGTCTCTGACTGATCGTTCCCTACTTTTTCCCAGATATATTCATTAATCTTGGTTGTTAAACCTATCTGGATATATTCATCCTCAGAGCCCTTTAAACCTTCTTTTGTCATTAGATCCTGTATTCCTCTAAATTTTTCAAGTCTCTTCATAATTCCTCTTAATACCTCTTTTCTTTGTTCATTGGAATAATCCGAACCGTAAAACTTATTTGTTGAGTATTGCATTGTTATTTGTTCTGGACTATATATTCCTATGTATGGTTTGAAATATTTTGCTGCCCTTAGTCGGGCAAGACTGATAAAATCCCTAATTAAAGGTAATAATTGTCCTTTATTTGTGGATGATTTTTGCTCAAAATCGAAATTAAGCTTAAATTTTCCACCATCATAATCATAGATTATATATTTTCGACCACCACAATCAGTATACCTATGTCCATATCCTTTAAGATTCTCACTATCCCACGAATTAGGGTGAAGCGTGTCCATATATAGCGATTTCTTTTCTATAAAATACTTTTTCAAATATTTAATATCATTCAACTTGTCTAGGAAAAATTGTGTAATTTTCGGCACAAATTCCAAATCTGTCTGAGCTTCTCCTAAATCTCCCTTAACATGAGCACTTCCTTCATGATAATTATCTAAACTTCCGCCGATAATGTTATTATATGCGTCCATCAAACAAGAATACACATCATTGACGATAACCTCGACAAATTTCATATCATTACTTTCCACTGATTTCTCGAAATCAGAAAGCTTGGAATGAATTTTATCTAACACCCCATTAAGGTCCACACCTTTTTGCGATGGGTCATAACCAGCTTCCCGTAGTAACCCTGAAAATAGGTTGGTGGAGGTGGAAATGTGAATTAAAGCAATGGTCTTAGTAGAGATTAACTTTTCTATCTCTTTCCAACCATCATCATAATGATCTTTAAGCAATTTCTTATTTTCTTTATTTTTACAACTTTCGATATCTTTTCTATGTTCATAATACAAATTCTTCAATTGTTTTAGAAATTGCGGGAGCAAATCACCTGCCTTCACTTCTATTTTCGATATTAATATCTGCTTTAGTTCGTTTATCTTCTTTGTCACATCATATGCTTTACCCTCATCTTTATACATGATGTTATACATATTATCTATATTGGACACGCTTAGATAAGCATCATCGATCAACCTATTGATTGCCACCTGCTCCTCGGTAAATGTCTCGCGGGTGGATTCGAGTCTTATTTTAAAATATGTGCCCCCGATATCTTTTAGACTCCTTCTCAAATTTTCATCGGTCGTAATATCCCTACCTCTCTGCGTGGTAAGGACAAGTTTGGCATCTGTCCCGATCGTTAAGCTGGTCTTTCGTTTTATGTTCTGTAAAAGTGTCAAAAGAATGGTATTGCTGGGCACGGCTATTACGTTTAATTTTTCTAAAGTAATAAATTCTCTAGGGATTGCCTTCACGGTCTCAGGCAGTTCTATTAAAACAAGTTCATTCATTTTTGCCACTTCGATTAATGCCTTTTTTGCTCCTTTAAAATTTTCAACCTCCCGTAGTGCATTCTGAACTCTTTCTATCTCCGCTTCATCTCTTTCTCTCTGGTCTAGCCAATATCCGTATGATGGATCATAATAATATATACCCCTCGTCAAAACGGGAGCTTGAGACACATAAATAGATACATCTTCATCTTCTGGCTTTGTTGTCTGTTTTTTCACGACTCGTTCTACAACATCCGTCCTGACTTGATCCTTAGGATTTACAAAATCGGAAATAATACCCAGTCCAATCAGTGCCATCGAAACGGAAGGATCGTTCGGATCCAATCCCGCAAACATCTCGGAAATCTTTGCTTTGTCAATGGGGGCTTTACTGATCTTAAAAGTATCTTTTATACCTTTAGCCTCGATTTGCGTGTATATGCCATCAACTTTTCTACGAGTCTTGAATTGTGTGATAATTTGGCTTAACTTACCGGGTGCACCGATAATATTTTGCGTATAACTCTTGAAGGTGTTAAAAGCGGTAAGGAGGTTAATGGCGCCGAAATTAATACCTATGAAACTGCCGAGAATCTTGAAGGTCCTCGAGCCGATTAACTTTTTCCAAGTTGATTTTTCCGCATCATTCTGCATATCTGCATCCTGCTGAGTTCCATGAATTCTTTCCATTCTCTCTTTGAACTCCTCCCGAAATTCGGCTTCGGTCTGCGTGGTCGCCTCCTGTGCAAGTGCCCATGCCCTCGAATATTGCTTCTGGAATTCTTTATTATACCGCATCTGCGATTCAAAATCAAACTTCAGATTGGCACCCCTTCCGGGACCGCTACTGGTCTCACGTGCGGAGGTCATACAAGTGGTCACCCAGAATGATAGGTCTTCACTTCCGCCGCACATTGTTACAAAATTCCCGAAGAATGCCTCGATAAAGCCGTCCTTAACGACTTCTTCAAACGCTTCCTTAACGGAAGACTTTACCATTTCCTTAAACAATAATTTAAGTGCCATCTTAATTGTTACCTTACCGCCTTCCCTTCCCAGCTCTTCAACTCCTTTAGTATTCCAGGAGCCTAGCATTAAAAGCGGAGTGGTAATTGCGGTAGATATGAGCGTCATAATTTCGGTATATCCGATTTCCGACATCATCTGGGCGGCTGTGGATGCATATATGTATTGATTGAAATAATCTCTGATTGCATAGGAAGTCGCTTGCGCCAGAGCCTTTCTATTATCTTCTCCGGAACCTGAGCTGGGAACAATCCTTGCAAAATTAATATGAACCCTATAAAATATCTTGGTATCTGAAGGAAGGTTATCAACTAAATTATTATAAACCCCCTTAGTTCCGAAAACGAGGTCTTCGAGATTTTCTGTAATATACATGATTCCGTTATCCACTTCACAATAAGAACTAATATCGACCGAGCGAATTGTCGAGCGAGTATAAAAGATAGTGCCTTGAGATTCAACCTGCCTCTCTTTAATAACGTCGACCTTTACGCTGTTAATCGGATAATTAAATGCACCTTCCATTATCGGTATTTTTGCCCTATACCCTAATTCCATTTCCGGATCACTCAATTCTTGAGCGTCTATTCCTTTTGTATTATCGGCATAAGTGCACAACACATCGACGTATATATCTCCGCTTACCATCGAAAGTTCCTTAAGTTCCGAGTATCTCTTCCTGCTAACAATTATCGGGCTGTAAAGATAAAACTCCGGCATAGTCCTCTGATGTGTGTCGTCCTCTCCATCAACAAAAATATACTCCGGACGTCCATCGATAATAATCGGCTTAATTGTGTTTAACTTATTGCCCGTCTTTTCCTTAATCTTCTGCTCGAGATAACCGATTGTATTATTCCTATATTGATCGATCAAGAGGTCTTGGGCGGTGAATGAGCTGTAGGTGTAGAAAGGATCTCCGTTAAGAGAATAAAGGGGGCTCGTAACCAATTCGTAATTGAGGTTAACAAAATCAAAGTTCATCTGGAACATAAGATGCGGATTAAGAGTCAAGGCATATGCTATGCTCGAAAAACCAATACCGCCCATCCATAACGAATTAAAGCACCTAAGAAAGTTCGGGGGTGATACGACCGCCTCGGCGGTATACATATCTCCGACCTCTCCGCCTCTAATCGTGGTGTAGTAAGCGCCGGGATGTCCCATAAGTGCGGCTGGCATGCTATCGCCGAGTAATAAAACATTATCGGTAAATGTCTTATCATTAAGTTTTGTGGGTTCCATTATCCCGCCTTCAGGTAGGAATGTAATCGATCTTTCTTTTGACTGAGCCTCATGCATCTTGAAATCAATATTAAATTTGGTCAGTAATGAATAGACTGCAAAATAGGCGAGAGTTCCAGCCACTTGTCCGAATCCCGGAATCCATTGAATAGCACCGCTAACTGCTGCAGCTGTGCAAGTCATTACCACTTGGTCGGCAATATCTATAAGCATTTGTTCCCTGTAGACTTCCCACGCTTCGGCATTTGTCCTCTCCACCACCTCGTAATAAAGTTCTGTATTAAACAGATTTTGCATTGCCGTAAGCTTCGATATTTCGAAAATGTGATCCTTCGGTTCGAAACCGTCGTAATCATCCTTTGGAAATAAAAGCTCGTATTCATCCAGATCTGCAAATGTATATACCCAATTCTGTCCGAACTTTCTCGGAGGTTTTTTCATTAAGTCTTGAAAGCCCGAATCATCGATATCTTGATCGAAAATATTCACTTCCTCGTAAGGTGCAAAATCATGTTTTCCGTCATAATTATAACCTATCGAAATAACATCATAAGTCGGAATAAAACCTGAAACATAACCTGAATATCCTAACGATAAATAATCCGTCTCAACGGGATATATATCCTCATCCTTACCAACAGCAAGGACATAAACGGTTTCATAAAATCCATTTCCGTCACTATCGTAATAGAAATAGTGCCCTTCGGTCTGAGCCTGTCCTGATTTGAATAGCTCTTTATCGGAAGTATAATATACCATTTCATTGAGGGGTGTAATGAACATTCCCGAGACCGTGAATTCTGCATTACCTTCATCGGTTAAATCCGAACTCTTATAGATATCGTTATAAAGACTGAATCTATTCGGAATTCGCAAGGTAATCGTCTTCTCGAACCAATTTTCCGTCTCCTCGGACTCTTCGTTAATGGTTGTCTTAGAATCAAATTTTACCGGAACAGAATCTCCAACCCAAACCTCAACTTCTCGGGCATCTTCGGATGGAACGGTTATGAAAAGAGCTGAATCAATAGGAATGGAAGTCTGCTGTCCCGTATCAGTATCGGTTATTGTATATTCAATATTGATTCCTGTGTTCATTTCATTGTTATCAAAATCATCAGAATAAATTCTTGTTTCAATAATCTCCCCTTCGCTCCAGTCCGTAATCATTATCTGTTCGGATAGATAAACCTCTTTGTAAGTTGTATTAGTTATTTTGGAGAACTTGTTATACGTGACCTTTAATGAATCAATGACAAGGTCTGGTGCCAAAATAGGCTCATTTCTTAAATAATCCAAGGATCCCTTATCGGAATTATCTAGTAAGGCCTCGGTTAATATATCATTAAATACAGAGTCCTCTTGCGGACCATTGAAAAACGTGTTCCAACTTCTGGCTGCATACTCCAGTAAATAATTAAATATATTTTGAGGTCTTGCCGCAATAATAGTGGTCTCGTTATCAACTACCTCTATATAAGTGGTAACTTCGTTTCTCTCGTAACTGATTTCCTTTTCCGCATACCCATCACGATCACCATCAAGCCTTATACTATAATATTTACTTTCGAAACTCTGCGTCTCGGTGCTCTGTCTCGTTATCGATTTCTGAGCCCAGAAGTCCATATCGGGCATAAATATATTAACGACACTCGTCAAAACACTCTCAATTAAATTCAATAGATCAAATTCTTCAGGTAATGAAATCACATATTGAGAAAATGCGGCATCCTTAATGTCAAACCATTTTGTGTGCTTTATTGGCTCTGCTTTTCTATTCACATAAACTTCTTCGGATTCGAAATCCTGAATAATTACATACCAGATAATATCATTATTTTCTTCATCTTCAATTCCATATCTGGTGATGTCAATTCTACCATCTTTATCAACATCAATTATCTGTTTGTAATCCTTAACACCGTCCATTTCAAGATCTGCTTCATAAATGATGTTAAAATCATCCAAAAATTCTTCAAAATTAATAAATAAGGTAGATTCATAATCATCCAATATATAATCAGAACCACCCGTGTTAGGATTTCTCGTATAATCAATCGATTCAAATGCATATAATTCACCATAGATACCTTCTTCAAATAGTATATCTCCTGAAGTTTCCAAATAACTGAATGAAATTGTAAGAAAATCATAAAAAGTTTCCTCGATATCTGATAAATGTGTTTCGTTAAAGTGATCTGAAAGAATAATCTCCGAATATGAAGAGACCGGACCGAATGAGAAATTTAATATTACAGTAATCAGATCGAAATTATTCAATACTCCCTTTTCTTCAACCGGATCCCAATTCTTATCCATAATTGTTATTTCGTTTGTGACAGGGTTAAACACAACTCCAAAGTCGGCACCATCCTCAATAGATGTCTCCTCAAATATGGGGCTTAACCCTACAATTTTAAATACTTGCGTGTTATTAAAATCGCTCTCAAATGAATATTCGATATCAAATTGATAGGAATATTCTTCAACTTCTCCATATATGGTGAATGATTCGTCATAATATTGAACAAATTCATAGTCAAAAACACTATTTTCGACCGCTTTTTCGAACCATTCCTCGTACTTTGGATTCATATAATATGAATCATCAAAGATGACCTCTAATGACCCGTAATCGATATTTTCATAATCAAGTCCGATCGGTGTGTTCCATGAATTATTGGTGCAGTAAGCAAAATATAGTTTCGTATTATTCTCAACCATCATCGGTAGCTCAATCTCCATACCCCAATAATCTTGAAATCTATCAAAAGCGGGATTCCAAGTGAAATTCTCATATACCGAAGACCAAATAAGCTGGTGCTCGTCCTCGCCCGTTCCCGCGCTGTAATAATTGGAGTTCTCATCGTATATCATTATATAATCGAGCCACTTACTATCACCGTAGAATAGAGGTCCATCCACATCTTCCCATTTATATACATCGTTAGAAGAATTATCACCAGAAGTATATATTTCAAGCTCGGAGTGCTGCCATATTCTCTCGTATAATGTTTCATATTCTTCAGTCGCCTCTCCACCCATCTTAATAATTTTTATCTGGTCGATAGTAAGTTCATATGAAGGATCAGGTACCGAGAAAACAAGGTCTGTGAAATCAATTATTCCGTCTACTGCAAAATTGTAAAGGTCGAAAAGACTGATATTAATCTTAATAGCTTTAAAGGAATTGGTATATTCTGTGTCAAACGGAGTCAATCTCAATGGAATTTCGTAGGCATAAGGCTCCATGAATTGTGAATAGTCGGTCGAATCGGAAGCGTTTATCAAGAGGAATTCCGCAATCGGAATTGAAGGATTATAATTATACGGCTTTTTCTCAAAATACATCTTTCCGATACCCATCCCTATTCCCTTTTTTACAGGTGAGCTATAACGAACCAAGAACACATCCCCATCTTTAAATATAAGAATTTCGGATTGATTTTCCGGATTTTTATGGGTATTGGGAATTTGCAATACATATGAATTGATATTACCGAAAATGTCTTCTGTAGTACCCCAACTAAATTCTACCCCATCAGAAAAAGTGAGGTAATCCAAATAATCGTTGTATAAATAAGCAATATCGAGGTCGGTCGGATTTGTCAACAAGACATTCTCTAATGTGAAGTTCATAACCTTATTACCGTTGGAATCGTAGTATGTCATATCTTCATTCCATTCAGCAAATTCAAATCGTGCAATCCCGATTGTATTAGAATTAGAATATTCTGCATCATTTCTAAAAACGGGTTCGAATTCTATATAAACTAAGTCGGAATTTGCGCCCGTCAAATCGATCTTAATATTAAAATCATACATTACTAGTTCTTCGAGATAAATCTCTTGGGCAGTTGTTATGTCATTATGATTTGAGTTCTGCAAATGAATAATTATTTTTTCTAAACTCTCATAATTCTGGATCTTCGTGTTTATATATAGTGAAAGAATATTTCCTTGTGTTATATTATCAAATAGATAACCATTTCCATAAGAGTTCAATTCTGAAGCTATATTGAATGACAGGTTATTTCCGATGTCGAGATATGTGGCAATTTGAGAGGCGTGGCAGACAAAATTGGTAAATGTGCTTTCTTTTTCATTCATAAAATATGGGGCATTGATATTCGGTAATACATAAGAAGAACTTAAACCCCTTACTTCCCAATTATCAACATTTATAGTATCCTCTATATCAACAGTGGGATCATATGAAAATCGATAACTCTCGAATTCAACATCGTTAAAGTTTGGAACAAATGAAACCCAGAAATCGTCAATGTAGTTAAATGGTGTTGTAATTGGATTATTACTACTCGGGATAAGCCTAATCTTATGACTCGAAACAATATCGAACAAACTCTCGTCTAAGAATTCAAGCCGACCAAATTGATCATAATAATAAATATTTAGCGCAAGCTCGCCGCTTTCTTCAAACACTTTCACATAATTATTAAAACCATTCGGCATAAAATCATATGTATAGTTGTCTTGTGGGTCTGTTGCATAATCTATCGTAAATTTCTGTTCATAATAATCCCTCTGATTGAGTCTGTAGCTCAAGAATAATGAATATGTATCACCAATTGAGAGCGAATACTCAAACGGAGAAATAATTGAACTGCCAGACAATTTTCTGTATCTCTCACGATATGTAATTGAAGTGTCGCTTGAAACATCGGACATAACATCGCTTAAGATTGTATCAAATACATTCGTCCAGGGGAAGATGACCATAAGGAAATGCTTGCTCTCGAGGAGTCCAGGCTGAAGTTTATACTTATATTGGGCCGAAATTTGAGTCTTTGCCTTTATAAAACCATCTTCTCCAGATTCCCGATAATGGAAGTAGATAATATTATCTTCAATCTTCTCAACAAAATCATGAAAGTCTAGCCCTGCTTGAGGAGCTTGTTCTGAATCGTATTTTACGCCATCAAACGTTAAATCAATGTGAAATGAACCTAAAGAACTGGAAACATAATCATAGTTGAAAGGAGTGCATGAAAGATAATATTTAAGCTGGGTCGAATTAAACTTAACTTCCACGTATGCATTCGAGTCAGGAATGATATACCATCCTGAAGGCAGATCTCCCTCCATATTACCGAAATTAAGGTCGTAAATAAACTCACAATCCGCTTCGGATTGATTGATATAATTTATGCTATAACTATATCTAAAAGTTCTGGTCGTGTCCTCATCCGTTCCGTCCCAAATCTGGAGGTATATATGATTAAACAGTATATCATCGGAAGCATTGAACTGATTATCGGGAATAATTTTAAATACATCAAATATCTGTACGGGATAACCCGTATATTGGACGGAAATATTAGTGATTATCTCAGGCTGAAAGGTAAAGGTATCCGTAATATCTTTTATGTAGTCGTTTTCATTTATATCCGAGGAATCCCATTGTAACGCAGAAAACTCCACGTTAAAGGATGAATTAATTGAAAAATCCGGGTGGAGTTGATATGTCTCTAGACTATCAATTCCGCTGAAATCCCAATAAATATACGAATTAAATGGATCTTGCGGATTCTCCTTAATATCGTAATCGAACCCCTCCATGAATGTATGATAACCCCAATAATCGACCATTACCTTGTTATTAATGGTAAAATCTTGAGCACTGGCTACGTCTATATAGAATAATAGATATTTACTTCCGTTTGAATAAAATTCAAATTCATAGTCAAATTCAGAATCCATAATATCTGAACCGGTAGAGGGATTAAACTGACTACTGTCTCCGTTAATCTCAAACGGAATACAATATGGAGAATTATCTCCAATAGGGAATCCTTGAATTGAAAGATTATAGAAATAAGGTCTTCCGATAGATCGAATAGAAGCGATACTCACATCTTCAGGAAGTTGAATTCCAAACTCGATATGTACATCGTGTTCGTTAAATATATTATTTATATCTAATTCTCCGATAATATCACTGGTCAAGTCAAATAACTGATGATAAAATATCGTCCCGAAAATTGTTATTTCGCTGGTGGTCAAAAATGTATCAGATAGATTAAAGATATGTTGCCAAGAGGTTGCATTACCGTTTAAAACTGTAGAGTAATAATCTTCAGGGCTCTGTCCGCTTGCGTGTTCCATATCAACGTAATAATCATATTCTTTCTCGCCACTGGGTGATGTGCCGGAACCATAATAAAGATTTACTGTCCCGTCTTGAATAATCGTTTCATCTATATTATAACCCTCGGTGAATAATCCCAGATTTGGAATCATATTAAAGTTCTCATCGCAAACGGTAAGGGTCTCGGAATTTCCCAAATAATTGAATTTATAACTTTCATCAATTTCAAGAGAAACTAAACTTGAATAAGGTAGATCTTCTATCCCGATGGTTATTTTTGAATTATTTAATAAGTTATACGGAGATTTTGGAAAATAATTAAATAATACATCATTATCTCTAAAAGGCATAGTAAATAACTGGAAGTAATGAGGAGTGTGGATAGCCGATTGCACATCAAGATTACCGTATCCGTCATTTGGCATCCGATCGTACATTTCAACATAGTGCTCGTCGCAAATATACTCAAACTCCTCCAAGATCAAATACGGAATGTAATTATCATTGTCGCCGATCTGTGAGATCGCAATATAGATATCAATACCATCCTCTCCGAATGTATTATAAATGCTCTGGAGGTCTTTATCATAAAAAATGTTATAACAGCCATCATCATCTAAACTTGGAAGAATCTCGTTGTAATCCAAATTAATAATTTTTGTGTCGGTGAAGTAGGAAGTATAGCCGGAATCAACCACAAAGTAGAAGTCAATTGTTAAGTTATTGAAATTTCCGAAATACATGATTTGATCTATTACTATGGGGTCCAGCTTAAATGTGAAATTAACTTCGGGAGCATAAAGCAGCGGTATATTATAAAGTTCTAATACGGTCTCGGCGGAGGAATTGTCCAATCCAATAAAAAGTGTCGGATTTTCTAAAGAAACCGTATTTATGGTAGCGTCTGTACTGTTAATTATCTTATTATTATTGTCCGCATCATTATAGATTAATCTAACTGAATCACTATAGGGCTCATCTACTTTCTGAAATCCATAACTGAGTTCATATTGAGATTCTACACCATAAATAACGGGCGGAGATGAATCGGGATCATAGGTCAATCGGGGATGTCCATTTACAACATCTTTACCGGTCAATCCAACGAGATCTTCTTCATTATAAATGATGAAATTATCACTCCAAACAGAGACGCCCTCAATACCGTAGTCAAGTATATATGAACCCTGACCTCCCGTAGGATCTTGTATGTATTTTACATACATAGAAGAATAACTCTCCTCACTTTCCTCTAGTGATAGATTAAAAGTGATCCAACTTACATTTACACTTCCATAATTAGGACCAATTAAAATTTTGCCGTAATATTTATCGGTACTGTCTTCTACAAAATTAAAATCAAATTGATAATATACCCTGAATTCGGTATTATTATCGGGCTTATTACCGGACTCCGAAAAATTAATTGTAGATAACTCTTGAAGTGAATATTGACCGGGATTGTCATAAGGAACTGTCCAATCTTTTTCGTCACCACCAATTTGTCCTTTCTCAAATTCGTAATTATCCTCGTCTCCCTTCTTTCCAATAACCACAAGCCCCGCAATTGAAGACAGACTAAGAAGAGCTAGTAGTTTGCTGGTTGGATCTATCGAATATTCACTCTTACCGGGCTCATAAATATAGGATACTTCAATTCCGTACTTATCGGTCTCACTTCCTAATTGAACTATTCCCGTATTGGTAAAAACGGTATTGGATTCCGTCTTAACATCAATACCACCCGCATCGTTAAACTCATTATCATAAATTGACCAAAGCGTATTTGGATTACTGCTGGAAGGATTTTCCTCTAATTTTAGATCCAGTAGATAGATATTTACATTTCTATTATCTCCGTATATATCATACGCACTATAATCGATGTCGAATGTGAGATTTAATAAGCAATCAAGTCCCATTAGGAACGCATCCTCAGGACCCAGTCCGATATCGAACTTCATTATCCCATCATGGTCTCCGGGGCGAAGCATTATACCTTCCCTAAGCGGAAATTCGCTTGTTGAACCATCGTCGTTCTGTACGGTACATATTACATTTATATCAATATAATCTTGGATTGACAGATCTTCTCCGTTATCATAAGTGGGCTCAATCCATAATGTCCCCATTAAGTGGGGGTAATTGCTCTCGAAAGGCATATAAGTTTCGTTATGAAAACTGGAGCCCCAAGCCGCTATAAATGGATCAATTAAATCTATCTTTGAGTTCTTCTCGCCGAACCTAATCCAATTCGGAGGTCTAATCTCCAATGGTGTAATTATTAAAGGAGAACTCTTATAAAATTCAGATTCTTCTACACGAATCCTAATTGTAGAAAGACCTGGTCCCAATTGATAAATAAGATTTTCCGTTTCACTCTTTGTAAGTGATATGATGCCGCCGTCAGCAACTGGAGTTATTGGTTTACTATCCTGATATTTGGTATAACCCGACGGATTGATGATCTCAACGGATGCGTAATATGAATAACCATCGTTAAGAATGCTAATCGGTAGAGGTTCTAATTCGTTAATAGCACGCATTCTTGTCAATTCCTCTAAGGTCTTTGTAATACTGGTCGGAATCGGGTCTGCTTCAGTAACATATACATTCATCTGAAGTGGTTCATAATCTACGGGATATCCGGGGTTCTTTGCCTCTTCTAAGTCGGGATCGGGAAGGTCATAGGATATATAATCAGTTACTCCTAAGGCAATATCCGTCTTGTGAAGTCTGATAAGACCTTCCATATACGTTGTATCTTGCAGAACCAAATCGGTAAAATCATAATTCTCGATAATATCAGTACCATCAAAAACGGTTCCATTTCCAGAACATATATACTGCTCCGGATTATGGATTGCAAAATCATCCCAGTCAAATGGAGCGCTGAATACTCTAATATATAATACTGTATCTTCAATAGATGTTATCCCCTCTCTGCTACCCCAAATTTTTATATAATCCGATAAATAATCATGATCAAATGATACCTTGAAAGTCACCTTACCTTGCATATCTGTTACTTCGTAATCCCACCAGTAGGGGGCGTAAGAATCGACTCCTTCACACGGATAGGTTAGAGGTCTTCCAAACATTTTATCTATTCCCATACCAGGTCCCATAGAAGTAAGCGGATCGGTGCCCAATGATTCATAATACGGGGACATACCGAGCTCATCAATTATTGCTCTCTCATTAAGAAACTTAGTCTCCGATTTCGGCATAAAGCCAATATGCATCCAAATAATCGAATTATTAATGGGTTTGTCATTGAAATCTGTTAATTTAAATGTAAATTCATAATCTTCTTTAACCAAGGTATCAATCTGAATTGATGTGTATTCTTCTCCCTTCTCTAAGGTTTCATAAGGATTAGCGTTAAATTTATATTCCCTTTCTTCGGAAAATAGTTGATTTACAACAATATTTTGAGTTATATATTCGTCCATCTCAATTTTTGCTTTTTTCGGAATTGTTATTATCTGAAAACTTTTGAAGTAATTTTCACTCTCAGCATATGTATATATCTTACCGACTGGTTCGATATCATAATCAATTGTAATATATTGTTTTGAGGAAATATTATAATAACTTAAATTCAGATATGAAAGTTTCATATTCACGATCTTTTTTCCGCCTAAAGGCAGCGAAAGTGGTCCCTCAAGGGAGAATCTTTCATCATACCTGAAAAACCCTAAATTATCGATCGGTATATTATCGATCGGAATATAATGCCCTTCGCTGTTTTGTATCAATAAAATTAAATTACTTACGAGGTCTACCCTTCTGGTCAATGGGGCGGTATAATTTATCTTAAAGACCTCATGCAGACTGTATTCTCCGCCCTGAAGTATGGAATTATACAGATCGTGGAAATAAATTTTATAACCATTACTTGAAATTTTATATTCGGAGGAGCCAAACTCATAAGAATCTGCTGCTCGGATATATTCTAATGTCTGAATTGGATGTGTAATCGGAACCGGATTATATGTATAATATCCTATGCTCAAGTTATACTCATTGTCGGCGCCGAGATAATCTACAATCAAATCTCCGCTGGCATCAATATACCATGAATATTCAGAAGAGTCAAGCAGTTCATTCGTATTGTTTCTCTCTATATCTATATAAATATTCCCTATATCCACTACGCCTAATCCAATAACACCCGCAACATCATCATAATATTCGGGTCCCTGAATAGTAAATGAATTTCCTTCCACCGTTCCGCCCTTAACTTCTTTAAACATTAGTTCATTATCGATTATGAAACTCTCTTCAAAAACCTCTTCAGTTATCCAACTTTTAGTTATCATATCATATCTTGCAAAAGGAATTTCGATCAGATTCGCTTCCTTATTATGGTCGTAAGAATCGTAGGAACTGAACGAAAGCGGGGATATAGGACGTCCCTTAAGAACTTTATAGGTCATGAGCAAGCTGGTATCAGACCCGATAAAGTTTGCCGAAGGATACTTCCAGGAAATGTTGAGTAAGAATGTGTTATGAACATAACAAATTGTGGGCTCGTATTCCAGAATACTGTCATTTATATAATAATTTCCATCGATGTTTAGATATAATATTTCCTTCTCGGAATGATTATTAATGTAATATATTGCAAACTCTTCTTTATCAATAAACTCATCATCTCCGAAAGGAGACACAAAATTAAGCTTATGGGTAGTTTCTCCGTCGAAAGCTTCTTGATACCGGTATGAATAAACCTCATCTTCAACTAAATATTCATCATTGTCCAATACGCAACCTTTAAGCAGTAATGAATCGCCTAACTCAAGTTGGTACAGATCGTCTGGAAGGTAAATGGGTTCTGAACTCGATAACGACTCTTGAATAACTTCAATATTTAATGTCAATGGAGAATTAATTATGAACTTTTGAACAGGAGTTCCGGAAGAATTAAATGATAAAACATAATTCCTTAATTCTTGAGGGACTTGGAATCGTGCAAAATAATGGTCAGTTCTGAAAGGTCCGGGGGCGAGAAAATCCTCCTTGGTATCCCAGTATAAATTGCTAACTGAATGAATATTAAGAATATCATTATCAACCAAATTAAGAGGAATATTCATAAACTCATCAAATAAAATTGGATCCGTACCTCCGTTATATCGGAGATAAACATCAAAAAAGTCAGAATACTCGATCTGAGTTGGACTGGTCATCTGAACCCCATTATGATATACGGAAAAATCGGTAAGAGTTGTCTCAATCCTCTTTACCTTGAATGTTTCACTGGCGTGGTAATTGTAATAATCAGGAGCCTCTAACTCAATAGTAGAATTTACAAATCCAAATTCATCCTCCTCGTAATTATCAGAAATTAAATTAAATAGGCGTATATCTTTTATCCCAACCCTCTGGTAAGGAAGATTTAAAACGCTAAAGTTGCCGTATTCCTCAATGAATGAGCCTGGCCACAGCTTTGAGTCGGTTATTGTAAATGAAATGGATTCTAAATAGCTTAAATCAAAGAATTCATCCGTGTTAGAGAAGGCTATCTCATCTAAATTAATATATAACGGAATTGTCATCATCTTTCCTAAACCAAAAATTGATTCATTATAATCTTCCTTCACATCATCTGCAAAATACTTTCTAAGGTCGATATCAAAATAAATTTTGGTAAAAGATTTACCCATAAAGTCATTAAAGCTGACTATGAGTCTCTGAATTGTTGTGTGCTTATAATATACAGCAGGCATTGTGAAATTTATAAAAAATCCATCGGCATTATTTAAAGTGAGTTGTTCAGAGAATTCTGAAGCATCATAATCGAAATAAATTAATCCGTTTTTTACGTCTTCCGAATTGTTCTCAAATATATCGTGAATAATTGAATTATCAGACCAAATAATCTTTCCTGTATTATCAACAAGATACTCTCCGAACTGTAAATAAATAGGTTCGGTCGAGTTTGAGGAACAATTATAATAATACACTTGTCTAATCCTAACAAAATCCTGAAGTGCAAAACCTTGGGAATATAATGTATTCAGATTCATTGTTGCCGTTGTAGTGTAAGTTAATGGATTTATAATCACAATATCTCCATCGACAAGCACGTGTTTTACGACACCAAATATTCCGTCTTTATTATATTCCCAGCTTATATGATTTAAAGGATTAATGTTAGAAAAAATACTGGAACTCATTAAAGAATCAGAATATCCAAGTAATGTATTCATATTATTTTCCGTCCCGAATGAAAGTGTATAATTTTCT
>Ga0114919_10001119_pt1 | contig 21522 bp, 14 predicted proteins | sample BlataG_FD_88682 | JGI IMG/M metagenome (GOLD analysis project Ga0114919, IMG submission 88682) | Deep subsurface microbial communities from Black Sea to uncover new lineages of life (NeLLi) - Black_00105 metaG | ecosystem: Environmental > Aquatic > Marine > Oceanic > Sediment | place: Atlantic... | reverse complement strand
TTTGGTTGGTTGTTGTTTTGTGTTATTGGGTGGTGGTAGGGGTGGAGAGAGTATGTTCCCCTTAGCTAAAAGGTGTTCTCATCATGACACACAATCTTCCCTCTAAGAGATTTATAAACAACTTACGTTGGATTTGTAACAATGTCAACTCTACCTGAACACACTGAAGCAAATCCTGAAGAATTGGCGGTCACGTAGCAAGAGTACTGGGTTGACTGGGTCAACCCAGTGACTCGAGCACTGGAAAATGCATTAGTCACTGTGATTTCCCTCAATGCATTCGAATAACACCCACTCAGATAGGACACACATTTGAGAGAATATGTTGACAGTGGAGGGTTCCCTGCGGTACTACTGGGAGTCCATGATACTACAGCAGTGGTATCGGTCACAGTGCCAACAACAAGATTAGTCGGTTGGCTGGGCGGTTGAGGGCTGAGGTTTCTCAAGCACTGAGGTCGACTGGAAGCTATTAATGTAATGTAGTCTGAAATTCTGTCTGGGATTCTGTCGGGTTGATTTCCACAGGCAAAGTTTCTCCCAAATGTGGGGTTGATGTTTCCAGTGGTGCCACCAGATCTGAGATTGCAGTACGACATGATGGTTCCTTTTTGTGATGGAGGGTCACTGCCGGTGCAGGCTGGAAGCTGGGCGATGGGGCAGGCGGGGCTGGTGTTGGCTTTGCAGCATGCGTCGTATGTATTGACACAATTGTCAACTGGATTGCATGTTCCATCTTTATTTTCCAAAGCATGAGTGTGGTCCACACCAAAATTATGACCCAGTTCTGTGTATGAAATTGTTTGTTTGAAGAGGAAAGGGGCGGGTGAATGTTCTGTTCTTGGAGGGGGAGGGAAGGAAAAGCGGGAGGAATGCAGATCTCTTGAAATCACAAGAGATTCTACTTTCCATTAGAAGAAACAAAATCACTTGCCATGTGCAACAACAAACCAGTTGTAATTACTGCTCGGAGGGCTCACAATTCCAGACACACCATACCCATAATTTGTCGCTGTATTTTGATAAGTGCCGCAAAGGACAGGGAAGAAGCATTGAGTAAAAGCTTCATTGCACCCTGTGTAGGCAATACCGCCACCATTAACACTTTTACCAGTCATATAGTTGACCACGTTCCTGCGTTGACTTTGCAGGGTGGTGCTACCATTCCAAACAGAAAGTAATTGATCAAGTAAAATACCAATGATGTTTGAATTGCTGTTGTCGTTGGTGTATGGATCACTGTTAGTTGTCCATAGTCTCACCAAGCCCAGACCAATTTCAAGGTTAGTCTCAGTTGAGAAGATATTATTGACATTATTGTAAGTGGATGCAATATAGTTGACAGCGGCATTGATGTCGTTGAACTTTTGATAAAACTCATAATCAGTCTCGATTGCTACAATTACTTGGTATCTATTTGTACTATCTTGAGTTTCTGCCAGAAGAATACTGGTAGCAGTGGAGTTTAGGTATGCAATGGAAGCTTGGCTTTCCAGTGGTGGTATCAAGGCACCTGATCCGTCAGACCCACATTTGAACTTGGGAGCTGAGATCTGTGTGTCTTCAATGACGAGTGGTTCCTCTGGTAGTTTAGAAAAGCTGATTGGGCCATCTTCCGTCATCTGGACACCGGTGATGGTGCCGTTGGTTGAGATGGAGAGAGCCATACTGGCAGTAGAGGAGGAGGAGGATCCTTGGATGGGGCCTCTGAGGTGGACAGTGTCTCTGACTTCAGGAGGGATGGGTGTGGCGACGCCATTGATCTCGAGGGCGGCTTCGGGTGTTGCCCATGGATCATACTTTTCGAGCAGAGCCGTACTGGTGCTTTGAACGACAGTTTCATTCTCGGGTAGAGGGAGTGCTGGAATGTTGACTGGGAGGATTTGGCCCTGTGCTAAATATTGAGCAGCTTCAAGGAAATTCTGATCGAGGATAGAAAGATTGACTGCTTTAGTGCTTGTTGCCGAGGTGAAAAGGAACCATGATACAGTTGATAATAATGAATTAAAGAAGAAAGACGCTTTTCTCATCGAAATCGCTCAATTTAAGTGGAATCTGTCAAGAAGACAGTCAACTGTACACAGTTGTCAGTCAACAAAGAGAAAGTGCAACTGTTTGTGTAACAAATAATAAGACAATTGACCGCTGAATTTCAACAATTGGTATCTACAACAACGTTTTACAGGTATTCTTGCTGTTTAAACCTAAGCTTTTCCTCGCATTGTAACAGAAATTTTGCCTTGTAGGACATCCCATCTCTGATGATCACCTCTTAGCTGTATAGCTACCACTCCCGCCCTCTGTCTCTCGTTTCCTGTTCTATTCAACATATTTCCTGATCCTTAATGTTCTTCAGAGCCGCAACACCACTATCATTATCAATTATTACAAAAACAACGAAGCAGCAAACACTATACCACGTTTTATAGTCTCCTTACTAGCCCCAAATTTCTCCGCCAATGTCTCATCTCCCACACTCCTCGCTGCCTCCTCCATCTCCACCAACAACTCAAACAACCTCCTCGCAGCCCTAATCACAGACCCCTCATATAAATCAGTTGTCTGCATGACCTCACTAAAACTAGCCCCTTTACTCCATGCATGTATAGCATCCATCAATGTGGGCCTGAATGACTGAATGTACACCTCAGTGTCCACGTCAGTAAGCCCACATTCTTGAGAGACCTCTGCTATTCTCTTCGCGCACTGCTGCAACATGAGCAGTGGGGCAGCTAGTTGCCTCGTCAGGTGAACCTCAGAGTTGCTTTTCTCAACAGGAACAAGACAAGATACAACAGCAGCTAGTTGATGGATATCCAGCGAATTAAAAGCAGCATCAAACATGAGCTCTGTTGCCAGCACTTCATCGCCAGCTGTTATTTCACATGCTGCTTGTCCCTTCTTAGTAATGAGCCCATCACTAGCTCCCACGTGCCCTAGTTTCTTCAGCACTGCTAATCTCACTTTAGACTCTTCCTTGAATGATGTCAGTTGACTGGCTTTCATTCTCTTTCTGATTGCGTCTGCCTCTGCTAGCATCTCGGCCTTCTTTCGCAGTGCTTGCATTAGTGGATCTTCCTCTTCTCCTCCTCCTCCATCTTTACCATCACCTCCATTACCACCACTGCTTTGTGGTCTTCCCCATAAAGGATTCTTTTGCAATGTAGCAGTTAATGATTTGACTTCTTCATGAGCAGCAATCACATGAGCGTCTGTGATTTTCAGGTCAACAAGCGGATCCATTGCAGGCAGTTCTAGATCCCCATATTGACCATTCTTATTCCTTCCTCCTTGTTGTTGACGGTATTTACTCACTAATTCCTTCAATGTCAACAACACACTCTTCCTATGTGCCCCTTCCCTCAAATCATTCGGTAATGCAATCCTCAATGTGCTAATAGCCTGCAACATATGAAGAGGGGCAGCAATAACATGCATTTCACTACCATTGTCTTCCAACTTTCCAGGAACTGCTGCACCATTCTTCACTGATCCTCCTTCACAACAGACCAATGTATCTACTATATATGAGGAGGAGGAACCCTTCTTGTTGGTTTCCAGTACAGTCACTACAACACCATACCCCCAATCTTGTCCCTTTCCAATAGTTTTACCTTTCGAAAAGGAAGAGGAAGAAGATAGTTTAATGATACGACCTGGTCTCAGAAATTTGAGACATATATGTGGCTTGGCAATCTCTCTAGTCACAATTTCCTTTGCAGCTGCTAGTTTGGGAGTCAACAGGGCCCATTCCTCCACTGCCTTCATCTCATCATCACCATTGTTATCTCCATTATCATTATTCTTCTTTTTCGTCTTGACTTCCTCTTCTATTTCCCTCAACCTCCCCTCCAACCTAGGCAGCTCATTCTCATGTTGAAACTGAGAAAATGACCTGGAAATAACATAATCTATCTTCCTACTATCATCCTCTGCTCTCCTCATCAAATTCAATAATGTGTAGTAAGACAACCTAAATGAGGACATCAAGGACTTGGCACCCCCGCTCATCAGAGACTTGCACGTCTCAGCGTCCAAAGACTCATCAACCATGGCGATGACGACTCCCTTGTCGTCAAGTCCTCTCCTACCTGCTCTTCCACTCATTTGAATGTACTCCCCGCTGCTGACCCATCTGTTGTCCGTACCATCCCATTTCTTGAGGGTGGTGAATATGACAGTTCTAGCAGGCATATTGATGCCCATTGCAAACGTTTCAGTTGCAAACAGACACTTGATGGCTGAGTCTTGAAAGAGGATCTCAGTGACCTCTTTTACTATAGGCAACAACCCTCCATGATGAATACCAACACCTGCTTCTAGTAATGGCAGCATTTTTGTAACTTGTGTGAGTTGACGATCTTCTTCCGATAAACAGAGCATGGCTGCATTCCAAATAGTTCTCACTCTTTGTTTCTCTTCCTCAGTGTTGAAATCAAGCTTAGCCTTGTAACAAGCTTGCATTGCGTAGGTTTCGCAGTCGTTTCTACTAAAAGAGAAGATCACAGCAGGCTCCCAGTTCATGTCTTTGATGAGGGTGAGAATCTTCTGCAGTTCTGCTCCTATGTTGACTGGGCCTGGACCTCTTGGTGTTGATTGCCCTTTTTTAGCACTATCGTTGTTGCCTGGCTTTTTATTATTATTATATTTATCTCTAACCCTTGTACCTCCATTACCACTACCACTACCATTATCCCTCTTCCTCTCCTTCTCCTCTTCTTCTTCTTCTTCTTCTTTTTCTTTATTCCTCCTAGCATTGGGAAAACTCATCCTCAACTTTTTAAAATTCTCCCCTCTAAAGCCCTTCCCGGCATCCATTATCCTATGCAGTCCACCATTACTCCCAATAGGATACGCATAATGCACCAATGGTACTGGCCTATAGTCAGTGTACACCACATGACAAGGAGAGGTATGTATATATGCCACCCATTGAGCGAATTCAAATGCATTAGGGAGCGTTGCGGATAAGAAGGCAGCTCTGGCCCCTTTAGGTAAAAAGATAAGTGTCTCTTCCCAAACGACGCCTCTCTCCCTATCTTGCATGTAGTGAACCTCGTCGAATATAACCCATGCTACTTCTCTCAGCATTTCACTTCCTTTATACATCATACTTCGGAAGATTTCAGTGGTCATTACTACACAGGATGCATTGGGGTTGAGAACGACATCACCAGTCATGATGCCCACATCTTCAAATTCAGCAGATAATTCTTGATACTTTTGATTGCTTAATGCTTTGATTGGACTGGTATAAACGACCCTTTGGCCTGCTTGGATGGATTTGGCAATGGCATACTCTGCTACGACTGTTTTGCCTGCTGATGTGTGGGCAGCTACTAATACGGATTCATTTCTCTCTATACAGGCAATGGCAGTGGATTGGAAAGGATCAAGGGAAAAGGGATAGGATTTGACCATTTTGCCAGTATATTTCGGATGGTTGATGGTTCCGTAGGTGGAGGGGTCGAGGGGATTCGATTGGGAGATGTTGTAGCCTTCTGGAATGGCGACCTCATGGGTGCAAGGTGGAGGTGATGGGGGTTGTGGCTCTTGCTGGTGCTGTTCTGTTGGTGTCGGTGGTGGGGCTCCACGTTTGTTGGGTGGGAGAATGGAGTGGTCTAGTTCGCGTTTCTTAAGGTTAGTGGTAAGAGCTCTGGCAGAAGCTGCTGCTGCTAGACCTTGAGTGGTTTCTTCCATTGTTAATTAGTGCGTGACTTCTTGAAAATCCAATGATGCAGGAGAGTGGTGATTTAATCAATTATTAATTTTGATTTAATCAAATATTATTACTCGCGCGTATCAATATGTTCAAGCTTTTTAAAAATGTGAATAGTGTTGCTCAGGTTGTCAAAGGTTGTAATAAACCTATTTGAATGCGGGAACTATGCTCATGGGAATGGTAAAGAGAGAAGGAAGACCGACGTCACAGTCGCCGCCCCTCCGATGTTGACCATGACTGCAACCTGTCTTTCTTAGTGTCCATCTCTCTTTTAGTAGTGTGGGTGGTACTAGCTTGGATATATCACTTGAGGCTTCATGTTGGAATAGAAAGTAAATCTCCACTGATTCTCATTATTGGACAAACTTTCTGAAGCTGAGTGTTGTCGCTGTCGACTGCAGCGATCATCTTCCCACCAATCTTTACTATTATTATTTATTTACTTTAGTAGCACCATCCCACGATTGATTCCAAACAATTCAACGGTTTCTATAGTTTTTTATAGATGGCATCTGTTCAAATAATACCATATGGATCCTGCAACGGTCGTCAAATCGCCGATGCAGCTCTAGCAGATGCAACGATCAATCCACCTTCTACTTCGTATGTTTGCGTTGGAGACGAGTTGGACACTGCTGATGTAGAGACCGTCCTCAGGTATGTGCATCTATTTTAAATCACTCCCAATCTTTCCTTCCTTACCGGTGCCATTTCTCTATTCTATTCTCATCGCCACACACCGCCACACATCCAACCACAGAGGTCACGGAACACAAGTCATAGATGACGCCCTCGTAGCGAGCAAAGTCGGCATAGTCCACCGCCAAGACAGACTCATCACCGTAGAGGACTTAAAGTCCCGCTACAAGGGCGCCAACGGAGAAGTAGTCATCGGCAGAGTCACCAGCATTTCAGGCAAGAGATGGCGTGTCGACCTGGCATCCAGAGGAGAAGCTGTCCTCCTCCTTTCCTCTATTGACCTCCCCAGTGGAGAACAACGCCGTAGAACAGCAGAAGATGAATTGGCCATGAGAGAGATATTCACTGAAGGTGATTTGATAGCTGCTGCTGTACAGGAAGTTAAACATGATGGCTCTATTATGCTACAGATTAGAAACACTGAAGTTCGAGGAGGCGGAGATGGCAACAACAACAACAACAGCAATAGTAGCAAGTCTATTACAAGAAACAAATATGGGAGACTGAGTCATGGTCAATTAGTATTAACACCATCATCATTGATTAAAAGACAGCCTTTGCATTTTCAATCATTGGAGAATATTGGTGTGGATGTCATTTTGGGAATGAATGGTTTTGTGTGGGTGACACTACCACTCGATAGAGGCATTGATGACAATGATAATAGTGTGAGTAGAGAGGACAGAGAGAGGATTGCAAGAGTATCTCAAGCAGTAAGAGCACTAGGGAAGTTATACTTTATGATACACAGAGCGTCAATAGTAGGAGCGTATGACTTGAGTGTGAGAGAGGGAGTGGAGACGAAAGAGATGATGGGTGGAGTGTTTTTGAAGATGTTGGCTGCACAGGAAGCTAGAAGTAGAGGTAGATAGTGTGATTGTGTTTTGTAAGGAAGGAACAGATGGGCAGTTGAGAACATTAGTGGTTAATATGGGGGCAGATATCATATAAAAGGAAGGGAGTTGAGTGTGTCATGTGTCATGAGACCGATCTGTCGGCGAAAGCGAGGGAAAGGGATGGTTTTCTTTTAAATATACAAGGGCTGTGCAACGATTTAGAATGCAGAATAGTACCTAGTGTATAGAAGATAGCATCAAAATGGGATCAAGTCAATAACAGTGGTTAAACCTGCCCTAGGAAAAGAATAGCTAGTCGATTGTAGACAAACGATCGAAATAGACGTGTCCATGGACTCAATAAAGGAATTTTTTGGGTTCCATCAATCCAATAATCGAAGAACTTCTGAAAATACTGGCAGTAGACCGAATGTAGCCGGTATCAGGTAAGAAGAACTGCTCTGGAGCAATCAAGGTTATTATTAAAACCTAGTTTCCTCCCTTTAGCACGTGTTAGAAAGCTTGATCGACGCAGAACTGGTACATCAATGTGTCATCTCTCAGTCTAGGATCAATTCCCCTCTTGCACCCTTCACTTCGCCACCAAGCAATCACTTTCCCCCTCCATCGCCCCCAAAGACATCCCCCCCACTTCTCATCACCCCCCCAATCTCCCTCTTTCCCTTCCCCACACACACACCATACCACGCATACAGGGTCGAAACAAAATCAGGCTTAGGAAACATAATGAAATTCCGCTACCGCCCCAATTTAGGCAGATCCTTCTACACCAAAGATCAAGAGAGAGACCACATCCCCACCTTGGTAGAGGGAGGATACAATGTCGGGGGCTCAAAAGTCAAATACGAAGGTGCCAACATTGGCATCCATCTCTGGACCCGCGACTTTTTCATCACAGTTGTCAACCTCGACACACACAAGCTCCTTGGTTGTGTTGCTATTGTCTATCTTGTTGTCTTTCTCTTCTGGTCTGGCATCTGGATGATAATCATGAAGCACTACCCCTCCTGTCTGAGTGGAGATCAAGGAAGCTATGCAGAAGCTTTCGCCTTTAGTGTCATCACACAAATGACCATTGGGTATGGTAACACTAATCCAGGTAACTGTTGGACTGCAGCATGGTTAGTAACACTACAAGCTATCACTGCATTGTTGCTGGAATCTATCACTCTTGGTGTGATATTTGCACGTATTAGTCACCCCAGTCAACGAAGTCGGTCTATTTTCATTAGTAACAAGGCCGTCATTGCTAGAAGAGATGGCATACTTAAGTTCATGTTTAGAGTTGCTGACATCAGAAGTACCCAAGTGGTAGAACCTCGAGTCAAAGTCTACATGTACACATGGGGGGAGGGAAGAGTCACTGCTGAAGGTGAACGTATTCCAGTCAGAGTGGAACCGCTAGAGGTCGACTACATTGATGGCATGCTCCTCCTCCCTCTTATTATTGAACACACCATTGATGAAAGGTCTCCACTGTGTGGGCATACGTTAGACTCTTTACAGGCTCTCGGTGCTGAGATTGTCGTTACTTTTGAAGGAACCACTGAAATGGGTAATCCTTTCATGGCTAGAAGGTCGTATATTCCAAGTGAGATATATTGGGGACATCAATTTAAAAATATAATAAAACGACCTGTACCAGGAACTGCAGAAATAGGAGGTAGTAGAGGTGTTGGTGTGGTAGGCAAGATGCTGACAATGGGAAGAAGATTAAAACCAGGAGGAGGAGAAGAATCATACTACATGGTAGATCTGGAGAACTTTCATGGTGTGGACCTAGCTCCTCAAATGCCAATGCTAGTACCGTCCCAATTATCACAATTAGTAGTCAATAGAGCTAGGAAGACAGTACCGTACCCTCTATTGGGGGAGAACACTCTGGTACTGAGTGATGTGTTGACGGTAGCGCCGGGATCGAGACCGGGTACGCTGAGGTTGGCGTGTCGTGTCGGGGATACGTATCCCAATCAAATGTTAGAAATTACGGTGAGGATGTATTTGTATAGATGGAGCGAGCCTCCAGTGAAAGCAGGCCATCAGCAAAAAAGTGGTGGTGGGAAGAGGCAGACAGTGAGTGATGAGATTGAGTTGGATAGAAGTGGGTCTCAAGGGTCGGAGATGGTGCTGCTCAGTAAACCCTCTGAGAGCAACCTAGCAACAAGTGGCACTACTGCTGCTGCTGCTGCTGCTAGTACCAAGGTAAAAGAGCCATTTGAAATGTTTAATTTAGAATGTGGGTACGAGACAGGAGAAGACCGTCTCTTCCTCCGTCTCCCATCTGAAGTAGCTCACGTCATTGATGCAGATTCGCCCCTCTCAGACTGGCTGCAACCCGACGGCATGGCTGTCGACATTAGATCTGAAATTGTAGTAGTCATCAACGCCTACATGCACGTCAACAGTCAAAATAGACTAAGACAGAGAACATATAGAATAGACCATCATGTCAAGTACGGATGTGGATTCACCCCTATTGTCAGACACCCAATGTTGTCAAAGGACAGGAAACCACGAGTCAGGTGGCAACACTTTCACGATACCGAGCCATTGGAAGAAACAGAGGAAGCCTTATTGGAGAAAATGCCAAGGCAAGATACTCTGCGGAGAAGAGGAGAAGGACCTCCTCAGTCCAAGCTGGCTGTTTACCTGGATCAAACACTCAGCCCCGCACCTGAATCACATGCGTCATTGAGGGGTAAACTGTCAAAACAGAGTATGTTGCTGCCTCCTCAACCAACAATAGAGAGTATGCTGCATAATGAAATGAGGAATGATTATACAGTTTTGGCTGCTGACCTGGCCAGGTATGCTGCAACGGTAGGAGACATGGATGAGGAAGATCTCAGCAGTAGAGGGGGAAATGCATTATCGGGCGCATCGGCAGATTTAGCAGCGTTGACGAGCGGTGGTGGAGCTAGAAGCAGTAGTAGTGCTGCTATTAATGCAGCTTTAAGGGCGCCCATTCCAGACTTTTCCTCGATGCCTGGTGAAGGGAAAGAAGCTGGATTTGCTTTGTTTCCGGGAGTCGTGCATTATGCTTTAGACAGTGAGAATGCAGAAGTTGGTGTTGGTGAAGAAGGTGCGGAGGAGGAGAAGAAGGAGAAAGGAAAGGAAAAGGCAGAAGAAGGAGGAGGAGGAGAAGGAGGGGGGTTGAAAAGGAGGAAATCTATTGGAAATAAAGCTGTCAACTTTGACTTAGAGGGAGTGGAGGAGGGAGAAGGGGAAGGGGAAGAGGAAGAGGAAGGAGAAAGGCAAAGTACAGTGGTGGTGCCCAATCCAGTGAGCAGGCAATTATCATCAACAGAGGTTGCACTCCAGAGATCAAGGAGCAGGATGATGATGTTGCAAGATGAAGAACCAGGAGATGGTCCGATGCACTTTTCCAAACCTAATGAGGCTTGGGAAAAGAGGGCGTTGAGTAATCTGTTTGGTGATGAAGATCCTGAAGCTGCTGCTGGTGGTAGTGGAGGTGAAGATAGTGGTGTTGGGGAAGAGAAGGAAAAAAGGGAGGGTGCTGAGAAAAGAAGTGACGACAAAGAAGTGTGAGCACCCTATTAGTTTTGATATTGTTTGAAATACATAGGCTAGCATTATTTAACTGATCGACTAGGAGACAATATGGCGGTGAAGACTCGACGTAAGAGAAGAACAATATCTCTTTTTGAAGGCTTTATTGGCCGGTTTTTCAATCCCAAAGATGTTATGATGGCCTGTCAATTATCATCCTTGCTACTTATCGGAGAGATTGCCTTGACATACTTTATCATGTTGAGAGTACCATGTACGTGAGACTAGACCTGATGGTCTTCGTTGCCATCGGTTTGTGCTTGCAAGAACCCAAAAACAGTTCCCGACATTCAGTACACTCCTCTCTCACACACACGCGCGCGCACACAACTCCTTCCCTCCTTCCAAAACAACAGACACAGAAATAGATTGGACCACATACATGCAACAAGCCACTCTCTATGAAAAAGGAGAGAGAACCTACACCAACATAGAAGGAGACACTGGTCCACTCGTCTATCCGGCAGGCTTTCTCCACCTCTTTTCTCTCCTCAAATCCCTCACTCAAGGCGGCACCGACATCCTCACTGCTCAATTCATTTTTGCTGCTCTCTACATAGCAACCCAAGCGCTCACCTTGGCTTCTTTTATTAAATCACAAACCCTCCCTCCTTGGTCTCTAGCTCTGGTATGTTTATCACGAAGAGTACATTCTATTTACGTGTTGAGACTGTTCAATGATTGCTGGGCTGTCTTCCTGACAACTGCAGCTACACTGCTGCTTCAGTCTAAAAAGTGGAGACTGTCTGTACTTGTATATAGTGCTGCAGTTTCTATAAAAATGAGTGCCTTATTAGTGGCTCCAGGAGTCTTGGCAGTTTTGATACGATACGCAACGCCGTATGATTTGGTCGAAGGTGTTGTAGGGGGGGTGATTCTTCAGCTGCTGGTGGCCCTGCCATTTTTGATGCATGACCCCGTGTCTTATCTATCAAGAGCTTTTGAGCTGGGTAGAGTTTTCAAGTATGAATGGACAGTTAACTGGAAATTTTTACCTGAAAGTGTGTTTGTGTCGAAAAGAATGGCAGTTTTGCTCCTGATTTTCCATCTTAGATTGTTGTGGTCGTTTGCAGAGTACAGGTGGTTTTTGAAAGTAGACAACACTGAAAGTATTAGTAATAATAATAGTGGTAAAATTTCTAATGTCAGAACTGCTTTACAAGCCTTCTTTACACGTAGCAGGAAGACTAATGAAAGCAAGAAGGAGAAAGAGGAGAATGGCGGTGGCGGTGGTGGTGATCGTGGTGCAACAACAATAGTACTATGGATTGTCTACTCTTCAAACCTGATCGGCATAATATGTGCTAGAAGTCTACATTATCAATTCTACTCTTGGTATTGGCATAGCCTGCCATTCCTGCTCATAGGCAGCAAATCTTTAAACAGCATCGGAGCGCTGATGATGTTGGGGGGAATAGAAGCAGTGTGGAATCTGTTTCCACCGAGTGCTCTGTCATCAGCTACATTGCTGGTGCTGCATTTACTGACACTTGCAATAGTATGGCAATCACGTCAATGGATTAAGATGGCTATTGGTGGTGCAGACGAACAGTCAAATGGATTGAAGAAGAAAGAGGTACACAGTAGATCTGGAAAGAAGGCCTACCTGGTAACACAGTAAGTGTAGGTTTGGGATGTGTGCGTGCTCACTACTCATTTTTTTATTCCTTCATGTGTAAACTGTTGTTACTGTTACTATTACTATGGTATCCTCTCTCCTCTAGGACTTCCACCACCAAACCGAGGCATATTAGGAAGGTGAAGATTCATATTCATATTTGGAAGGTGCAAATTAAGCTCCTTTCTCTTTCTTGGACCGACCACATCCACTGGCAGCTCCTCTCCTTCCAATGGTCTAATAGGAACCAAATCCTGCCTCTCCCATTTATACATTTTATAACAGAAGAAGAAGAGGGGGAGCAGGACACCAATCTGAGCCACACTGATCCAAGTAAAGTCGCCATCCAAAGCGTGGATGCCTGCATAACTGACAGGGTATTGCAGCAGGCCAAACAAGCCATTAAAGGTGTTATCTATAGCCACCAGCTTTCCAAAGTTCTTAAACCCAAACAACCCACCAAAGATGGCAAAGTAACTGCTATACATGAAGAAGCGGGCAATCATCCAGGTGGTGATGGTGAACCATTGCAGCCAAAGGACTGGCAATGCTTGAAGCACACTCATTGCTACATTCATCCCATTGATGGTGCCCAATGTTATAGCATACCCCTTTTTATCCAATAGCCAGCCTACAATAGGAATAGTAAGGAATGCAAAAGCTACCACCACATTTCCATAGTTGGTATATGCATTGTCGATGTCGCCCTTGTCTAGCAACTGAATACGCATGGTACCAAGGTAGAATTGTAAAATGAAAATGTTGAGGGTGTAGAAGATACCCATACCACAAGATTCAGCAGAGAAGAACTGTTCTTTGAAAGTCTTCTTTCTGAGCTCGACAAATCTACGGGATTCAAATATAAGTGGGCCCCAGCTAATGTCAGAGGGGAGGGGCATGCTTTCTGGACCGATGTCTGATCCCCCTGGTCCAGTGTGCATTGCACTGTTGTTACTATTATTGATGGCGTCAGTGCTGTCATTGCTATTGCCACTATTTGGTCGTTGTATGTTGTTGTTGTTGTTGCCGTCATTTTTAGCTCCAAAGGGATTTGAGTGGGCGTCTATTGCAGCACGCTGATGACTTTCTTCTGCCGTTGCTGCTGCTCCTGAGTCGGCAGTTGTCTCAAACTGAGCCCAGAAGGGGTCTGAGCTATCAGGCATCCCTCCGTTCAGAAGTCCAGCATTGTTACCATACTCTCCCACTACCATTTCTATTTGTTGAGAGTTAAACGACCTTCTTCTCAAGTTCAGCCCCGCCTCTTCGCTATCATGATGACCAGCTGCTAATGCGGCTGCTGCTGCCGCTGCAGTTCTAGCATTCTGTTGCTGAGCCACATAATCTTGCAGAGCAGTTGTTCTCGTAAAAGTAGTGTCCAACTCAGCTCTAACTCTAGTCTCAAATTTCCAGTTTGGCTTCATCAAATAGACCATACCAGTTCTAAAAGAGTCATTGGGCATCATCCACGCCATAAGTGGGATCCACAATGCACAAATCCCCGAGTAACAGATGAGAACTGTTTTATAAGCTGTCTCCGTCGCACCTGCACTTTCAAATATGAGCCAAATAAAGTACATGACGATACCACAACCAGTAAAGCCAGCTACAAACACAGAAGAGATCAGCCCTCGCTGTTGTGGAAACAGTGCACTGATGTGAAATTGTGCCAAATGGAAGGTGATGTTTCCCAGACCCAGAATAATAGCAGCGGGGATGAATGCATCTACTCCTCCTCCTCCATTTGCAGTGCTGGAGACTCCAAATAAGATGAGGCCTATCATGTTGAGTAGGATGCCTAGAAGAGCAGTGAATTTGGGTCCGAGGTAATCTAAAACAAAACCCATGATGACGGGGCCAACGTTGAGTGCAAAGACACCGACGGTCCAGATCAGAGCGAGGGCACTTTCTTGGCTTTTGCATGATTCGTCTGTTTCCTCTATAGAGCAACCTTCTGAGTAGTTTCCAAGATCTTTAATCATCAGGGACCTGTGGAGGTGGTGGGAGGGTTGAGAGGGAGAAAGATTTGTGAGTTGGGGTTGGGGGGTGAGAAGGAAGGCAAGCCATGACAATGGAAGTGAAACATAAAACACTCACAATGCATTCCATCCAAAGAAGATGCCGCCTGCAGATGAAAAGAATAGGGATTGCATTATAAGTAAATGGATATGTAGTAGAAAGATTGTGACGGTTGCTCTATCATCTCATCCTCCTTGACAACCCAATTCTCACCTTGAAAGGCCTCTCCCATGATGGACACGGCGAGGATGCCGTGTTTGGCATCCCTATAGCCAGGCGGTAACACGACTGTATGTGTAGACATCTAAGTGTTCTGATCCAATGAAAAAGCTAAAATGAGAAAGGTCTGACAAAACGTAAAAAGACTATATCAACTACCCTTTAATTTGATTGGTGCAATCTGGCGTTGTTTTCATGTAATTAAAGACATTCGTGCATCGTTTACGTACTCATTCAGGAGAGCGTATTTAGTTTATTTAATTTGCTTCGAGAAAATGATGTTTCCTTGCCCTTGAAGAACTGCTGTCGACCATTTCTTCCTTCCCGACATTTGACATTGGCCAGCTCTCAACTGAAGTGAATGGTGATTGACAGAAATGAGGAAACACACTAGGCAGGACGATTACGTATGATTGAATGAGATCAAAAGCTGTACTCAAAGCATCTGCACCACGTCCAGACAGATGATCCAATGCATGCAAGTTTCAACCATGAAGGTGGCATGCTCTTCAACTCTCCCTACTCTTTCCCCGTTATGGAGGGACAATGTTGCAAAGATTTTAAAAAATATTCTCGATCCTACAGTGCCATCAAATGAAGTTCTATGCAAAAATGAGAGACTCAAATAGTTGCTAGGTTTTCACTTCCAGGGTGGAAAGACATGAGCAGCGATCAGAAATCGGGTGCCATCCCAAGAGCATCTTTCAACGAGCCTGCTGCTGGATTCACTCTAGGGTCGACGCCGACCAGCGCTCGAAGAACTGTTCGTTCAGTTAGGAAGACAACCAGGAACCCCCCTCAACAAGCAAGCCAACCTTTCTTCAATTTCGTCACTGGAGCCTCAACACCTCTCGAACAACAGCGCCCCCTTCCCCTCTTCACTGCCCAACCTTCCACTACCGCTGCTGCTGCTGCTGTCCCTTCTCCTCACGATGATAGCTGCGTCTCCATGGCATGGTCTCCTGCTGGAACTCCAGCAGAAGAAACTCCAACTTCAAAACATCCCAGCCCTCCTCCTCCTCCCGTCCCAACAGAGTCCTCTCCAGGTCTACATGAGCTCCCTCATCAGTTCAGCTCAAAAGTCTTTGTAAGCAGCAGCAGTCAAGACGAACAAAAGTCAAGAGCTGCTTCATCTTTACAAGAGTTATTTGTATTCAAAGCAGGGGGACAGACTAAAGAGCAGCGGCAACAACAACAACAACAGCCGGTGTTTTCATTCACAGCCGGAGCAGGAGATGGAATGAAAGCATCGCCAGCACAGCAACATTCATCGGGAACTAAGAAGAAAAAGCCCACCAGTGCAAGAGGAATCAGACCAGTCAAACCATCACCCCCACGCACCACAACAAGTACACGTAATACTATCTATATATTTCCTAAACCTCCTCCACCAACAGCACAACAGCAACAACCTGCTCAGAAGGTAGCTCCGACAACGACAATATTTACAACTCCTGAAGCACCTGTCTTTGTATTTAGCTCCTCAACATCAACATCGCCATCGTCATCAAAACAACAAGATACAGCAGGCTTTGTTAATATAATGCAAGCAGGAAAGAACTCTACTGGCATTACTAGCAGTACAGCAAGGAGAACTGCACTTGGGAAGACTGCAGCAACATCAACAACACCTGGGAGGAAGGAAATTCCTGTCCACAAACAACAACCCCGGCCAACGCCACAGCAAGTCACTAGTAGTAATACTGCAGCTGCTGGTAGAAGAAACAACAACAGAGATAGTTCATTAACAAATGTAGAGGTTGCAGCAGAGCAGCTCCGAACACAAGGAAACGCTGCATTCAAAGAAGCTAGATACAACGAGGCATATGTCTTGTACACCAAGGCCATCCAGGCATTTGCTCCTCACCCCAATCCTGGGTCCAAAGTAGCTGTGATATTTGCCAATAGAGCCGCCACCTGTCTCTCTCTTGCGCGGCCATACTCTGCTCTTACAGACTGTCAAATGGGGTTGCAGTATGACTCGGCCAATGCAAGGTGTGCTCTAAGAATGGTGACCGCTCATGTTAGATTAGGTAGCATTACGAAAGCCAAATTTTTGTTAGAGAAGATGAAAGAGACAGCTTTTGCTTCAATGCCTCATCTTTTATCGGATATCGAGAAGAAGTGGGCTGAAGTTGAAGAAATGGAAAGGCTGCTGCTGGATGCTTTGAGCAGTTTGGGGCACGGGATAGGAGAGGAGGTGGGGAAGAAGGCCACTACCAGTCGTGCTAGCAGTAGTAACAAGAGATCGCTCATGTCACCTGACAAATTAGATGCTGCTGTCAATGAACTACAACAGAAGGTATTCCCCCTCATCCCCCATGCAGAGGTGCTGTATGCTGCGCATGCTGAGGCTCTCCTTCGTCTAGGAAAATTCAGGGAAGCATCAGGTGTCGCAAAGACAAAGATGCACGAGGACGGGGATTCTCTCAACTCCTTGTGGCGATACTGGATTAGTGCTCAGGTTGAATACTTTCTTGGAAATTTAGATGAGGCTGCATCATTGGTTAAAAAGCTCCAAAAGGCCACAGCTGCACACTTCCCAAAGAACGAGGGAGCTGGGCCAGGAGGAGAAGCTGACAGCCAATTGTTGCAGCAACTAGTTCCCATTCCTGGCAAGGAGCAGTTGGAAGAGATGCTAGCTTGGTTTGACAAGGTTCAACAGCTCAAGAAGGAAGGTAATGAGGCAATAGGTGCAAAGAGGTATGAACAGGCCATCAAAAAGTATACAGAGGCCCTAGACTCGCCTGTCTCGGGAGGCTTTGCTGCCATCTTACTCTCCAACCGAGCGGCAGCTCATCAAGGCTTACTTCAATGGAGCCATGCTGTAGCTGATTGTTGTCGTGCCAAGGCACTAATAGAACATTATCCAAAGGTACATTCTCGCTTAGCAAGTGTGTTATCTGAGCTGAAAGACTACAATGGAGCGGCAGCAGAGCTCCAGACGGCCCTGTCACTGCCGGGTTTGGATCAGACGATGCGCATAGGATACCAACAAAGGCTCTCTGAAGCGCGTAGACGGGCTTCCTTGATGACTCCTAGCTTCCTATCAGAAACAACAGAGAATCATAGAAACCATTACATGTTGTTATCACTAGAAAAGACTTGCGGTGAGGCAGAGGTGAGGAAAGCATACAAGCGCCTGGCGCTCGTCTTTCATCCGGACAAATCTGTCTCGTCTTGCCCCTTTGCGAGGAGTTTAGATGGAGGGTCTCAACTCATAATAGCGCACAGTATAGAAGAAAACATTAGAAAAGAAGCCGCTTTTGTGTTTCAATTGTTGGGCACCGCTCATGAAGTCTTGACAGACAAAAGGAGACGCCGGGAACTGGATGAGGAATTGCGCCAAAATGAATTATACGGCAATTCCCGATACCAGCAGCAGCAGTTTCATAGATACAATAGCGCGCCAAGTTATAGTTATTCACATTACGGCCCCAGCCCAGGAAGACAGCGCTACCGTGGGTACACAAGTGATGCGCACTTTTACAACTTCTATTAGTGTACAAAAATGTGTAATGATACATAAAGGATTACCTGGTCCGTAAAGCTGCTCTTACTTTGGTAGAGAAATCGTGGAACCTTGTTTTGAAAGCTTGCCGCGCAGGGCGATCTAGAGCCATTGCGCCTCCCTGCACCAAGTGCGAGAAGGCTGGAGTTACCTGGTCCCCGGCTTGATGCGCAAATCCTTGAAAAGTAGAGGGCTCAGCTATTATAAGAGGAAGCATTGCTTCAGCCGCAAAGTCGACTATTAACAGCCCAGCATCCTCAAAGACAACGTGTTGCATGATCGACGACAAGAGGCGCCCAAGAGCAGTCACTCCATTCATTTCCGCATTATTTGCGCCTAGACCAGGTGCTCCATTGCGGATTGCTTGAACATGATACTTGGCAATTGCTGCAATAGCTTCAAAGACAGCTTCACTTAGCTCTGGGTCACTTGAACAGACAGTAATGGCATAATGCAGAGTCGACGTTAATCTACTGAACATGTCAAATGGTAAAGCGGCCATTCTGTCTGGATGTATCTCAATCATGTGGGCCAGTAGCGCAAAATATGAGCGCCGGAGCTTGATGAACTTGAGGAGCTCAACATCTATCAGAGGGAGCACGACGTCAAGACCAAGAAACACTATTTGCGCTGTCTGATCAGGAGGGCAATCACAGTTTGTAAAGTGTGTTAACATGCATATTAAAGCCGTGAGGTCAGCAAACTGTTCTTCGGCACGCTCGTGCTGCAGAGACTTGGCTTGGGTGACCACCTTGCCTGCTTGTTGCTGAGAGTAAATGCGCAGCAGCTCTAAAGCCCATGCAAAAAGCGCACTTAGTTGCTCTCCTTGTAACCCCGACCCTATATGATCTGTAACTCCCGCAGCTAGTTTTAACAGCAGGGTCGTTGGCAGGAACTGCTGCCCTCCATATGTGCGCAACAGTGCAGTCAAAGATGGAGCTACATTTATGATTAGAGCTAACAATATTGCACTATTGCTGGGTATGGTAGCTTTCACAAATCCCCTCAAGCGCTCAAGCATATCGAGCGCATGTTGCATCACCTCTGCTTGCTGCAAGTCAGTTGCACTCTTACCAGCAAGGAGATGTAGTTGCTTACTTGTATATGAAGCAAGACTCTGTATGTAGCTTGCAGATTCACCAGCTTGCATTCCTGAAGTTGCTAGACATAGTGCCCGACAGAGATGCCGCTGAATGTTCGGCGCGAGGTTGAATTGGTTGGGCTCGGCTACCAAGCTGCATAATGAATTCCATGCAGCTGACTTGACTATGACAGACCTCCGCGCTGAATTCCGCACTAGCACTGGTAATAAGACCTTGGTCGCTAATTTGTGAAGATTTGTTTCACCAGGGAACTTTGTCAGAGCTACAAAGGCAAGCTGCGCAAGTGACTGAGAGACGGCTGCTCCGTCCCCGTATGCTTGGATGAGTGCAGGAGGGGCTCCATTATCCATTATTAAGTATGTATCAGCCCATCTAGCCATGGCTGTGACTAAAACTTCCATCAGACGGGGACTCATAACTTGCTGAATGCAAGCCTTAGTCAGCGTCAGCAAACTACGAGAGAGTCCCTCGGCTGGGTCTGGAGACCCCATGGCTGCCGCCGATGTACAGGCTTCCAAGATGGCAGAAGGCAGTAGAGGAGTTTCTCCTTCCCCTGCATCTGCTAAAACAATTGAAGAAACTTCGATCAAGAAACATAAGTGCTCAAGAGCTTCAGTGGGGTCTTGGCCACTGCTCATGTGATACGACACTTGTCCAACCGCCCCCTCCACGTGCTTGGTCAAGAGATGCAACGACTGGGGAGCTGCAGCCCTACCAACATCACCAATCCTAGAAATCCACTCCTCTAGTACACTTTCTCCTCCTTCTATATCCTCTGCATCTTCTTGGGCATGAGCAGCAACAGCGTTGAGCTCCCTCGTAACCAGGCTACTAAAGACATTGCCTGCAGCAGTCCTCTGCGAGGGAGAGGATCCCATCATACCCTGGCAAGGGTCTGTTAGAAGCTCAATCCACATATCTAACAAGATTTCTAAAGTTTGTAATGGCCAAGATGCTTCCTCTACAAGCATTGTTCCGCTGGCAATAACAATGCTCTCTGTCAAGTTTGCCAGCAGATCAAACACACTTCCTCCTCCAGCTAGCGGCAGCCCCGACCCAGCCCTCTCAAAGCCACCACCGCAATGAATCTTGGCTGCGAACAACAGTGCCCTGCAACAGTCAATCAGCTCTTCTTCTCCTTCAAGTGTTGCTCTAGAAACTGCAGCTGATGCATTTTCAATGCAAGGAACCACTAGAGTCAGCATTCTGCGCAGATGAGCATCTTTCAGCCCAGGAGCGATCCCCAGGTCTCTTCTTCTCTCCTCTTCCTTTTCATTTGGGAAGACATCCAATGCACACATCAATACTACCAATTCCCTAACAGATTGTGCCAGTTCTGAATGAATTGTGTTTCTAGTAGCTACAAAAAGCTGACTGAGTCTAGACATAACTTTATCTGAGATCAAGAGGTCAGTCCAATGAGAGGGTGGCCGGACATGCAGCGAGTCGTGTGTGGGTCGAAAGTTATTTGAAGAAGAAGCTGCAGTAGTCCATTTTGCTTGTGATTTTGAAAAGTCCCATGTTAGGATGCTATTCAGGAGCTTTAGACTTGCAATACATACACTTGTCGTCGAAGGATCACCACCATTGCCAGCAAAAGCCAGCGTCAAGGTATGCTGAGCAAAGCCAAATAAAAACTTCTCTTGCATATCTATCCTGCATTTCTCATGAGCTTCCCAACTCAAACCCATGGAACTCGCTGTTGAAGGGGAAAATTCAAGAACTACAGCGTGCAAAGTTTCAATGGCAGCTCGTCTGGTTTCGGTGGTTCCAGCCTGAACTGCCAAGGCGTCTACTTGTTGCATCAAATCAGCCTTCTCTTCATCTGTAAATTCTAGCCAGCCTCTTTTAATAAGAGCAGCAAGAGCAGCTGAACACTGGTTCTTGACTAATGCAGGTGATTCTGCCGCCCTTTGCATTACTTGGCTGAGCAGGAATTGGATGAGGGAGGCACGGGTGGGAGCATCCAGTCCAGTCCAGCCTCGGATGGCGGCGTCTCTAAAGGCTAATACAGCTTGAAACTGAGCAAGGGGAGAGGAGGAGGCGTGTAGGATATATTGGCAGGATTCAAATGGAGCAGGGCTGCTGCGGAATTCTTGGAGGATGCGCTCTGCTTCTTGAACAGTGTGGGGGTTCTGTGTAGCAGGAGGAGGGATGTGGTGAGTGCCCGGGGGGGGGGGGGGGGGGGGGGGGGGGGGGATTTTTAA
>Ga0114919_10001118_pt1 | contig 21525 bp, 26 predicted proteins | sample BlataG_FD_88682 | JGI IMG/M metagenome (GOLD analysis project Ga0114919, IMG submission 88682) | Deep subsurface microbial communities from Black Sea to uncover new lineages of life (NeLLi) - Black_00105 metaG | ecosystem: Environmental > Aquatic > Marine > Oceanic > Sediment | place: Atlantic... | reverse complement strand
GATCTCCTCCAGCGCGTATTCATACGCCGTTAGGTATCGTTGGTGGGGGAAGTAGACTTCCTTGTAGAACTCGGATTGGGTAGGCATAGTGGACCTCAGATGTCTTCAAGCATGGATGCGCCAGTGTCGGACTGCGCTGCCCCTATGGCCAAGTCCCTCTTCTGCTTTGCCATGACGGCACCGGTTGCAGCGGCACCGCCAGCGGACAGGAGGCCCATGGTGAGTCCCTCACGGACCTCAGCCTTCACAGCGGCCTCACGGTCGGCAAGGGTCATGAGTTCCTGTTGCTGGGCCTGTGTGGCGGCGATCTCCTGTTGACCGATGATAGCAGCCTGTTCGGTGCGTGCGGTCTGCTCGGCTTCCTGAGCGGCTACCTCGGCGAGGAACAGTTCACGGCCTGATCCCCCTGCTGCTTGGCGCTGTTGCTCACCGATGGTCTGCGCTTGGCGAAGGCCCGCTGCACGCTGGGTCATCAGGCTGGCTTCAAGTCCTTGACGGTCGCCAGCGGACAAGCCGAACTGGGCTTCCTCTTGGAGCCTACGCAGTTCTTCCAGCCGCTCTTTCTCCTCGGGGGTGCGAGACTTGGCTGCACCGACGGCCTTGGCGATCCCACCGATGCCTGCTATTCCGGCTTGGATTCCCAGACTGACTGGATCAACTGGCATGACAAACTCCTAAAGGTAGTACATTTCGATGGCTACGGACCAGTTGATGATAGCCACTCGGTCTACCTCACTGAAGCTGCATAGCCCAATAACAAAGTCACCTACTCCCACGTCGGCTGTGTGGGTTCCACAACGTGCTCCGTAGCCGATCATCTCGTAAGGACTCGTCGGGGACTTGTTAGCCACGAAGAACCCAGAGGCGTTGTTGTTCGTCTCTTGGCCTTGCTGAGTGATGGCAGGGAGATCAGTCTGACCTTGGATGACCGAGTAGTTGGAGAGGTAAGGGGCGATGAAGGCCACACGGTCGGCGATGGCTGGCAAGGTGGTGGATGATCCAAAGGTGGTGTCTGGCCCAGCGACCATCTCCCATGAGTAATGGAAGACCATCGTACCGGGCTCCATCACTCGGATCCTCAGTGCTGCTTGAGGTAGCGTGATCCAGTCCCGTGATCCTGACTTCGCACCTGACAGGAATGACGACGTGAACGTAGCGCGTACCAGTGGGCCGCCAGAAGACTGGCCGCCTTGATGGCCCGTAGCGCCGTGCTGTAGGCCCGTGTAGGCGTTGTACCGGGGAGACTGGACATGCTGAGCCTCGACCCAAGCAGGACTGCTCTGGAGGTCACCTACGGCTACGCCTCCATGCAGGTAGACCTTGAGGGCATCGAAGTTCCCTTGCACTTGGGTTGAGTTGCAGACGGTCCCTGCGGTAAACGTGTTCGGTGGGACGTAGGCCATTACTCAGTCCTCTGCCATATGGCTGTTAGGAACCCAGCGCTGTATTGCAGCTTTTGGTTCGCTCCACCTACAGTGTCATCCACAAGAAGGTAGTTGTTACCGCTACCGTTGGCTGGATGGTAGATGCCATGGACGACTACTCGGATCCCATAGACGGTGACACCGGCTGTCGTCGGGGCGTAGTAGAAACTACCGCTGGCTCCGTACCATCCGGTTGGGTAGACCTTATTTCGGGTCGAAATGGTGGTCCCGGAGGCGGCCTTACCGTCTACGGTGTTTTCCGTGGACATGCGCCATGCTGGGATCACAGAGGCGTGCCGACAACCGGGCAGGCTACCGCCCTTGAAGGAACCGACGGAGGACGTAAAGTCAGTGCCGCCGAAGACGGGCACGAAGTTGGCAAGGGCTGCACTCGTTATGTCCCACTCCAGGGAGATGATCCAGCAGTGACCCCCGATGCCGACGAACACAGTGCCACCACCGTCCTGGTCAACTTGGATGGTGGTCGGGGATCCTGTCCATGGGGTTCCGGTATACATTGGGCGAACCGAGAGATCCCAGTAGATCCTGAGCACGTCCTTGGCCGCGATAGTCCAAGTCAGGTCGGAGGCATTGAGCCGGGTCTCGGTGCTGCTTGCATCCTCCACGGGGAACTTGACAGCGGCGGTCGATGCTGCCGTCTGCGAGGTCACGGTGTTCACGGAGCTTCGGGTCCAGTCACCCGTACCGAGGAAGGTCTTGGCCATGCCCTTGGTGATGATCCCGCTTGCGAGGTGGGGCGTGTCAAAGGCACCGTCTCGGGTGTTCTCCTCGTTTAGCGTTGCCGTCTGCGAGTAGTCGGTGAACCTATCGTTGAGGTCTACCGCTTCCAAGTTCTGACCCGGTTGGATCCTGTCTCGTGTGATCCTGCTCATCTAAATCTCCCAATAGCCAGCGCTTTGTTGCCCCAAGAGTGGAACTGCATGAGCCTCGCACCACCCGGTGTGTCAACGATATCGTCTGGACCCGAGGACGTACCGCGCCATTGGAAGGACACTTCGTGATTACCGGGAGGGAGTTGGTGGGTTCCAAACAGACGATAGGACTGGCACCCGATGGCTGGACCCCATGAGCTTGCTACCTCGACACCGCCCACGATGATCCGAAGGTTGAAGTGCTTAGGGTTGGGCGGATAGAGGGCATTGATCGTCTGGTGGCACAGACCATTGACGAAGCAAGAACCGCCCCACTCAATGAACAGGTTGCCCCCTTGGAAGTCCGTGAGCGTCTCGTTGAACAAGGTCTGCCATGACCCGCCGTACACCTGATAGGTGGCTGCAAGGAACTGCCAAGCACTCGTCGTAGTGTCCCTGTAGTTGTTCTGCTCACCTGCATTGGTGCCGCCGGATAGCTCGGTGGTGTAGATCCTATGGAGTGCGCCGGGGGCAAGACGGGCTTCCGTCACTGCACCCACAGGCATTTGGGTCCGGTCAAGCGTAGTGATGCTTGACTGGTTGGACCGGAACTCCTCAGTGATGGCATCGGCGTCGAGGAGGTTCTTGTCACGCTGCTCGTAGGTAGTCCACTTCTTGCTCATACTGTGTGCCCCTTGATGACTCGGGTTCCACGGGCCGTGAACTCAATCTCCCAGCCGACCAGAGTGAAGTCCTGATCCGAACTGATCTCAAAGGCAAACCATGCCGCGCTCTGAGTAGCGACCGAGAAGCGCATCGGTACGAAGTCTGCCCGCTCCCACTTGTCTTGGTTGAAGATGGCCGTCTCCCTTGTCGGGAAGGTGGTCGGTCCCATGACCTTCTTGAGCGCCTTGTCTGGGGGCTGGAGCTTATACTCGGTCGTCTCCGAGTTGGGGGTCAGTTGGTGATCCTTGTAGGCAGACAACTTCATGCCCTGTGATCCCTCTGTCTTGACCCAGACGGTGACGTAGTGGACCTGCTTCTGAACCTGAGCATCGCCGAAGTCCAGCCATGCTGACTTGTAGACCGAGACAGGTGGGGCACCCAAGGCGTAGGCATCGTCAACGATGGTGCCGCCCATGTGCCGGGTGTTGGTGATCACGAAGATCCCAGCAGGGTCATCGGTGGTCTGTCCGCCTTGGTAGCCCTCGCTGTGTCCGAAGACCAACTCACCCGTGTACAGCCGGTCGATACTTCCGACAGGGAAGTTCTCTCGGATCGTCCATGCGCTCTTGTCTACATGGAAGACGAGTCCCACGTTGGGGCGGTCACTCCCGTCGATAGGCACATAGAAGTGCATCTCACGGGTCAGGGGCGTGTACCGGGCTACGCTTCTGGCGATGCAGTCAGGCGTGATCCGGGAAACCCAGTCCACAATGGGGTCACTGATCCGGGTGACCTTGAACTCAGCACCACCGACCAGTCCACCGCTTAGCAGGTAGATACCGTCTTGAGCGAGGATCATGAGGCCGACACCGGGCACGGAATCAAGAGCCGTGGCAGCCCGACACGAGACTTGGTTGGTCACGGTCGTAGAGAAGAACCCGGTTGCGAAGTCTCCTTGAACCACGTCGATACCGCTTTCGCGTAGAACGATAAGGCTCGTGTAGAGGCTGAACAGGCCGGTGATCCCGCCCGCCGATGCTTGGAGTCGGATGAAGGACTCAGCGGCGTACTGGTCAATGCGGTCAGGATGGCTGTAGACGAGCGTGTAGGGGTCTACAGCGCCTCCGTCGAGGAATAAGCAGTCCTTGTATTCAGCGCTGAACCGAGCCCGAGGGACGGGCATAGGGATGCTTTCGTTAGCCCCCGGTGTGCCCGCACCCAAGGTGTCGCTTGTATAGGGATCAAAGAAGAGTTCATCGACGTTGTTCTTTACGTCGTCAAGGTAGCCAAAGGCAGGCGAAGGGACGGTCGTGTCAGACGAGTAGTTGCCCGTCCTGTAGATGCGCCGACCCATGGTGCCCTCTGGGCCTCGTGGGATCCTGATAGCCGTGCAGTACCGGAAGCCTGCGACGTTGGCTTCCAGTTGCCACTGGACGGTTGCCTCCGGGCTGAGTGGGCTCTCGCTGCCAGTGTCGCTGATATAGGAACACCGGTAGGCGTACTGGGCCTTCTGGCCTCGGGAGGCTGCGTCGTTACGGGCGAAGCCGAGACCCCATGATCCCCATTGGCCTACGGCCTTGTTCCATGTAGGCCACCAAATCGCTACGGAGTTGCCTGACTGAGCCTCGACGCTTGCCACCGAGGCTGATTGCGTGAGGACACGGAGGGTTTCGATTGGAGCCGCTGGGGCTGGGAAGCCCAAGGTACGGGAAAGGAACTGGGTGGTGTTCGGGGCTGACACAGTGCCACCGAGAGGCCATGGCTCAATCAGGAGCGGTGCTTGATCCCCGTTGCAGACTACGACCCCATCGCGGACGGTCGTGTAGGTGGACGTGTTCTGCGAGGCTGTGGGCACAGACCGGTTGGTCACAAGCGATAGCAGCGTGACGGTTGGCTTGGTGGCCTCGTGCAACAGGTAGAGCGTGCCACCTGATTCAAGCAGAATAATATCCCGTGATCCCGTAGCGGCACCCGGATAGACGAACAGGCTGTCGATACGGCCAAGGTTGCTGAACGGAAGGAACTCAGCGACTGGGTTGGGTAGGTACTTCTCATAGCCAATACGGCTGGACCAACCAAGGGTTTCCCGGTCTACCGTCATGTTGCTAATGAGGGTGGCTGAGGTTCCCTCTTGTGGGAGGGGCGTCTCGATACCGCCAAGGACTCTGGCTTCTACAGTCGTGTTCTTCATCTAAGGAACCTTGGTCAGCCGGGTGAACCGGTTGAACCGGAAGGAGCCCGCCGTGTTGAAGTTCCCCTTCACGATCCGGCGTGCCGGTGTGATCAGGTAGCGGCGCTCCATCTTGAGGATCTCCTGCTCCGCACGCTTGGCGAACAACTGGCTTTGAGCCGGGGAGTCTGCCTTGATCAGAAGGCTCTCAAGGGCCTTGTAAGCAATGATGATCCGGTGAGCGGCTGGAATGTCAGGGGTGTCCGTCTCCTCAATCAGAGGCTTAGGACGGGCCATATACCGGATGGTGTAGACCGTGTTCTCCGCTTGACGAGGATGGAGGCGGACCCGCTCCCTCATGCCACCGTCGCCTTGGAAGCGGGGAGACAAGAAGGGCAGACGGTCGGTGTTGACTGCGCCTACACCTGTAGAGGTATCAAGGTTCAGCGTGCCGATACCTGTTGGGTTGATACTGGTCGGTGATCCGGTGAGGTCAGTGCGCTTGTACCAAGCCTTGAACCCGTCATTGGGGAAGCGCAGGTAGATGACCCGAAGGTAGCCCGTCTCGTTGGGGATGGTGCCGACCGACCAGTCCACGTCCTCGTTGGCCGTGAGGGTCGTGATCAAGGTGGGGCTCAGTCCTGAACTGTTCCCTCCCCACTCATGGGCAACAGCAAGCTCAATGGTCCGGTCCCCCTTGAGGGCTACTGCTCGGGTCGCCACAACAGGTGGTCTGGAAGGCGGGGCGATGTACAGGGGGTCATGGGGAAGCCAGTACCGAGGTACGCCTGTCTCACCCAGAGGGAGGTTGTAGAACTCGTCCTCGTACCGGGTCAGTGCTGCCATCATGCCGGGGTCTTCCGGGGTGATAGAGTTAGACCGGTGGCTGACATTCATCACCGTCACGCAGTCCGCTGGGAGGGTCAGGTATCGGAAGATGACCTTGGCTACAGCGGCGGCGGCTGTGGCTCCAAGGTAGTCCACGGTGAGGTACGCGACCGTAGCGTCCTTGACGTAGGCAATGGTGTATTCAACACCATCAAGCTCTATGATCTCACCGTCCATGGTGGAATCAAGCACTCCGCCTGTGGCTATGGCAGAAGACCCGTTGGTCACCCCTATGGTGATCCCAGTCACGTCGGGGCGTGCTTCAATCTCGGCTTCCTTCTGACAGAAGGTCCAAGGCTTTTCAGTGTAAATGCGCTCGTAGGCGTCACTGATAATACGACCAAGCTGATCCGAGTAGGTCGGGTTTGCCGTGGGATCGTAGTCGATCACGTTGCCGACGTACTGCTTGAGATCCGACAGGTTCACTGAGTCTCCCTGACCGCTGGGGGGCATAGAACAAGGCCCCTTACCTTGGCCCCCTCAATAAGAGGAACCACAAGGTAAGGGGCCAGTGGGGGCGCTATGTGCGCCCCCGTAAATCAAACGCGCTTGTACACATAGGCAGGACCGACATTAGCGGCTGCGAGCCCGAGGGCGACCCCACAGATGATAATGTTGGCGGCTGCGGCTGCATTGGCCCGACCTGCGGTCGTGTCGACACAGAGCGGGGTGTCAGCGACGACACCCGTCTGGATTGCAGCAGCGTCTACATAGCCAGCGACACAGACGTTGACACGCTGTCCAGCGGCGGTAGCAGCGTTCAATGCAACACCGACGACAGGAGCGCCAGTAGCAACTCCTGCACCGGCCTGGATCACGAACAAGGTGCGGTCTGCACCGGCCTGACTGGAATCAAACATGACCCAATCGCCAGCGGCGACTGCTGCGCCCGCAAGGTACGCTTCGGTCTGCGACCGGTTGGAAGTTGCAGCACCGAACTCGGCACCGGAATCAAGCTTCTGAATGAGAGTAGATGTAGCCATGAGTGGCCTCCTTACGCTTACGCGTTGCCGTCGGTGAGAATGCCGTGACCGGACAGGTTGCTGGCGGTCAACTGCATACGGACGATGATGTTGGCTGCCATGGAAGCGTATCCGGGGATGCTCTCCAAAGGTTCAACCTCAAAGAACGCATCGTCGTCGGTGTACAGGTTGAACAGGTCACTGTTCAAGAAGTACTGACTCAGAGGGTTGCCGTCGGATCCGACGACACCGGACAACTGGGGCTCAATGTAGACAGGGGAGCCACCGAAGACGAGGGCCAGACGGCCACTCATGTCCTGCATCTCTTGGATGCTGGTGTAGCGCTCGTTGTCTTCCAGAAGGTTACGGTAAGCGGCGTAGGACTCGGGGCTGGCGAGGACAATATCCACGTCGCCTTCGGGACCAAACACCTTGGTCTGGATCAGAAGCTCCTGCATCGCAGCGATGGAGAGGGTTCCGCCCGCGTCGATGAACTGGTTCTGGTAGGACTCAGGGAAGGAAGCCTTGGCCACGCCCTGCACGGTGCCCGTCTGGGCCCCGAAGGCTGCAGCGTGAAGGAAGCCGCCAGCCACAGCACCGTTCAAGGTGTTGAGGTCGGTCAGGATCGTGCTGTTACCGGCAACGATCTGCTTGTTGATCTCACGGCGAAGCATCCCCATGACCTGCTTCATGCGGGTCTCAGCGATACGGATAATGGCCCGCTCACCCTTGTTGGAGAGTTCTTCCTTCTTGGTGATCACGATGGGAGCTACCGCATCGCACCAAGAGGAAGTACCGGTACGCATCACGTCGGATACGGCAAGGTTGACCGACTCGTAGCCGCTGGACAACTGGGTCACTTGGCTGTGGTCGGTCAGGACGAGGGGAACGTCCACGTAGGAACCGCCGCTTTCGCGAACGATATTGCCTGCACGGTCACAAGCGTCGAGGAGGGCGATGGCGCGGAAGGTCGAGTCAACCTCCTTGTCGCGCAGGATACGGAGGGTCGAGGCGAGAATGTCTGCCTGAACGCCGGAAGTAGTGGGCATGTTTTGTCTCCTGTTGAGGACAAACTAATGATGAAGGGGGGTGTTCCCGGTCAGCAGAGCGTGTCCCTCTGGGAGGGGGCCAACGTCCGGTCCATGAGGGGTGCTCCGAGGAGTCCTCATATTGCGTAGTCTACCGCTCTACTACCGTTTCTATCAGCGGGACTGAGCACGCTTTAGGTTCTGGTAAATGTCCCAAGCGCTCATCCCCTTGGCGTCGGTCTTGCTAATGGTCGGGGTGCCTGCTCGGCGTCCCTGTCCGGTGGCAGTGAGGGCGGCGGCTCGTGCAGCCTTCTGCTCGGCCTTCTTGGTTGCAGCCCGCTGTGTGTCCAGACTGGATGCCCGACGGCCTCGTACAGCGTAGTAAGCAGACTGGAGATCAAGACCGGGGTTCTTCTTGAGGGCTTCAAAGACCTCTTTGCGAGTCTCCTTGTCCGTGCTGAGATCAGGATGCTTGTCGAGGAAGCCTTCGTACTTGGTGCGGGCGGCGGCCTGCTGGTGCTCACGCTCCATAGGCTCCAATGCCTCAGCCAGCCTACGGGCTACCTCACGCTCAATGCGGGCGCTGATAGATCCCTCGTCAAAGGGGTTGAGTTCCCCTACGTCTTCGTTGGCCTTTGCACGTAGGGCGTCAAGCGTACCGGACTTGAGCAGGGCTTCCTTGTCTGCGGCGAGACGCTTCTTCTCGGTCGAGAGGCTCTGGGTCTTACGGGTGTAGTCGGCACGTAGTTCACGGGCCATCTTGGCAAGGTGGGGTGCGGCCTCCTCCATCTCACGAATGGAATCATCCCAAGACAGACCTGCCTTGCGTTCCGTCTCCTTGTTCTCGACTGCATCCACTACGGCTTGTTTGGCGTCGGCCTGTTCGTTGGCTTGATCAGTGATAGCCCTCTCGGTGGCGTCACGGGCTCTTAGGCGGCTCGTGACTCCACCGGTAGGGGTTGGGGCGTTGAGAGCAGGACGGCTCTCTCCGAGGCCCGTTGCGGGCGTGCTCGGGGTTTCGCTCATGGCTTCACCTCTGTTGTTGGTTTGGGGATTAGGCGCGTTCGGCGAACATGTTGTCCATGTCGTCGTCCATCATTTCAGCACCCATAGGGTTCTCGTTGCCATAGTCTTCGGACTGGCCCTCTTCTTCCATGGGGGAGTCGAGGAACGCCAGGAAGTCAGCGTCGGCAAGCAGTGCTTCGATCTTGGCAGCAAGGCGGGCTACGTCTTCGTCTCCCGTGATCCCGTCAAGCAGGATCACGTCTGGCTGGCCATAGTCCTCAGCAGCGGACGCGAGCATAGCCAGTCCACGGACGAACTCAGCGGGGAACTCGGTAATGTCCTCGGTGAACTCGGGATACATGTCTCCCTCTCCGAAGTCCATGGCCTTCTGGGCGCTCTGGTAGGCACGCACCAAGGCGTTCATCACGGTCTTGCTGAACCGACCCTTGGGGGCGGACTGCGCGAACATGTCATCCATCATGCCTTCGGCTTCGGTTGCTGGGCCAAGGATGGCGATCTCGATCTCTTTGTCTTCCATGGGGAACCTCTTTTTACTGAAAACTTTTTACTGTGAAGGGAAAGTGTTGGCGATAGCCAGCCCGCGCTCACCGTCTGCTTTGGTAAGCTCAGACTGAAAGCGAGCCATGGTGGCCTCGTGCTCGGAGGCTTGGGAGACTACAGCGTCAAGCCGGTTGAGTTGGTCGGGCACAGTGTCCTCGACCAGACCGCGCTCGGCCATGACCTGATCCCGGTGTGCTTTGGACTGGAGCGTGATCCCAAGTCCCTTGTCAAAGCGACCAGACCATCGGGAGTCACCCCAACCGCTTGGCGTATACGCAGGGAGGTCTACCTCTCTGTAGGTATTGGCTCCGCATGACTCGCAAGGTACTGGGTCATTACGCTCGTCCATCTTGGACAGCACGACGAACAGGGTGGGGCAAGTCCCACAGTGCCTTGTGTACAAGGGCATCAAACACCTCCGGGAAGCATAGGCTGGATGGTAGCGGGGCTGACCCCACCTCCTGCTACGGCCTGCTCAAGAGACTCAGGAGCAGTTGCAGGGGCTACAGGTGGTGGGCCTTCTTCACCCGTAGGATCGGCTCCACCTTGCTCGGCACTCAAGAAGGACTCGGGGAGATCATAGAGACGGACGATCTCTTCGCGGATAGCCTGTGGGCTGACCCCAAGGTTGGTCAGGAGTTGGGTGAGATCAACGATAGACCGACGCTTGGCGGCGTCTCCCATGGCTGTGCTTCCGGTGTCCGTGGCATGGAAGCGGAAGTCTGCGATGAGATCATTGGAGGTCAACAGGGTTGGGGACTGACCAAGGAACAAGGGCTCCGTTGCATCCCCAAGGATCAGACTCAGCATGACCGAGTAGACCCGAGCGAGATCGGCGACGGCTGCGTCCCGTGTCCGAGCATGGCGACCTACCTCACTGGACGTGTACGCCGCAAGAGCAGTGACCTCGGTAGCAGTGGCCCTTGTGGCTTCGCCACGGGTGAAGGGTGCCATGATTGACCCACGGGCAAAGTCGGAGTCCACTTGGCGGATATACATCTCCAACTCAGGTGGTGTCGGAGAGTGAGGGACTGGCATGAAGGAACCTGCCAAGGTCTGTCCTGTGCTCAGTTCAACCTCAATGACTTCACCGTCAATGCCTTGGGCCAGCTTGGCTGCATCGTCTGGGGTCAACAGACCCTTCTCAGCGAACCATTGACGGGCGCACTTGCGGATAGCATTAGCCTGAAAAGTTCTAATGATGTTGGTCTCAGTGCAGTAGTCGGCTGCACGACGCAAAGCGCTATAGCCGCGCATGGGCACGTTGGGATCCGTCGTGAAGTACATGGGCACGATCGGTGGTGTGATCCGACCGGAGGCCGTCCGGTATGGGATCCCCGTATAGGTGATGGACTCAGCCTCGATCTCCTCGTCGGTCTGTCCTTCGTCTACGTTCTCGGCTTCGGTGTCGAGGCTTGAGCCGACCTGTACCTTGACGCCCTTGTATAGATACTTGTCTCCATTGGCGTAGTCAGGGCTCCAGACCACAAGTGCATCGCTTCCGGGGGTCAGGTCGTAGAACTCAACCACCTCGATGAACTGCTCTACCTCACTGTCGGAGGGCAGGGCACGTCCTTCGGTGGAGTTGTTGGGGCCTCCACGGGCTTCGTTGCGGGTGACCGAGTAGAGGCTGGCGTTCTCGGTGTCGTCGTCGAGGAACCGATGGAAGGACCGGGGTGCGTACTTCTTGTTGCCATAGCGCTGCTTGGCTTCTTCAAGGGGGATCAGGTAGCGGTGACCGACGTACCGTTGGTTCTTCCAAGAGGAGGCCGCTGCATCCACGATAATGTCCCAAGGCGCTACGGCCTCGACATCTACACGCTGCAAGGGATCCGGTCCTGGGATGGGTGCCATTTTCAAGAAGGAGCATGGGTAGATCAGGCCAAGGCGGGTGGCTTGCTCTGCTGCGTCCCTTGCTCGTACCAAGAAGTCATTGCAGACCGCCTGGGTCACAGCGCTGTCTCCACGTCCTCTAAGGTCAGGACTCACAATGACGCTGGGATCACGGGTGAACAGGCTGGCTACGAAGGACTCGACAAGCTCATAGCCACGGCTGGTCTCGACCGTGATTTGCTGCTCTTGCTCTGCACGATCCCAGAAACGCATCATGTAGAGGTTGCGGAGTCTCCGCATTTCGGGTCTGAGATCACGCCAATACTGGCAGTGACCATCGTAGATAGAACGGACTTCGTGGGCTTTAATCATTGGGGGCTACCTATTTACGTTCCAAGGGAGGCGGCGGGCGCGTGTCTTGCGAGCCCTCACATTGCTCATAATGCCTTGCATACGGGTGCCTACCGCTTCTCTACGCTTGGACGCTGGCACGTCCCGTAAGGCTCGGTAGGCTAAGGCAAGGCTCATGGCAAGGTCGTCGTGTAGGCCGGGAGGGGCCTCCGGGCTGACCTTGATGATTTGGAGGGACCGAAGTTCGATCAACGTGCTCTGGTCCAGCCGGAATACCATGCCGTTGGTGACGAACTCACGGAGGTTGTCGTAGGCGTCGATCTTAGACTTGTGGGTGGTCACCCATGGCTTCCTGTTGGCGTCACGCCACAGGTTTTTATAGCCAAGGTTTTCAAGTTCCCTGAGAACTGCATGACCATGGTTGTTGCTCTCGCACAGGATCAAGGGCTGACCATGCGTGGTGGTGTACCGGGTGGCGACCTCTACCAAGCGTGCTGCAAACTCATGCGGGGCGATGGTATTGTCCCGCTCACTGTAGACCGGCTGGTAGGACATGGCTGACACGACCTGCATGGCTGAATAATCACCACCTGTGCCACCTGCTGGGTCAGCGCCGATGGTGTAGAAGTCGTCGAGGTGGGGCTCCTCCAGTTCACGGTACGGCGTGTTGAAGTGGACCATCTCAATGTCTGCGAGGGCTTCACTCGGAAGGTACGCGGACTTTGTGACCCCGATAAAGCACTCACCCAAGGTGGCGGGGAACTCACGGCGGAACTTGTGCTCACCCAGAGTGGCTACCTGTGTCCGTCTCCAGAAGACCTGCTCGTCGGTGATCCCGTGCTCGGCCTTCATCTTCTGTTCAGCCGACGTACAGGCAAAGCCCGGTGGTGTCTCATGGGCATAGTCAGCGTGTTCGTACCAAGGCAGGAAGACGACCTCCCAGCCGTTCTCGGGGGAGCCTTCGATCAGTCTATGGAAGGCATCGCCGGGGGCGTTGACCGTGGACTCTATGACCACAGGTCCGTCGCCTACGGTGGCTAAGACCTGAGCCAAGACCTCTTCGGGATCCTGATAGAAGGCGAACTCGGAGAGGTGGGCACCTGTAAAGGAGAAGGACCGGGTGCCTCCTCGGCCACCTGTGGTGAACGCTGCAAAGCCTGCACTGGTATCCGCGAACTGGGAGTCGGTGGCACTGTCCACTGACATGTCACGCTGCAAGGCTTCCGGTAGGGCATCAAGCCACTGGCGGTCCAGTTTCCGTAGGTTGGTGGCTGACCGTGCATGGAAGGACAGCACGGCGTACTTGACGGGGTTGAGGCTCGTGAACGCCTTGTGGAACTGGTAGGCCCTGATCCCTGCGCTCACGCCCATTTGCCGAGCCTTGGGGACGATGACCCTGTTGGACCTGTCCATGGCTTCCCAGACCTTGCGCTGTGCGGGGAAGGCATTGAGTGGGACGTTCTTATGGATCGTCTTGTCGTAGACCGGAAGCATCCGACAGAACAGGTCGCGTGATCCCAACAGGTGCTTGAGTTTCGGTTGGAGCGCCTTGGGAATGTCTGGCGGGATCCAGACAGTCATTCAGCCACGTCGAGGTCGGGAACCAGAGCCAGCAGCGTAGCCAGTTCTGCAATGACTGGGTCCCCAGACTGATCCGCACCGTCGGTGCCTGCTAAAGCCTTGCGGTATTCCCTTCGGTCTGCAACCAGCCAGCGTGCCGTATCGACCTTGGTGCGGTTGGGATCCTTGGCGGAGGTCAGGACTTCGTTCAAGGCGTCGAGGCTGGGCCGTAGCAGGTCTTCCAGTTCCGTCTCTATATCGAGGAGGACTCCGGTCGGGGAAGTCGGAAGAGGGCCTCCCGCGCCTTCTGAGAACGCGATGTTGGTCGCCTGCTGTTCAAGCACCCGTAGGTCAGCGGAGGCTATCTCCAGCGTCATCAAGTGAGTCCCGCACTGTTTGCAGGTCCGCTTGCGGCAAACCCTCCCGTCTTCACGCCGATCCGCTGGCACGGTCTGCTTGGTGGGGATGCGCTTAGCGCCGCAGTTTCTACAGTCCATCACGGGACTCCGGTGAGGGGTGGTCCTACTATCCGGAGCCTACCGCTTTACTACCGGGTGGGGTGCAGTGCATCCAGCCGTTACGGTGCCGTTACGCCGAAAGTGCCCGTGGGACGGGGGCCTTCGGCTTTGTAACGGTGTAACGGTTCTTTTCTAAAATAAAGAATAATTTGTTTTTATAAGAGAGTCAGAAGGGGGTGGAGAACAGGGGGTCGCTTCTGATCTGCGTCCAGCCGTTACGCCCTCCGGGCCGTTACTGTGGCCGAAAGTGCCCGTCGGACGGGGGCCTTGGCCGTAACGGCCAACCGTTACCTACTTCGACCAGCCGTTACAATGACGGAACACTTGCGCATTTATGTAACGCCGTGTTATAATGTGTGTGGGTTGCAACCACGACCCTCAACCAACCACCACCGGAACCCACCATGCGCATTTCACGCTCCAAGGCTGCAAGTCTGACCCTTGACGCCATGATCAACAACGTAGACGACCCTGACACCCTTGCTCTCGTCTTCGCTGATCTCGCCTCCATGTTCAAGGGCAAGAAGTCCATGTCGAAGTCCAAGTTCTTCGATTGGCTCAACTCCACCCTCGACTGAAACCACTCCGGTCGACCCCCCTCGGGGGTCGGCCACCAACCACAGGACCACCCATGTCTAACCGCCGCCTCCCTCCCTCCAGCGTCACCCGTGTTGGTGCTTACGAACTCGCAGTCCTTGATTGGATCGGTGATCAAATCGGCCTTCAGTCCCGCCGCAAGACCCTTGATGCCGTCCTGATATGGCTCAGTGAGGACCCTACAATCCTCAAGTCCTTCAAGGATGCTGTGGTAAATGGTCGGCCTAATGCGGTAGGCAACCAGACCTTCTCCGAGGCGTCTGGTATGACCCGCAGTGAGTTCACCTCTGAGGTCATCTCCGCATGAACACCAACCCCATCACCTACAACGAGATCACACCGTCTTGGGAGGATGACCTAAGCGAAGGCACCAACCTTGGTGACCCCTCTATCCGTAGCATCATGCTCCGCATTGTCAGCCCTTTGCTGCCTGTCCCGATCCTTGTGGACGCCATGACCAAAGACTACGACCAAGCATGGGCTGGCGCTATGCGGGTCATGGAGCATTGGGGTGTATCCAAGGTACGCTTTTCCAACGTGACTGACTCGGAGATGGACTGCCTAAACCTCATGGTGGCCGATGCAGAAGGTCGGCTACCATGGTCCCTGGTCATTTCCAATGCTTGTTTGCAAAGCAATGCAGACGGGAAGGTGGTCTGCGCTACCTTTGTCGGGACCACCCTCACGGAACTCGGGGCTACTGCATCCTACTTGGATGCGAACCCTTGAACGAAAAAACCCCGCTGCCCTATAAAGAACAGCGGGGCCAACCAATGAAAGTCCCCACCACAAGGACGACCACAAGTGCATTATAACACATTTCAAGCTCTCTCGGTAGGGGTCAACCCCCGCCGCCTCTCTCAGCTTCTCTCCGACTGGAAGAAGACCGCCGACGCCGACCAGCGGCTCGCTATGCGGGACTTGGGGATTGACCATTGGCCCTACCTCTCTGCGATGAACGGCGGGGTGCTCAACCTGACCGTCCACCAGAAGACTCAGAAGGAAGACCGGACCTATACGGTAGCTCCCTTCCCGGTCCAGTCCATCCCCAAGGACAGCCCACTACGCGAGGCGTTCACCTCTCCGTATGAGGGTGAGGTTCTGGTTGATCTCGACTGGTCCGCATCCCACTGGCAAATCCTGGCCTTCCGGTCTGGCGATGCTCAGTTGCAGGCCGACCTGCGAAGCGGTGATCTCTACACGACCATGTTTCCGGGTGTCGGGCGCAAGGCGGCCAAGGTCGGGTTGAACACCGTCCTCAACGGTGGTGGTGCCAAGGCCCTCTCTGGATACTTTGATGAAGCCGAAGCCAAGGCGTTCATTCACCGTGCCCGTGACCTGCTCAAGACCCGGTGGCCCAAGGCCAACGATGAACTCGGCGATCTCCGAGACGTAGCAGTAGAGGAAGGCTGGGTCACTGAGGAACGCAAGTACGCTGGTTCCGGTGTCGCCCTAATGCGTCTGGAAGCCTCCATGCTCCGTGAGGCAGTGTCCCATCCCCGTCTGGCTAAGGCTGGGGTCAGGGTTGTCCTGCCCATGCACGATGGGATCCTTGTGTCGGTCCCGGCTGCTGAGGCTGACAAGTTGGCTCTTGCGGTCGCCAAGGTCATGGTCCTGCACTCTACAGGCTCCGCCGACGAAGCCACGAACCACACCGACACTTGGGTCAAGTATGAGGTCAAGCAGACGTGGGGTGGTGACGGGGAGCAGTTGGTTGGCCGTGCCCTCCGTGCGGAAGCCCTCAAGGCGGTCACCGACCCCACAGACCCCCACGGACTCACCCTTGCCGTCTGCGTTATGAAGTCGGAGACTGACCGGGCACGTAAGGCATACCACTCGTCCTCCAGCGAAGGTAGGGCGTACAAGTCTGCCATCACGGCCCGTGGTGATGCTGTCAAATGGCATACGGACTCGGCTATCCGCCATGATCCCAACGCCGTCCCTCCCATCGACCTCCCGCACGGTATCCCGAATTACACCAACATTTGCCGGATCGTCGGGCTGGACACCACCCTCCCCGCCCTCCAGTTCAACGCTCGGGAGTCCACGGCATATATTGGAGACGACGAGGCCAACGACACCCTGATTCGCCGCACGTACTTCACGGCTCTGGAGGAGCGGTACGGGATGCTCCGCGTCGGTGAACAGACCCTTATGTCGGCGGTGCTTGACGTTGGCCGTAAGCGTGAGTTCGACCCGGTTCTCGACTACTTTGAATCGCTGGAGTGGGATGGGGTCAAGCGCCTTGCTCACTGGCTGGAGGACTACTGCAACGCGCAGGAGTTGTCTGACTCCCCGAACGGTCGTGATCTCGTCAAGGTGTACGGGAGCAAGTGGCTCGTGTCCATCGTCGCCCGCGCTTACGAGCCGGGATGCAAGGTGGACACGATGCTGGTGCTGATGGGCGCTCAGGGTGCCCGCAAGTCCACACTGTTGAGGGAGATCGCCCCTTGTGGGTCATACGCCCCCGTCCAGATTGACCCCTCCGATAAGGACTCGGTGCTCCGGGCTTCCCGGTTCGCCATCGTGGAGTGGCCTGAACTTGCCGGTGCCTCCAAGCGGGAGCAGGAAGCCCTCAAGGACTACTTCTCCTTGAACGAAGACCGGGTGAGGCCCCCGTATGCCAAGGGTGACCTTCGGATTCCTCGTAGGACCGTCTTCGCCGCTACGACCAATGAGGATGACTTCCTCCGTGACCCGACCGGCTCACGCCGGTACTGGCCTGTGAAGGTCGGGGATATCGACATTGACGCTATCCGGGAGAACAAGGATCAGTTGTGGGCCGAAGCCGTGGACTTGTACAAGTACCTCTTAGCCGAAGGCAAGGACCACAAGTGGTGGCTCAATGACATTCAGGAAGCCGAACGCGCCAGACAGGCGTACCACTTCACGGCTCACGACCCGTTCATGAATCAGGTCTGGGAGTGTCTTCGGGACCGGGGAGGGTCGGTGACCGTTGACGAGGTCCTTGACCACCTCGACGTGAAACCCTCCGAGCGCCCCCGTGTCACTCGCGGGGTCCGCTCCGCTCTCAAGAAGCTTGATGCCAAGTCCAAGTCCGTCCGTGAGGGCGGTCGCGTGATCCGCAAGTGGGTCTGCGACGTTCCCGACCGCAAGGTGGACCGTGGGAACAAGCTCGACAATATCATCGACTTCGCGGAACTGTAATGGTGACCCCAATGAACAACGACGCAGATGACTGGGCTTGGTACTGGGAAGAGGTGGCTAAGGAAGACGCCATAGACGCACGAGGCCGCCCCGGTGTCTACGACCCCCACGACCTGTGGTTCCTTGAAGACCGCGTGGAAGGCGTGTACGCCCCTCTATCGCCCTACGAGGCACCGGTACGCCAGGACTTCCGCAGGATCGTTCGGTGGATCCCACTTCCCGAGCGTGAAGTGATCACCTTTGCTTACAAGGGTGGCAGACCACGAGGTACGTCCCTGTGGTCCACCTTCAACCAAGTCCACGAGAAGGACTTGACGCAGCAACTCTGGTCCATCGCCTTGAAGCGTGCGGAGGAGTGGGTTGTACACCTTGGCACGGCCTACAAGGATGCCGGGTCGAAGGGTTCGCTTAGAGGCACCCTGAAGCGTGTTGAGTGGCCGGATGTGCTCACCGCCTACGTTGACGCAGGATCTACAGCCAAAGCCAGCAGGATGGCAGGCTGTGCCCAAGACACCGTTTACCGAAGGGTCAAGGCCATGGCGGAGACTGAGCCGATGGTTGCGGCCCTGATGGCATGGCACCGACGACCCGCCCGTGATCTCGCCCGCAAACTCCGCCACCGAGTCCACCCCAAACACAAGGCACCCCGAAAGTTTCGTTAAATCTTCAATAACGACTCTTTATATGTAGAGAACACCCACCATTGGAGAACCCCATGAACCAGACTTCCATGTTCCAGACCACCCACAAGCAGCAGACCCACGGTGAGATGATCCTTGACGCTATACGCGGTCAATGGCTTCACTCCGCTGACCTCGTCGCACTGACTCAGACCCGCAACCTCCAAGCCCGTATCTCGGGTCTGGAAGCCGCTGGGTGGACCATTGAGCGTCGTCCCACCACGGATTACCGTGATGGCGTTGAATATAAAGCGACCACGTTCACGGCCAAGGCCAACACTGGCCCCAAGCAGGTTCACCTCAAGGTGCCGGAAGGGTGTCCTCCTTGCGCCGTAAACGAAGCTCGGGCCACCGCCCTGCGCATCATGAAAGAAGCCACGGAAGAGGCCAAGGAGGCCGCTCGTGTGGCTAAGACGAACGAGGGTATCACCATCGCAGACTTCTTCGGACTCGGAGCCTAAAATGACTGAAAGCCGCAAGGCCCTGACCATGCTTCTTCGTGGAATCAACCACGAGGGGCCTCTCCCCAACGACCCAACCGACCTCTTGACCCCCACGGAAAAGTTCAATGCTCGACTTCATCACGCTCTGCATCGCCTTCGCCCTGATCCCACTGACGTACTACGCCGTGAAGGAGGCGAGAGCCTTCCTCTCGTGGGCAAACGAGACTCCCGAGGAAGCTCTTGAACGGTACGCCAAGGACAAGAAAGAGCCGCTGAAATGGACCGAGCCTGACCCACCGGGTTACAAGAACCCATAGACGCAGCCAGCCAAGAGCGTGTCACTGACCCCCACCTGTTTCGGCAGGTGGGGGTTTCTCTATTTGGAGGAGTCGTACTTCTCGTATCCACCACCCTTGGGTGCCCATAACATTTGCTTCCTGTTGGTCCCTTCACTCAGTCCAAGGTGAAGGTGACCTCCCCGAGAGGGATGGTAGGCAATAGCCTGATCAAAGGGAATGTCTGAGACGATCACAGCCTGCATGAGGGCATGAGCGTTCAATCCCTTGACCTTGATGTCCGCCGCAAGTCCTTTGCGGTGGGCACTTGTCTTTGAGCCCCCTACGGCCTTGTTGACGGCTTCGGAGCGGAAGCCCGATGTGATCCTCACAGGCAGTCCCAAGTGCCGCCTGAGCGGGTCGAGGGCTACGCTACAGAGGATCTTGAGGTTGATCTTCTCCGTAGCATTGGGCGTGTTGGCCAGACCGGTTGAGGTCGTGGTCATCTCACTCCAAGAGAAGCACTCGCCTGGACTCCCATCGACCTGCGGAATGATGAAGGTCATTTGGTCGCTTGGTCGAGGTCCATGTCCTCAAGCAGGACAGACGCGAACTCAAGGAGATCGAGCCCCAGTTCGCGGCGCTCCTCACGGTTGAGGCCGTCCTTGGATAGCCGTAGTGCCTTGGTGAGGAGTCGGAGGATCCGACCTACTGGGATATTGATGGTTCCGTTCTTCACGAGGACTTCTCTCCTTTGGCTGGTTTGATAGCCATTACTTTGCCGCCCTGTCGTACTTGCACGGTGAGATGCTCGTTATCGCGTTGATGATCCTTTCGTGCTCCGTCGTATGGCGGGCGTTCATCTCATCGACCTGAGCGAGATGCCTGTCGATTGATCCTTGGAGCATAGGTACAAAGTAGTGGACGAGCATCCTGTAGACGCTCCAACCGACCAATACGCATACAACCAAAGCCCCACCCGGACCCGCTAATAGCGGGATCAGTTGCTCCAATGTCATCTTACTTACTCCAGTATGGACTCATGGGAACCCCAGTGTAGCCTTGGCCTGTGCCGTTGTAGTTGCCTCCGTAGGTAGCCCTCCAACGGTTGTAGACTTTGGCCGCCGCAGGGTTGGCCATGAGGTCAGGTCGGTCCCGCCAGTTCCGTCTTCGTATTGGAGCCACGACTGGCGCTACGGGTCCACGGTCACGCGCAGGGCCTCAAGGACTGCACGGGCTATGATCCGAGAGTTGGCTGCACTTGGACTCGTGCCGCTCGTGGGGTCATAGAGGCTCAACCACTCCTCGACCTCCTCGTCTGGGATCACGACTTGGATCACGTAGCCCGAAGCCTCAAAGGGCGTGCCGTCCGTTTGGGTAGACGAGATGCTCTCGTGGTTGGTCTCGGGGAAGTCGATAATGACTGTCGGCATGATCAGGCTCCAAACACGGTGGTGATGGCTGAGTAGTTGGCTGAGAACTTGAACTGCCCATCGGCGGGGATTGTGTCTATGCTCCGTGTGCCGACGCCCACAAGAACGTACACGTCCAAGGTCAGCCCACCTGTAGCAGCGAGGACGCTGGCATTCCGGGAGCCCTGTCCGATGGCTACGCCAGCGCTGTTGATACCAAGGTATGTGCCGCTACCGAGGGAGTTGTTAGAGCGCATGACAGTGCTAAGTCCTTTGACCTGTAAGGTGTCAGGCAGTGTCGCCTCACCGTTCACCGTCCACACGCCGTACTGGGCTTGAGCGCCTCCGACGGCTTTGGCATGGACTCCTCCTGTGCCTTGGATGGTCGTGGCTACAGTGCTCGTGGGATCGAAGCACGGGCCTACTACGACCCTGCGGCTAAAGTCATTGACTACCAAGTCACCTACAAGCGCAGTGTTGAAGTTCAGGGTGTCCACGGACTTGACCTGTGATCCTGATATCTCCAACTTCTTGTACCAGCGAGGTGCGCGACAGACCGCGCCAGTGCTCCAGTTGTAGTCGTTGCTACCAACAGCCAGAGCGTTGAAGGTGACGGTGTTAGAACCGGCGCTGTGGGCTACCGACTTGATCAGGCTGTCGGGATCAAAAAGAGTCCATGAACCATCGGTGAGGTCCACGATGGTTGGAGCCAGAGCATAGAGGCTGCCCCCACCGCCAGCAGGTGCCGCGCCACCGCTTGCTCCAGTCGTGGGATCAAAGCAGGGAGTGATAGGCATCGACTACTCCTGCCAGAAGATTTCAGAGCCCAGGAAGCGTGCGCTGCCTGCATCGACCTTGACGAACAGGTAGAGCGTCCCGTTGCCGGGGCCTACCAAATCCTGGCGCATAATGGTCTGGGCTTTGAAGACTGCGCTTCCGATGGTGGCAGTGCTCAGACCAATGGCAAGGTCTGCCTCCACGTCTGGGATGAGGCAAACGTCACCGGCTGCATCCTCGCAGAGCCGGATGGTCACCTTGGCGGCTCCGCCTGCAAGGGTGTCCAGCAAGACCTGAATCGAGTCCACGATCCCGAAGAAGTTGCTGGACTCCCG
>Ga0114919_10001117_pt1 | contig 21529 bp, 36 predicted proteins | sample BlataG_FD_88682 | JGI IMG/M metagenome (GOLD analysis project Ga0114919, IMG submission 88682) | Deep subsurface microbial communities from Black Sea to uncover new lineages of life (NeLLi) - Black_00105 metaG | ecosystem: Environmental > Aquatic > Marine > Oceanic > Sediment | place: Atlantic... | reverse complement strand
GTCAAGTACAAGTTCAACGCACAAACATCGGCAGGCTTGTCCAGGTCTTCCTGACTATATCGTAGCACAAGTGCTATGAATTGTCAAATTCGTCGCTTATGCGTTGTTCTAAGTCCTGGATATTGCCTAAACCAAGAATCACCGTATCAGATTCCAAAACCACAGCTAGAACGCCCCTGTAGTTCTCGATGATGAATGCAGGATAGCGGGTCACAACACCACGTCGCACTACACGACCGACGATGTGTGGGGCTAATTGGCTGCAGATGTAATCGCCTGGTTGAATGGCAGCAATGGTCATCGGGATACTGTCTCCATCACCAATGTCGAGTCGATCAGTCATCGTCCCTTCGCTATCTGGTAGCAATCGTACCATGCTTGGCTGCGCTCCTCGGACTTTGCCAACAGCTTTTCCAGTCGTTCTATTTCGCTTTTGTCTTTCTTCGTTATGGGTGAGATAGTGACTCCTGGTAATGGCTCACCAGTTCTTCCAATAGCACTATATCCCCAAGTGGTAAACGTGCCATCGTGGTTGTCCTCAGCGATGATGCTACGTCCTTCGGAATCGGTTGCTCGAACCCAAGTACGTTTAGCCATAAATGCGGTCAATCTTGGCGATGTTATAGGCGTAACTTTTGGCGTAGTCTTCTGGTGGCGTTAGTCGGCCCTTGATATATTCACAGAGTTCGCGCCTTTTCTCCTGGTCGCGTAAGAAGACATAGCCACCAGAGCCAATGCAATCTTGGCAATCCTCTTCATCCAGGTAGCCCTGCAGCTTCCACCTGGTGTAGTGGATCAGCCAAGTGCAATCTTGCCCGCACATGCCCATAAGGAGATACCGCTTATCTCCGTGCTCGATCAGGCAGAAGCCATTATCCCAAGCCAGCTTGTAGACTTCCTGCCACTTGGCACTCTCGCGATCAACGTCGAGCCAATCATCCCAAACCTTGACCTCGTAGGCTGTGTTCCACATGATCTCAAAGTGACCGTCGGAGCATTGCTCACAGGAGATTTCACCCTCACCATCACAGTCCTTGCAAGGAAAGCCCCCTTCTCCCTTGCACTCCTGACATTCTCGATCAGCTACCATACCAAATCCCGCGCACTCTGAGCACTCAATCGTTCCTTCCCCTTCGCACGTCGAACAGTGATGTTCTAGTTCCCCGTGGCAGTAGGGACAAGTTAGATCGTAGTCCTCGTACCAGGACTCGTTTTTATCTATGATAGCACCAAAGTCTAGAGTTTGCATTGCGCCTCCTTTGGTGGCTCTGGTAAACTCGGAGCAGGCATCCAATGAGTGATTTCAGAGTAGGGAATCAATGTTCGGTTAGGCCAATGGAAAAAACTGGGTTTGGGTTGCCAGTATTCATGTTGTATCATTCGGCCACTTGTAGTATGGCTAACCAAAGCACGAGCCAAAGAAACGCAAATACCCTCTTCCCAATCTCCATCCTTGTAAATGTAACCTCTGTGACAAATCAAGACATCACAGGTGAGTGGCACAGGCTCATCGTTAGTCGAAATCCAAATTGGCATTTTTGATCTCCTTTCAATGAGCATATCATAGCACAAGTGCTATGATTTGTCAAATTCGGCTAAAGTGCCTTCGTCGAGCCAGATGAACAACCCATAACGAGCAGCGAATTCCTTGAATTCGGCGTAGGTAGTGCCTGCCATAAGACTCGCCATCGTTAGATGCTGACAATGTAAGTCAGTCAAACGCAACCACGGTGTGGCTCCCGCATTTATGTCATCAACTGACCACGGGCCGCCATAATAGCCGCTGTCCGGCGTCAACAATTCGTAGTTGTAGGGGTTGGCAAATATGGCCACACGAAATATTTCCCAATCTTGCCCACGCCTCAAAGATGGAGGTTCAGCGTTGTATTCAAAAGGTACGTCATTCCAATCGTCGCCCGATTGTTCACACAGATTCATCGTGAACCACACGAAGGGCAATTCCACGTAACATAGTTGTGCTTGGTCATTCATCTTTCTACCGCCACCCAGCCGTCGCGCCAAATCCGTACTATGTAACGTCCCTCTCCAGGCCGAATCGAACGATCAATGACTACATCGTATCCGTCTGCTAAGAGACCGTCGAGGATATTGTAGTTACCCCTGTCCAGAATGGCAAAATACAGTGAGACTAGAAACAGAGATACCGCAATCGCAACCACGACGATTACTTTAGTCCAATCCTTCTCCTTCATTTTGCCTCCTGATGTCGCGTGTTCGCCAAGCTCCCTGTGTGAAACCGCCATCATTTGTGTTTCGCTGGATATGGGCTTCGAGTACGGTTACGCCACATGATCGTGTCTTCAATGGCTTCCGCTTTGGTTGCTTTAGCCTCGTCGCGTTCCTTGCGCAAGCTCTCGATTTCTTCCTTGTCATCGGCAACAGGGACGTGCTGGGATTCGTAGCCCCTCACCGCCGCCTCCAGTGCCCTAATGCGGTGGCTCGTTTCGTCTGTGATACCACAAGGCTCTTGTCGCTCTTCTAATGCCTCGACTTTCTCGGCTAGTATCTCCAGTTTGTTTATTATGCTCATAAGCAAACCGTAATGGTCTCCACTGATAATGGCTGGCCCGCCGACGTGGATACACAACAGCTGTTCTCGCAGGCTAGGTATAGGTCTAGGCATCGTCTTCCTCCTTTTGAATAGACCGCAGAGCGATGTCAGGGTCACTGCTAAGAGGCGGTTGCTCTGCTAGACACCATTCATCATTCAGCACATTCTTGACCGCACCCCAATAGAACACGCCGCCCTTGACGAGTTGACTATTACTCCGCATCCTCCGCACCATCCGCCCAAGATCGGCGTCATTGTTCTTGATTTCCAACTTCGCCCGTATTTGATCTCGCTCATTTAGGACACGCATATAACGCTTGCGGTAGCTATCTTTGTGCTTCCTGGCTTCCCCCAACTCGCCGCGTAGCCCCTCCGCTGTTTCCACCAATTCTATGGTTTGCTGTTGGAGATGCCGCATCTCTCGGTGCTGTGCCGCAACTGTCTCGTTGGGATTCAAAACACGGGTTGGTTCGAGGATCTCAATCAGTGCCTCTAATAAGGTATAGGCTGCCTGGCTGATGGTCTCGTCATACTCGTCGACATTCCGCAACAATTCTCGCAAGTTAGGCATCAGATTTTTCCTTTCTGCTTATGTTTCCTTGGGTAACTTCTTCGCTGCTTCATCGAGTGCCGCTGCGGAAGTGACCAAGTACCCGATCTGTGCGTTTGCCACCGCCCAGGTGACGGTCTGGATGATCCGCTCTGCAACACAGGTGGCGGACGCTCGTGGATCGTCGCCGTCTTCAATTGCACTTTTGACGATGCGTTCAATCTCAACAATAGCACCGTTGAGGTGGCGAATCACGCCATCAATGTAAGTCTCGAAGGGTTGTGCCGCAAATTGTGCGTTTTGGGCTGCCCTCATAAGAGGTTTATCGTCGCGGGACGATGCCTCTCGTGCGGTGCATTTGTACCAGTCGTTTGTTCTCATGTTTTCTCCTTCTGATAACTATTCACTAGCGGGGCAGACCTCTGTCGGCGAGCCTGTAGCGCGTGGAGATCCCCGCCTGGAGTACGATGCTCGCCAGTACAATGCACGCAACAAGTGAAACCACGCCCGCGATCCCGATCACCCCAAACATAGTCTGCCCGCTTGCTCGTGATCGGACACACGAACAGGCCAGTCTCATCTTGATAGTGTCTGTATTGAGTCACCACTGATAATCCCTTTCTGTATCTATGCAGGATACCGCGCTGCCAAGTCAGGATAGTCGGCCAGGACTTCGGGGGGCACAGGCTTGCCAGCAGTTAGGGCTTCCAAGATCAACAAGCGGTGTGCTTTCCCAAAAAAGCGTCCCACAGGCCACATAGACCGTTGCCGACCAACAAAACCAGGCATCTCTATACTCAAACGTTTGATGGCGGCCTCTGCTTCGTCTCCTGTAGCCGTCGCTGCATATTCATCGCGTCTCATCTCCCACGGTTCTTTCATTCATCGCCTCCTGCTCTTGCTTCAGCAGTTCCAGTGCGTGTCTAAGAAGGTCAATAGCGTCTATCACGTTTAGCCTTGCTAGATATGCCGCTCTGGACGATGGCTCCTGATACAGCTTTTCTAGTGCTTTCACCGAGTGCCCTTGGGCCTTGTCCAGCTGCTCTATGGCTTGTTGCACGTCTCCTCCTTTTTCCTCTCCAACGCTACGAGTGCGAGCCTAGTATGGTCGGTTGCCTCGGAAGCCCAATAGATTGCATCAGAGCCGAGCGGGGACATATCCTTTGTGACAAGTGCATCCCTTGCTCTCACCAAGACCTTCAATGCGACTTTCAGGAGTTTCTCTGGATCGGGAGAATAATCTTCTGGGCCTGGTCGCTCTATGACTTGTTGCACGGTTCCTCCTTTGGCAGGTCGGTATCCTTGGGTATGTCGCTTTCCACGGCCAGTTTGACCGCGAGTGCGTGGACACAACAATGACTGGCGTAGGAGTGGATTTGGCCCCAAACGCAGCTGCAGAAAAACCAGCCGCTCGAATGGATGAGCGTCGTGTAGGTAAGGGAATCGTCTCGGACGTAAGCCTCTGTAGCGCGTGAGGAATGACGAAGAATCGTCACGTGTCCCTCGTCCACCAATCGCCGTGCTTTCTGCTTACGGGTTTCGGTCATGGCATTTACTCCTTTGGACTTTGATTATATCGTAGCACAAGTGCTATGAATTGTCAAATTTGGGTGGTTAAGGTGTCCTGAAAACTCGCATACATAAACTGCACAGGGGCATAGAAAACGGGTAAGTAGTGACCTTGTGCGAGAAGGGATACGCGAAATGCACAGAAGCAGGGAAAACAGGGAAACACGCTTCGCTAGGCTGGATGCTTGATTTACTTGACATAAAATTGTCTCTTCACAATACTTGAGCCTCAGAGACTCAACTTTCTCGGAATAAAGACAGCAAAGAACACAGGGTAAACAGGATAATACTATAAAAGGTGGAAGGCGAAAACGTTATGTCAAGTAAACACCTTTAGGCATAAAGACAGTAGAGAATGTTAGCACACTGCAGAAGAATGATACGTTATGGTAAAGTAAAGATACATAAAATGCACTCTTGCATTTTCAGACACTCTTGCACTTTTTTCAGCAAACCATAGACCAACACAGAAGGAAGCAAAGAAACGATACATTATGGTAAAGTAAACATACAAGAAACGCACTATTGCATATTTTTTGCCGAAAAGGGAACAATTTTGGTGCTCGCAGTTTTGCGTATGATGCGTTTAGTATTATGTCAAATTGGATTTTGGTATATAGGTCACAGAGTCTTGTACAGTTACATATTTGATGCAATAGTGCATTTTATGTATCTTTACTTTACCATAACGTATGATTCCTCTGTGTTCTATTATCACCCTGTGCTGTCTTAGTGCCTCAAGGTACTCAATTACGCTCATTTACGCCACGCGCAGTTTTTTGCAGTTTTCTCTTTGTTCATTGGTCTCTTACCTTGAGTCCCTCCCTATCAACTTTAGCAATAGTGCATTTTATGTATCTTTACTTGACCATAACGTATCGTTTCTTTGTGTTCTATCATCGTTATCTACTGTCTTTATGCCTTAAGGTACAGCACAGCAATAAACAGTAGTCGCTACATTCGTTATCAGTCTTTCCCTGTTTTCTTTTTTGCAAGGACGCCCCGATTCCCTGTTTTCCCTGCTTCCTTGTGCAGTCGTTCACCACCTTCTACGCTCTATACCAGTTTTTTCTTTGTTCATTGGTCTTTTAGAGCCTACATTTCGACGCCTTTTTACGTGTTTCGTAGCACAATCTACGCTTTTCACCGCTTTTTGCGCCCTAGTACGCTTTTTTCGCTGTCTTTATGCCCCTATACGACTAGAGAGTTGAGTGGGTGGGACTCAAGTTTCTTTATGCCATGCACTCAAGGTAAATTGACGCCCCCTCTACGGTGAATTCCTTGACACATTCCCAGACTGTGTGGCCACAATGCGGGCAATTCTCGCGCCTGAAAAGTTCAAAGTCTTTTACCTCCGAAAAGTCCCCTGCTATCCGTTCGATCTTTTCCGTCGCGTCTTGGTCATCCCTAGCAGGGAATCGGTACTCCTGGCTGCACTCCATACCGTTCGGCCACCAGATGAAACCTACCACGCGAGCCTTGTAGTCTTCCACTTTTCACCCCCTGTGTTCTACCGTTTTCGGCAAATTATGATGATCCCCTGATTCGCCTCTTGACCCTCCTCGCCAACCTCACCAGAGTCGATCCAGAGTTCTACGTTTTCGCCCTCTACTTTGCCCTGGAGTCCCAAAACGGCCTCGACTTCGTCCTTGTTGCGCATATAGACAGTCAAACGAAAGCCGTCCTCTTTGCCCTGTGGCCCAAAGGCGATTTTTGACTTCCGCCCCTCTACTTCGGCCTCGATCCAAAAGTTACGGACGTTTCTTGGCATTTTGCCCTCCCCTTGCGCTTCTACAGAGCGTCGCATCCCTCTTCAAAGTATGCCAGGATGTGACTGGTCTCGGAATATGACAGGCCAACTTCACTGCAGTAGTCTTGGAGAACTTGACATTTGTCATAGCCAAGATTCTCACGATAGCCTTTACGATCTCTTTCGCGCCTCGCCTTGTTGAGTAGTTGATTCGCCTTGTTCTGCGCTTTTCGCATCCCCTCGTTCACTTTGCCCTCCCTGTTTCGCCGATTTCGTCGCCCTATGGTTGCCCCTCCCTGGCCCCTGGGTTGCCCCTGGGTTGCCCCTGCCTGGACCCAGCCCCCACTTTACCGATTATGGCCTCGGCCACTTGACCGATTATGATGGTTTGGCCAGCCAGCTCCTCACTGACTGGCCTTCCCTGCTATGCCGACAATTCCGCGTCTCTCTTGGCTGCCTTCTCAGCCTCAGCTATAGTTGCCCAGTGCGCACCGTACTGACAACTCCAGATAGCTGCCCGTTTCGTGCGGAAGGGGCCGATAGCTGCTACATACAGATGCCCATGACTTTCCTCAGTTGGTGTGCTCTCCGCCTGAAAGATTTCCTTCCTTCCTTCTCGATGTCCGATATACCATCTTTTCACTTTGCCCTCCCTGCTTTCGTCGATTCTCCAGCCTCCGCGTCAGTCCAGAAACGATTTTCTAGGCTGACTCCGAGACTGGCGTCTCGGATATTCTATTGTGGTATCCTGTTAATGATGCGTCGATACTTCTCCTTCCTGATAGAGAATGCAGCCGGCATACAACCACTGCGAGGTGTTTTGACCGTGGAAGTTGTAGGCGTTGCGTTGTGCTCTTGACCGATCAAACACCTCGAAATTCATGATGTATTGACCGTTAGCCTGACTTGGCACTTGCAGATCTGAGAAGAGCACTTCGCCCTCGGTTGCCCGCAACGCTTCAGCAACGCACCAACTCAACTCGCGCCGGAAACACTGCAGGAACTGATCTCGACACATGGGATCAGCATCTCGTGTATTCGGCAGCTTTTTGATCTCGGCCCGAATATCTGGGATACTGATTTTGATGGTGTTCGCTAACCTTGTTGGCATCTTGCCCTCCTGTTTCGCCCCTGTTTCGCCCCTGTTTCGCCCCTGTTTCGCCCCTGTTTCGCCCCTGCCCCGACTTGACTGATTATGGCCTCGGCCACTTGACCGATTATGACCGAGGCCACTTGACCGACTAGACTGTATCCCAGCGTCCGCGTTCACTCCGATCATACTTTCTTTGTTTGATGCGGAGCTGATAACGGGCGATACCAGGCTTACGATTTCCTGGAGGTCGTCGAATAACCTCGACGATGGCATTTTGACGTTCAACACTCAACGGGCAACATAGAACGTATATTCCGTCGAGTGCCTTGCTGTCAAAATCTTGGGTGGTTTCGGTCAAAACTGGCTGAATCATACATGAGAATAGAATCGGCTCCGTTCGCATAATGGTTGTGAGGTCGGCCAGATTGAATGCCCAATCTTGGTTGTTCATGCTGTCCTCCTCATTTCCAGAATCATTGCCAAGTTCCGCAAAGCCTCCCGATCTTGCTTTGCCATCGGGCATCGTGGATAGTCCTCGCAGCCTGGGCAAGTGTAGGGTCGGAAGCTGTCAAAGCAAGCTTTGATCGCATCCTTCCTTGCTCGTTCCTCTTGTAGCCTGGTCGTCGATGTCAGCATTCTGTCATTCTCCTTGTGTCGATTGACTCAATCACTGGTGGCCGTAAACGCAGCCAAGGGCACAGCCACAGTAGCAGCCTTGCTAGTATCCGCATAGTTCGCGCCTCCGCTGTCTGTAGTACTCAATGCCATGACTGCAGCATAATCGCACATACTCGGAATGCTCCTCTAGGGCAGCAAATGCTCGCTCCAGTACGTCATGTGGTACTGTCTGCCACATACCGATCACGGCTAGAGCGGAGTTGATCTGGAACTTTGCATCGTCTCTACGTTTGCGCTCTTTGCTGGTCATGCTGTCAGTCCTCCTGTGCTTGGTGTATCACTATAACTATGATACCATGCCGGAATTAAAATGGCGTTAAGAAACTGTTAAAGATTTCTTTACGTATAGGACTACAATAGACTGCAAACGGTGATAGTCGCAGACGTGGTATCGATGCTTCGTTATGTCAATGTAGCGGTGTGATAGACTACAATATATCATAGCCAACAGCAAACGCTGATAGCAAATTATGTCAAGTGGCCGAGGCTGTATCACAGTAGGCGCAGGGCTATGACATTCTACTGGTTACTGTTGGCTATTAGATATTGTAGCATTGTATCGTTGGCTCGTGCAGGATTTATCGACAATTTGAGCAGCGACGGGATTGTAGAGGCTATTCGATGTGGTTATGTAAATGATGGTGCAGGATTCGTTGCATCGGGGCAGGGGCAGGGGCAGGGGCAGGGGCAGGGGCAGGGGCAGGGGCATCGATGGGTCCTCTTCGCTCGAAGCTCGCCCAGACCACTAAAATAGCGTCATCTTCACCGCTCGATGATTTATTGCACGCGCAAAAACAAGAACCAAAAAGTATTCATTGCACGTCCAAAATAAGAATTTGACAAAACCATCTTCTTATATTACTATTATACATAGAGATGCGAATCTTGGGCCAGTTTTCCTCATTCGACGATTTATTAAACATCCAAAACAAGAACTTGACAAAAGCACGCCTTTGTGCTACTATAAAGTCGCTTGTCAGACGCCTTTGTGCTACTATAAAGTCGCTTGTCAGACGCCTTTCGCCACAAAGAAATCGCTGTTTTCGATGAATTCTTTGCATTTGACAAAAGCAAGTGTTTATGCTATAAATTCCTCAAGCAGGAATGTGTTTTCGCCGCAAAGAAGTCGGCGATTTCTTTGTATTTGACGAAAGCACGTCTTTGCGGTACAATCGTATGAGTCGCCTTTTCAGAATATGGAGGAAACAATGATCAAAGAATTACAGCGTGAGATCAGAGGTCTCCGCATAATAACTGAGATATTGTGGCAAGCACAAGGAGATATGAATTTGGAAATTCCTATGCCCCTTTGCGACGATCCTGAACCATGGGCAATACAGGCTTATCCACGATATTGTAAAGCGTTGGCAAAGGAATCTCAACAATTAGCAAAAGTGGTAAGCACAGAATTAAGAAGGCTGAAAGAGATGTTCTGCAGCCATATGAGCGTCTAAAATAACACTTGACAAAAGCACGTCTTTGTGGTACAATCTAAAAGGAGGTCAATAATGAGATTAAAGACTCGGTGGCAACGATGGGAATCTAAACATGAGGTAGAGTTGGGTGCTATCGTCTTGATATCGCTTCTCCTACTTGGCATCTTTGGGTTTTATAGCCTCGGACGCAGTGAATTTGAAGACGGCCTTCTTAAGGATGGTTACAATATTTCAAGGGATTTATCAAAGCCCGCTGGTGATGGCCGCTACACTATCCAGATATGGCAGGATGGTCAATGGAGCGATGTATCCAGGTGTGGTGAATAACATTGGAAACAGCGCAAGAAAAAAGAAAGAAAATCCTAGTCCGCTTATTGGCCGCACACTTTCACGCTATGAATCCTTATGACGAGCGATTCTCCTGTGCTTGCATCGCGCCAGACTGTGTAGAGATCCGCTGTGAGCACTTTTGGGAAAGCCTCTTATCTACCTACACCGGAAAAGATTTTCGAAGGATGATTGAATCTTATATGGTAGCCACAGGAAGGTCATGAAATGACACTCAAAAACTTACGCCTTCCACAACCATTGTTGGAATTCATCGAAGCAGCGAAACAACGCTTACTCGATGAGACCGATACGGAGCGCGTGGAATCCGAAGTGCAATTAGTATGGACAGATATGGTATGGCCCAGTTATACATCTATAACCTTATATGCTTATGGATCAAGTGGAGACAAGCGGATTGACCGTTGCATACAGATTGAGCAAGAATTAAACGATGCAAAATCAGAGTCCTTGTTTGATTCTATACCAGCACCCTTTTTATGTGTGGAGTGTTGTTTACAATGAACCACCTACTCATAACCTTCTCAGATGGCAAGAGATATACAATTCCTGTGCTTGCCTTAGCAGAGAACATTGCCCGTTTCTTTGCCAAGTCCCCCTGTGGAATACCTTATAGTGAAACCTTCGACGCTGAACTTAAATTATTACTTGCATCACCCAGAAGATTTGATCGCCTGGGCCAGCGATATGCCTTGGGTAAAGGTACGACCAATGTTAGATATTCACGAAACCTCCAGAGCTGTATTAGCAGGTTATCGTAAGGAATGGGGGATGGCAAGAAAGGAGATCATAGATTTATGAGAAAATCAATTACCCTGCGCGTGAATTCAGAGACCCCAGAAAAATTAGAGAGACTAGCGGAAAGATTGCACTTGCTTTCACAGCGGAGCCAAAAAGTTGGCAGGCCGAGCATTTCCAGATTGCTTGATTTTTTGGCTGACAACTCAGAAAAGATCAGTATAGAATGATAATGGTAAATCTGAAAAGCGTATGGCGTGGCCTTCGAGTTATGTCATTTCGGCGTGAGTTCTTTCGACATTGGACGACTCGTTGGGGCAGGACTCATTTCTGGTTGCATCTCTGGACTCCAATTTGGCACAAGGGGCGAGGTCCGTATGTTTCAATCGGTCTTGGGTGCATAAAGATTTATCGGGGATACTGAATATGAAAGATGATTTTAAATGGCTGCTGGCCGTATCGATCACTGGATTAATCTTTGGCTTTTGGCACTATATTGGATGGGACACGGCTAGAATTCTAACTGTGTGGTTGTTGCAGACCCTAGAGAAATGATAACTTCCCCTGTCCTCCTCGCCTGAGACCACCATTCGGTGGTTTCTTTGTTTGCATTTTATGAACAAGTATGGTATAATAGAAAGCACTATGATTAGTGGCATCTACCAGATCCAAAATGTACTAAATGGAAAGTGCTACATTGGTAGTGCTGTGGATCTTCGGCGTAGATGGATGGTACATTTAAACACATTACGTCGTGGACGGCATCACAATTTCCATCTTCAAAGTGCCTTCGACAAATATGGTGAAACTACATTCATCTTTGAGATTCTGGAAGAGGCTAAATCTGAAACACTGATTGAACGTGAGCAATATTTTCTGGATGCGCTTTTGCCTGAATATAATCTCTCACCGACAGCAGGAAGTTCACTTGGAGTTCAATGCACCGAGGAGACCAAACAGAAGATAGGTGTTGCAAATACTGGCAAGCGAAGTCCTATGTATGGTAAACATCACAGTGCGGCGGCTAAACAGAAGCTGCGTGAAGCAAGGACTGGCAAACGAAGTCCTATGTATGGCAAACATCACAGTGAAGAAACGAAACAGAAAATCAGTGCAGCAAAGACTGGCAAGCGAACTGGCGAGCAAAGTCCCAATTATGGAAAACATCTCAGTGAAGAGACCAAGCAGAAAATCAGCAAAGCTGAAACTGGAAAACATATCAGTGTAGAAACCAAGCAGAAGATGAGTAAAGCAAGGATCGGCAAACGAAACCCTATGTATGGGAAGCACCATAGTGAAGAAACCAAGAAGAAGATTAGTGAGGCAAAGACTGGCAAGCAAACTGGTGAACGAAATCCTAATTATAAAAAGCATCTCCATGAGAAAACCAAACTCAAAATGAGTAATGCACAGAAGATATGTGGATGCAAAAAGCATAAGTTGAATATCATAAAAGAGGAATTTTCGTGATTCGATGGACTTTTCGACAGCGCAGGGTTCAAGAATTGCTTACCATTCCGCCATCAGAACGACCAGAGGGTTGCCACACCGATTCTGAAATAGCCACGACTCTAGGAGTCGCCCTCGTCACGCTCAAGGGATGGAAATTGGAGCCTGGATGGTGGGAGGAAGTTTCCAATATCGCTGCTACTTTTATCGGCGAGCATCTATCAGAAATCTACGAAGCGATGGTCAAACAAGCCATCGGCGGATCAGTCCAAGCGGCGAATTTTTGCCGAAGTGTGCTTAATCTGGAAAATAAAGACTTCAACATTAGCGTCAAACACTACGAAGATGATAAACTCATCGTATTTTTGCCCGCAGAAAAGGGGCCTCCAATTATTCGCCCTCTGTTGGAAGCCCCCGCTCTTGGGGATAATCAAACCATAGAGGGTAAAGTGCTGGAATCTAAACCTGTGGAAGATGAATTGGTGATCGTACTATAATGCCCGTTGAATTCGTAGCCAGCGAAACCCAAGCGCAATTCTTGCGTAGTAAAGCAAGACTCATTCTTTTTGGCGCTGGTTTGGGTGCAGGAAAAACGGCTATTGGAGCTGTGAAGGCCATCCAAAAGGTGTCAGAGGGAGAAAGTGGTATAATCGTCGCACCGAACTTTCCGCACTTTGTACGTTCGACTTGGCCTGAATTCGCGAAATGGCTTCCCTGGTCACGAGTAAAGAACGCCCATCTTGAACATCCTTATACACAGAGAAAAGAAATTCTGCTGGATATTCGTGGCAAAGAAGTAAAAATACTCTACGGCGGTATCGATGAACCTAAATCTTGGCGTGGCCCCACGAGTAATTTTTTCTGGTTTGATGAAGGTGCAATGCACAAAAATAGGGAGGCCTTCGACGTACTCTGTGGGCGTATTCGCACGGGTTTCCGACCACAGGGTTGGGTAACCACCACGCCTTCTGGCGTAAATCATTGGCTCTACGACGTTTTTGTCAAGCAAGATTTCGATAAGAAGTTTTTGGAGGAGTTCCAAAAGCAAGCAGACATCTACGGTGGAAAATTGGTAGAACGCTTTCACTGTGATACGTCGGAGAACATCCACAACGATGCACTTTACTATGCTAGTCTTCTCACGACCTACCAAGGAAAATTTAGAGAACAAGAAGTCGGTGGTATGTTCGTCAGCTTAGAGGGACTGGTATGGGAGGATTTCTCTGAGGAACTCAACGTCACTGAAGACGCCGATTACGTGCCAGGAGTTCCTGTGGAATGGTGGATTGACGATGGTTACACTAGAATGCACCCTCGCGTTTTCCTACTAGCGCAAGAAATCCCACCGTTCATTAACATTTTTAGCGAATACATAGTCGTTTATGAAAAAGCCGAAGTCAGCATAGAAGGTGTACTCGCTCAAGGCTGGCCGAAAGCGAAGGTCGCTTACATTGATTCATCTGCGGCTGAACTTCGCGGCAGACTCGAAGAACAAGACGTAGATACCGTAGGGGCGACTCATCCAATTGAGGAAGGAATTAAACATACTGCTCCCTTTATTTTAAGCGGTGAAGGAGTGCGACATTTGCGGTTCCATCCACGGTGCTCGTATAGCCCGACGAGCCTTGCCTCTTACAATCGAGATATAAATTCCAACAAACCGCAGCAACTTGGCGATGACGCTTGTGACTGCGTCCGTTATGGCCTCTGGTACAAAAATCTCCTGGATCTCATTGAGGAGGCTAAATACAGAAAGCAGATAGAAGAACGAAAGACTAAAGAGTTATTTAATGTACAACCATCTATGACTCAATTTTATTAGGGATGATTAGGATGCCCAACGAATTACCAAATATAAATGGTGGATGGTTCGAATGTGTTTGTTCATCCAGGCCAACTAAATATGACTTCAAAGGCTGCGATGGTCTTTACATAAAAGAAATCAAAATTCATTGGTGGCATCCAAAACTTTGGCTTAAGAATCTATGGAGGAATTATGACCAGAACTAGACAAGTAGAAGGGGGTCCAGCTACCGCCGTTGATATTGTGGGCTACGATGTTCCGCCTGCTGGAGCAACAGGCGATGTTTCTACGCCTGCGGCGAATACAGTAGCAGAAATAACTTATCCAAGGCCAGGAATCTACGCTTATCACGCCATCAGTGGCGTGGCCTGGTCTTACGATGGACAACTTGCAGGTGGAAACCTCCAAATAGTCGATGAGTATTTGGGGGTTACTTTTGATATAGACATCCTCAATTCAGGGCCTGGATTAATTACTTTCCCTGTGCCTAAGAGGAGTTCATTGAATGCAACAATGACTATAAGGTTAGCCGCTGGAGGAGTAGGTATTAATGGTAAATTGAACGTTCTTACCCATTGGATAGAGAGTATAAAATAATATGCGAAAAGCTACCCTCGTACTTAGCGACCTACACTTTGGCGACGCGGGTCAGTTTTATAAATCTCTGATGGAATGTATGGACAGGGCTATAATAGAAATCAATAACTTCAAACCAGATGTAACTCAAGTAGCACTCAACGGCGATGCAGCAGCAGGAAGGGGTATCTTTAGGTTGCAGGAAGCGCAGAATATCGTCCAGTTAGGGCCAGAGCAAATCTACTGGGCTGGGTGGGAAATTAGACAATGGGATAGACGACTTGACAATAAAGCAGAATGGTATATAATACTTGGTAATCACGATCATTCTAACAGAGAAAACCTGGCTAGACAGTTAGTTCTGTTCTTACGTTTACTAGGTATCAATGCCAGATATGCAGATCGAGAATTCATTGGATACTTTGGCGACAAAGAAGCCGCTTTTCATATAGCGCATGGATTTGGGTATTCATCTTATTACGCGAATTCTTATGCCGAAATCAGGGCTGCATGGAAAAAGTTTATCGAAATAGCGCAGATTGATGGAATTCACATAGATCATTTCATCCGAGCGCACGTTCACAAACTTAATTTGGGCCAAGAGATTGGCCTCAATTGTCAAATTGATACGTCAGGGGGGTGGCATAAACAAGAACGAATTTCCCTGGAATTCTCCGTGCAGACCACGGGAGTCCTACTTTATTTGTATGACATCAATGCACAACCGCCACTGACTATCAAAGCAATTGAGGCCAATCGAGACTTGTTGTTGGCAGAGAACAAAAATATCGCGTTGCACTATCGAAATATGGAAGCCGCTGGAAGGGCGTTAAGCGACGTTGCGGCTTGGGGAAGAGTCGAAGGCATTTGGTAAGATGGGGAAGGACAGAAAATTGGAGATCGGGCGAAATGATATGGATTTGCTCGAACCAAGACGACTGAGATTGACGGATAAACGAATAATTAACCAGAGAACTAGAAGGAAGTGGAGAGAAGCACTAAGGAATTCACATCGCGTTAGATATATGGAAAACTGGTGGACAGATTATGACTGATAATCCAAAGGAACAGGCTATCCTATCGATTCAGGATAGGGCGGATTTAAAGATAGAAGAGGAGTCTCCACTTATTTTTTAACTCGCCCAACTTGCCGACGAGATTCCAATAAAACGGGGACTTTCTAGGGATAAAGCCCTAGATAAGTTCTGGCCTACTGAATCTGTGCTTGCTGGGGCAATCTACTCTATGTGCGCCAAAGTAGCCGCACTCGATTTCAGATTAAAAGGTCGCACTAAGGCTGTGGCGAGATACGCGAACGTCTTTCAAGCCGCTGACTTTGGCGCTGGTTGGGTAAATTTTATTCAGCGAGTGGTGCAAGACATTCTAACTCAGGATAATGGCGCTTTCGTTGAACTTCTGCGGCCAAAAGGCGCAAGTCCACAGTCCCCTGTGCGTGGAATCGCTCATTTAGATTCGCAAAGGATTCAACGCACTGGAAATCCAGAAATCCCCTATCTTTATTTCTCAAATAAAGATAGTGCTTGGCATCGTCTTCGATGGTATCAAGTCCTCGCCCTAACCGACCAGCCGAGTCCGAGAGAAGAGGATAAGGGCAGAGGCTATTGTGCAGTAAGTCGTGTCTTGGAGTTTGCAAAACTACTCAGGGCTGTGCAGACTTATCAGTCGCAGAAATTGAGTGGACAGAGAATACCTGCATTGCTCTTTGTTCAAGGAATGAGAAGTAACGCCATTGCCGACGCCATAGAGAAGGCTAGAGAAGAGACGAGAGCTTCGGGAAGAAGTCTTTATATAACTCCCATCGTTATCTCTTCCCACGACTCACAAAGGCCGTTGCGAGTACAATTGGTCGAGTTGGCAGGTCTTCCAGATGGCTTCAAATATGACGAATTAATGAAGTGGTATATCGGCGTTTTAGCTCTTGGAATGGGCACTGACTACATCGAATTCTTCCCCATGCCTGGAGGCAACCTTGGCTCTGCCCAACAAACCACTGAGATGTCTTCGCGGTCTCGTGGAAAGGGGCCAGGACTCATCCTCCAACAGTTTGAATTTGGTTTCAATTGGTATGTTCTTCCCTCCACCGTGGAGTTTCAGTTTGCCAGCACAGATCCAACGGCAGAGCGCGAACGTGTGGAACTCGGAGTTTGGCGTGCTCGAAGACGCGGTGAAATGGTAAAGTCTGGTGAAATTACTGGAGAGCAAGCATTGCGTATCGCCATCCAAGAAGGGGACGCACCAGAAGATTTCTTGCCAGGAGGAGAAGAAGCTGCTGAAGACCGAGTGGATATGCTCGTAAAGAGTTTGCAAGATCTGGAAAACTCCTATAATAGAGTGGAAAGTGTTTTGGGGCATTACTTGGGGTCGAGTAGAGGGAATCTGGTAAGGTAATGGGAAAACTAATTGACGAGGTGGGCAACAAATATAGTCGGCTTACTGTCATTGAAAGAAGTGGTTCTAATAAACGAGGAGAAGCAGTATGGCTGTGTGAGTGCGAATGTGGTAAGAAAGTTATAGTAAGGGGCGCAAACTTGCGGAATGGTCATACGAAGAGTTGTGGTTGCTCATGCCAGGGGCGTCCTTCTTTATTAGTGGGAGAGGCATCTTTTAATCAGGTATTAGGTAATATAAAACGTGCCGCTAAACGCCGAAAATATAATTGGCAACTTACTAAAGAACAAGTCCAAAATTTAACACAGCGACCGTGCCATTATTGTGGTGCGAAGCCGAATCAAGGCAACTATCTCTCGACATGTAATGGACGATACCTTTATAATGGCCTCGATAGAGTAGATAATGAGCAGGGTTATGTAATTAGTAATGTCGTGCCATGTTGTGGAAGTTGCAATGCAGCCAAAGGTACTAAAACAACTGAACAATTCAAGAATTGGGCTTGTGATTTATATGAGCATTTTGCAAAATAATTTCTGATAGACTTTGATAAAGTGGAAAGTATATTAGGTCGTTTAAGATGATCAGTTTCAAAGCTATTGTTCCTAAGCAATTTGATACTACCAAGTTCACTGCCAACGTAGTGAAGAAGACACTTAAGACTTTAGCGAAGCAAGCGTTAGAGGACTTTAAGATAACTACTACGAATTGGGCGACACCAGTTGAATTCAAGATAGATGGCCCACGTAAAAAGGGACAGGATTGGGTTATATCAATAGGGACTGATAGTGTGATTTGGCACTGGGTAGATGCAGGAACTAAAGAGCATGAAATCGTCGCTCGTAAATCTAAGGATGGTATGTTGCATTTTCAGCCTACTGAGAAACTTATAGGAACTAGGACTTATCCTGGAAGTTTAGGTTCTGGTCTAATAAGACGAAGGGCAGAATGGGCTGTAGTCCCTTCAGTAACTCATCCAGGGATTACAGCCAGAAACTTTAGTGGAACCATTCAAGCAAATCTTGAAAAAGTTGCGCCACAGATATTTACAGTAGCTTTGAATAAATTCACGAAACAGCTTGAAATTGCTGGTCGCCCTGCGAAGCCACCAGAATCGGCGTGTTTTAGGCCAGGACATGGATGTTAGGAGGCTTATTATGCCTTATGAAATTAGAAAGACTGGACCAAAGAGTAAACCCTGGTGCGTTTTCAACAAGGTCACTGGAGCAAAGAAGGGTTGCTCAGTGACAGAAGAAATGGCCAAGAAGTTCATGGCCAAGTTGTATGTCGAGGAGGGAAAGAAATGGAAGTAGAACTGGAAACTAAGGCAGTATGGACTACTGCATATGTAAATGACCTTCCAGATTCCTGTTTTTTCTACGTCGAGGCTGGAGAAAAAGAAGATGGTAAAACGAAGCCTCGAAGTTTGCGGCATCTTCCTTATAAGGATGCCAGTGGAAAAGTAGACCAACCTCACCTACGTAATGCTATAGCCCGCGCTCCGCAAACAAAGGACAAGAATGGGAAGCCACTTAGTGCAACGTTGGTCAGTAGGATTCAGGCCAGAGCACGGAAACTTCTAGCAGCGAGTGGTGGAAAGAAGGAACTTGAGAATTACACAGTAGAGAAAGCCACAGAAGATTATCTGGTCGTTGAAGATGGCGAAGGAATGCAGTATAGAGTAGCATACTCTATTATAGAAGATGAACTCACTCTAGTCGAAAAGGAAGAGTGGCTCGAACTCAAAGATGTCGGTTTAGGTAATCAAGCGAGACGAATCGCAAAAGCTTTCCAAAAGAAGTTTGGGGGCACTGAATATTATAGTGCACCATATTGGGTAATTGAGGTATTCGAGGGTTATCTGATTACAGAGGATTATTCTACCTATGATCTTTATAAAGTCATTTATACTGAAGGTGACGACAGCTATGAATTCGCTGAAAAAGATTCTTGGGTAAAAGTCGAAGTAGAATATGTTGAAAAGGCTATGAAGCTAACTCCAGAAGCAAAGGATTCCCTAGTCGATAAAGTGAAACAACTCTGGGAGAAAGTATTCCCTCCAGAACCGCTACCGCTATTCATCACAAAGCAACAGGAGGATGGCAGATTCAGATGGGTTACGATTTCCTCAACTGCTTTCTTGGATGGTGAGGAAGAGATCGTATCTACTAAAACACTGGCCGATAATCAACCATTAGCCGAGAAAGACTATGGAGAATGGCGTTTCTGGCACACCAAAGGCATCAAACTTGGAATCTGCGACTTCCAAATGGCCGATGGCGTTTGCTTGGTAGAATCTGGCCTGTGGGATGATAGTGAAATCGCCAATCCTATTCGAAAGGCTATCGATGAGAATCCGAAGGATTGGAAGGTGAGTATAGGATTCATTCCTTTGCAAGAAGCATTGAAGAATGTGCTCATCAAAAGCACAACTGTTAAGAAAATATGGGAAGCGATTCAAATTAAAGAGCGCGGACCATTACCGAAGAAATATGCAGCCAACAAATTCGCTTGTATAGTAACTGAAGGAGGTACTATCGTGGATAAGAAGAAGGAAAAAGTTCTTCAAGAACTTTTGGGCGTTGATCTAGCTACTCAGGTGATCAGCAACGTAGACGAACTCAATAAAAAGGCTTTGGAAGATGACGCTGTGGTGAAGGGGCAGGAGGAACCTACTCCCGAACCCGTAGTTGCGCCAGCACCAGTGCCAGAGGAAGTGATCACCAAAGAGGATCTCGTAGCAATTCTAAAGGAGATTCAATCTTTGCCCGATAAGTTCAAGAAGCTCGAAGAGGATCTGCAAAAACTGAAGGATGACGTGGCTCCAAAGGCGACGGTCTTGAGGGCCTCTGATGATGTAGGTACTTCTGTATCTGCTGCCGAGGCTGAGAAACTGGTCGGCCCAACGGAGCTTAAGGCTATCGAAGAAATCGTCGATACCATGCTTGGAAATATTTAGGAGGTTAAAATGGACATTGATTATAGGAAACTTGCGCAGGCGCTTCTCTCTGAGAAGACGCTAGAGACCAAGAATATCACTGGAACACCAACTGCACAGATGATCTATGCTCCTGGTGGAATTTTCAGTGCTCTTGGTTTGGAGGATACCGTCGTAAATGCTGCAACGACTCCTCGTGGCATTGCTTCGATACTTCCCGCATTTGGCACAACTTTTCGTAATCCGATTTATCCTTTCATCACTGGTTTTGATCCTGATGGAAGCGCAGAGCCAGTAGGTGTCTGCGAAGACTGCCCTGGTGGAATCATCGAGGTATGTCATCAGACAGCTCAGTTTGGTAGAATCTGCCGCGAGAGTCAGGAGATGGAAATCAATGAACTGATCCGAAAGGTGAATCGAGGAGAAACCACCGATCTTCGTGTACTTGGTGACGTGCTTGGACCCGCCCCAATGATGCCACAAGATGTGACGAGCGTTCGTGATTGGTTGAACTTGGTCACAAAGGCTCAGATGGTCATCGTTGGCACGCAACTGCAATCCGCGTTTTATCCTATGGTCTGGCAAGGAAATCCCGTGAATAATACCGCTGGTGGTGGGTATATGGAATTCCCTGGATTCGATATTCTCATTTCTCAACCAAAGGTAGACCTGTTCACTAACGTTCGCTGCCAAGCCATAGAGCCAGACATCAAAGACTTCAACTACGATAATGTCTGCGGAACAGCGGCTGGTGATAGGGACATCGTGCAGTACATCTCCTACCTGGACATCTATCTGCGCCACGTAGCAGATCGCGCTGGACTAGCTCCTGTGGATTGGGTTATCGCTATGCGACCAGAACTGTGGATCGAGCTGACAGCTTGCTGGCCATGCCGGTATCTGACCAATCGTTGCTAGACTAGCGTAATGCCTGGTCAGGTCAACCCGACTTTGGTGATCAATGATGAGGGAAATGTCCGAATGCGCGACGAAATGCGTAATGGAATGTTCCTTTGGGTCAACGGTCGCCAAGTACCTGTGGTGACGGATGATGGTATTTTCGAGGCTAACGTAGTCAACAATGCTAATCTGCAACCAGGCGAGTTTGCCTCTGATATTTACTACATCCCTCTCCGCGCACGCGGAATGCGAGTGTCTTACTTTGAGTACATGGACTATACACTCACTGCTCCAGAACTCGAAGTGCTCAAGAACAAGCACAGATATTGGGTGACGGACGGTGGGCGTTACATGTGGACCATGGAGGATCAGTCTTACTGCTTCCTCTTCCGCGCAAAGATCGAGCCTCGGCTTATCTTGCGGACGCCGCATCTGTCTGGCCGAATCGAGAATGTATCTTACGAGCCTCTGCAGCACTTGAGAGATTGGAATCCTGACAGTCCTTATAGGTTGAAGGGTGGCATCGACGAAGTGCCGCTTATCGACGCTAACTGGTATAAGGGTTGGGAGACTCGATAGTTAAAGACGAGCCAAGATTGATTTCTTGGCTCGTCTAAATAAAAGGAGTGCTTATGGGCATCACTTGGCCTGACGTAGCGGTGCAAATTATCACCTATAACCGACCAGGTGAGATTCGTCGCGTCATTGTAGCATTGAAT
>Ga0114919_10001116_pt1 | contig 21538 bp, 15 predicted proteins | sample BlataG_FD_88682 | JGI IMG/M metagenome (GOLD analysis project Ga0114919, IMG submission 88682) | Deep subsurface microbial communities from Black Sea to uncover new lineages of life (NeLLi) - Black_00105 metaG | ecosystem: Environmental > Aquatic > Marine > Oceanic > Sediment | place: Atlantic... | reverse complement strand
CCACGAGATTGGAGGGAAATGACTCCACCGCGATGTTGAGGTCTCGAACAGCGCCGTTGTAGTAGCGACGGGAATATTGAAGGGCGTCTTCAATTTCGACCAACTGCGTTGAGAGCTGGGCAAAGTTGGCATTTGCCTTGAGGTCGGGATAGGCCTCGGCAACGGCGAAAAGAGACTTTAGGCCGGCTGTCAGGCGGTTCTCTTCGAGGTTGATCTCGGCCATGGTGGTGGCGGTGTCAGCCGCGGTCCGCAGACGGATGACATCTTCAAGGACGGAGCGTTCGAACGACGCGTAGCCTTGAACGCAGGCGATCAAGTTGGGGACAAGTTCGTGTCGCCGCTTCAGCTGGACATCAATCCCGCTGGAACCTTCTTTGACTAGGTTTTGGCGGCGGACCAATCGGTTGTAGGCGAGGGTGAGAATCCCACTTGCAGCCACGGCACTGACTGCCGTCATCAGCACCATCATGCCACCACCGGTGATGGTCAGGCCAATCAGGGCAGTCGCCGCCATGTAGTGCCTCCGTCCTTGAAGGAGCCTCCCCGACGGCCCCGGCGGTGCCGTCGGGGAGGATTCAGTTCGGTGCCGAGCAGGGGAAAGAGCCCGGCCTGTTGTCCGTCAGTCAAAGTCCGGCTCTTTGCCCTCGTAGGCCCGGTAGAGGTTCAGCACCGCGGCCTCCAGTGCCTCGGCTGTGACTGCCTCGGTCGACTGCTTGCACTTCATGGCAGCAACGGTCACGGCGTGAGCTGCCTTGAGCTGCTCGACGTAGCGGGGCGAGTCGGCCTTGATCCGCTGGGCGAAGAAGTAATCGGCGATTGTGGACTGAATTTTCGCAGCATGGTCGTCCTTGGTCATGATCCAGCAGCCCAGCTGATTGGCTGACTGGCCGCTTATGTCGGCGGCGGCCAACTCGTTGATTTGCCCCTGGGCCTTGGCAATCGTCTTGGCATCTTCCAGCAACTGCTCAAATCGCAGCTGGTCCCCATAGATGCCACATGGCACCTGGCAGTGGGCGAAGGCAGTCGAAGACAATAGACAGACGGTGGCAGCGGCGAACAGTAGGCGTTGAAGCATCGTGGTGCTCTCCAGAGGTGGGAAGGATTTCGGCCTCCACGATACACCACGGAAAGGCTGTCGAGAAAGAGCCAGCTAAAGCGTGAACCGGGCAATCTCGGCCTGGAGCCCAGCTGCAGCCTGCTGAAGGCTTGCCGTTGCCGCATGAAAATCATCTAGCCCCGCTTCACTACGGGCCGCGCCGTCGGCCACCTGGTTCATCGCGTCACGGATCTGTTCAGCCCCCTGGCTCTGGGCCTGCATGCCCTCGGTGACCTGCTCAAACCGCTCCGAGATGCCTTTGACCGAACTGATGATCTCGGCGAGCTGGGTCGAGACGCCGGCAATTTCCTCCACACCCGTTTCGACATTTTTGGTGAACTTATCCATTTCCATAACACCCGAGGACACGCTGAGTTGCATGCCCTTGACAACCTGTTCAATTTCCAGTGACGCCACCGCCGTCTGATCGGCGAGGCGGCGGATCTCCCGGGCAATCACCAAGAAGCCACGGCCATACTCGCCGGCCTTTTCGGCCTCGATAGCCGCATTGATCGAGAGCAGATTGGTCTGGTCGGCGACCTTGGTGATCGTCGTGACAGCCAGATTGATCGTCTTCGCCCGTTCATTGATCTCAGCCAGCCGCGACCCGAACGAGGTCGTGCTGTCGGCCAACTGTCGCATCGTATTGTCCATGCTGGCCAGGTTTTCCCGGCCCTCGATGGCCTTCTCCCCGGTATGCCCCGCCATTTCATTGACGGCATCCATGGTGCGGGCGAGTTCCTTGCCGGTGACGGTGATTTCCTCGACGGCGGTCACAGTTTGTGAGGTCGATTCGCCGAGCCGGGTGACAACCTGCTCTTGGTTGGTGCCGGTTGTTTGCAGGCTTGATACCGTGCCGGCCACCGCCTCGGTGGCTGACTGGACCCGGCCGATAAGTGATCGCAGATCACCAGTCATGGTCTGGAGGGCCTCCAACAGCAGGGCAGTTTCGTCCCGGGTGCGAACCGTGACGGCAGCCCGGAGATCGCCGGCAGCAACCTGCCGAGCGAGATCGACGGCCCGCTTGATCGGCGTGCTGATACTGCGGGCGACGAACAGCGCCACGAGGGCCACTGCCAAGAGCGTGCCGATCAGCAAGCCAACAATCATGAGCCGCTGGAATCGGACCAGCGCGAAGGCCTCACTGGCATCCTGCTTGGCCACCAAGCCCCAGCGGTAGCTCGGGAGATAACACCAGGCCGCAGCGACCTGTTCGCCTCGGTAGTCAGGGAAAATTTCATAGCCACGATTTCCACTCGAGGCCAGCCTGGCACCGAGGGCCTCATTTGAAGCCAGCGGAATGGTCAACCGATAGGCAGCATCGGGCCGGTGACGCAGAGGGACAGTGACCCGGGCCGTCTCCGTGAGTTGTTCAGCCGCCAGGAATTCGCCGGTGGTTCCCAGGCCAGTCGTATCGGTCAGTACCTGCCAGACCCGTTCAGGCCCCAATCCGAGGGCCAGTACGCCCACCACCATGCCATCGGCAAAGACGGGAGAAGTAACGAAGGCGACGGGCTGGCCCGCCTTGCCGTAGGGTTCAAAACGACCTAGCTCAGACTGAAGGAGCGTCCGGGAGCGGTCAAACCCTGCGGCCAACTCACTTGCGGCAAGTGAACCCTCCGTAACGAGTTGGCCAGGCTCAAGATCGCCGCTTATTGAGCACAGCACGAGCCCATCGGCATCAAGCAGCAAGAGGCTGCGATAACCAAACGACGCAGTGACGTAGCTGAGGAAATCGGTGAATGCTTCCCCAGCCTGCTTCAGGGCAAGGCCGGTTGGGCCAGCTTCGGCTGAGGCCGCAACTTCCCGCAGTCTGCTCACCGCCGCGATGACGGTTGGGGCCCGCGAAAGCGTTGTTCCATCCTGTACCCGTTCAGCGGCGTAGGCCTCCAGTTGTTCGGCCCTGGCAGACGCGGTCTGGACCAAACGCTCGCGGACAGTTTCTTCGAGTGCCTGATTCGCCAATCGAGCCGTGATTGCCGTCAGAAGTCCGCAGGGCACCAATGCGATCAGGAGAAACCAGAAGAGCAGTCGAACCGCTAACGAGCGGCGGTTGCGGGCTGCTCCTGACAGTGGGGGCGTGGCCATCAGTCCTGTCCTCCACTAGCCGGCCGGGTATTTGCCCAGCCGCCCCACTGACGATGGAGATCATTGACAAACGCCGTCCAGGCAGCCCGTGAACGAGTGATCGGATAGGGGACCGGTCGGACAGCCACCTTACTGGTCCAGACGATATCAAACTGGCCATCCGCCCGAATCTTCGCGAGATAGACCGGCCGCCAGGTGTGCTGGGTTTCGGGATCGACCGCGATAATACCCTCCGGGGCGTCAAGGCTCTGCCGCCGCATGGCGTTACGAACCTGACGCACATCAGTTGTGCCAGATTCCCGCACGGCATTGGCCCAGAGCCGAACGCTGTTAGATGCAGCGGCGATCACGTCACTGGTCACCCGGTCCTGCCCGTATCGTGCCTTGAAGTCTGCGACAAATTGTCGGTTTTCTGCCCGATCGATTGACTGAAAATAGTTCCAGGCTGCGTAGTGACCGACGAGGTTGGCATGGTCAATCGAGCGTAGTTCATCCTCGGCAAGCGCGAAGGTGACAACCGGAATCTCTTCGGGGTCGATGCCCGCCTCTTTGAGGGTTTCAAAAAAGGCAAGGACTGAATCCCCTACGACTGAGCAGAGCACCACGTCGGGTTTTGTCTTGCGAATCTGCTCTACAAACCTGCCAACATCGGTGCTCCCGAAGGGGACGTACTCCTCGCCAACTTTTTCAGCCCCAAGGCCGGTGAGTTGGTCGCTGATGATCGCGTTCACGCAATGGGGCCAGATATAGTCCGACCCGATCAGAAAGAAACGGCGGGCCTCAAGCGTGGCGTGGCACCACTGGACGGCGGGTGTGATCTGCTGATTGGGCGCGGCCCCGGTGTAGATCACCTGCGGTGAGGTCTCAAGCCCCTCGTAGGCCATCGGATAGACGAGGAGGTGGTCGGCAGCCTCAACCACCGGCAGCACACTCTTGCGGCTTGCGCTGGTCCAACACCCAAAAATGACCTCTGCCCGTTCATCACTGATAAGCCGATTTGCCTCACGCGCGAAGGTGGGCCAGTCGGATGCCCCATCAGCGATTACCCAATGGACCGGCCGGCCCAGGAGCCCGCCGCGGGCGTTGATCTGTTCGAGGGCAAGCACCTCGGCATCGATCATCGACCGCTCGCTTACGGCCATCGGACCGGTCTCGGAATGAAGGATTCCGACCACGATGGGCCGACGATCTATCAGCAACCGGTCAGTGATGGCCCAGCTGACGAGACCGCCAGCAATGAGCAGCATGACGAGGGCCGCCGTCCGGCCTGGTGTCCAGGTCGGGCCCGAAGCGTTTGAATGAGTGAGCGAAGCGTTCGACATGGCGGACAAAAAGGCGGGGCAGCGGAACCGGCACTGCCCGCAATCCTTGCCTATTTTTGCTAGCCATGCGCTGCGGCGGCCTATTTTTCTGGTTTCTTGGGGATTGGTGTGATCGATTCACCGTCACGGATCGCGGGCTGACGCACCCGTTTCCCCTGAAGAGGCATCACCTCTCGAACCCAGATATTGCGAAATCGAACCGGGTTTCCATGGTCCTGCAGCCTGATTGGGAGTGTGGAAGGGTGCGGCTCGTAGCGAGGAGGGCGGTTGTAGGGCGTGTCGCCCAGAAGTTCGAAGTGGTTCTGGACCAGGACGCCGTTGTGCAGAACAGTCACTGCAGCCGGGCTTAAAAGTGTGCCGTCCGCGGCAAACCGGGGTGCCCGCCAGATGATGTCATAGCTGTTCCACTCCCCCGGCTTGCGCATCGCGTTGACCAAAGGAGGCTGCTGCTTGTAGATCGCAGCTGCCTGACCATCGAAATAGGTGCTGTTCTCGTAGCAATCGAGGACTTGAATTTCGTAGTTCCCAAAGAAGACGCCACTGTTTCCCCGCTGTTGGCCGGTGCCGGTGGCGGGTGTGGGGGCCGACCATTCGATATGCAACTGGCAGTCACCAAAGGCCTGACTGGTCTGGATCATGCCTTTTCCGACAATCAGCTCACCATCTTTGACCGTCCACTTTTCACCACCAAGCCAGGCCGAGGCGTCCTTGCCGCCGAAGAGCACGATGGCGTCGCTGGGGGGCTCGCGGTCAGTTGTCCCGGGTGCGACAACCGGGGGCTCCGGCCACTCAATGCCGGAAAGGTATTCGCCGCCGCGGCTCGGCAGGCCATGAACCGCGAACACGGTTGCCGCAACCACCGCCAACCATGAACGGCTAAATGACTGAAACTGCGCGGAAGTGTGCATTGAAACAATCCTTTCGTATCACGCCTGGAGAACATGCCGCATGGCCGTTCGATGGCCCTCGGGAAGCGTTGAGTATGAACGCCGCAGTTACCGGCTGCCAGTCATGCCGCGTAAGCAGCGGCAGGATCCGTATGTTCGGTACAGCCGGGCGTCTGCAGGGCGTCGCCCGAAGGAAGTGTCGGCAAACTCGCCGCAGCCGGCAGAGTCGCGGGCTAGACTCGCAGAGACCCGCTCGCTGCTCTGTCCGCTCCATGCCAACGGGGGAAGGATCGCTTTCTCATGCCAAAACTTGGACTTGCCCTTTCCGGTGGAGGATTTCGCGCAACGCTCTATCACCTCGGCGTCGTGCGGTATCTGCGGGACACCGGTCAGTTGAATGACGTGACCGATATTGCGTCAGTCTCGGGTGGCACCATTCTGGCTGCCCATCTGGTGCTGAACTGGGACAAGTACACAGGGGACGACGAGGCATTTGCAGCCGCCGCGAACGAACTGGTGCGGTTTGTGCAGTTTGATGTTCGCAACCACATCGTCCGTCGGCTGCCGTTGCTCTTCACGCTGCGGCTGTTCGGAAAACTGGCACGAAGAGAGACTGCACACCTCACGCCGAACGCGGTGTTGGAGCAGTACTACCGAGAGCAACTCTACGGTGATACGTGTCTTTATGAACTTCCAGAAAATCCCCGGCTTCACATTCTTGCCACGAATGTCAGTGACGGGGTGATGTCGGTATTCAACAGGGACGGACTTTTCCTTCAAGAGCGTGGCCCATTCGGTGAAATTGAGTTTCGTCACGTGCCCGGTCAGATGGCAACGCTTCCACGTGTTGTGGGGGCTTCGTCAGCATTTCCCGGTTTTTTCCCACCAGTCGATATTACGGCGGCTGACTTGGGGGTACGAGACGGCCAGTTTCCCACCGAGTCATTCACTGATGGGGGGGTCTATGACAATCTCGGAATTCGGGCGTTTGCTTGGCTCAAGGAAGAGATTGGGGAATTTGACAACATACTCGTCAGTGACGCCGGGAAGCCCTTTCAGATTCTGAGTGATCAAACACTTGGTTTTGTTGGACAGTCCATTCGGGCGTCCGACATTCTGTGGGATCGGGTCTGGCAGCTTGAGCGGGAAAACTTCGGGCAACAAAAGGGGTTCTCATTCCTGCCAATTACGGAGATTGTGTCACCCGACGAAGACCCCGACGCCCAGCATCCCGTTGTTCAGATGGAGGTGCAATCGATTCGTACTGATCTCGACAGCTTTACCGATTTTGAAATCAACGCACTGGTTCGTCACGGATATGAAGTGACTCGCAAGATCTGCACAAAGATTGGACTCGTTGGTGAGGCCGAAGTTGTGCGAGGGCGGCGATGGGGCCCTTGCGGCGACAGTTGGGATTCGGCGGAATCCGAAGAACCGAAGCGATTGCCCAGCGGAGGAGCGTCGTCGCAGGCATCGGCGGCAACCCAGCTTTCACGGCAGCTTCGACAGTCAAGTCATCGTAAAGTCTGGTCGACGCTTCTCGATTGGCGTGACTGGCCCAGCTATGTTTACCTTGCCGTCCTTCTGCTGCTCTTCATTTGCGTGCCGGCCTATGTTGTCCAGCTTCACCGTCATGCAGAGATGCTGACGGGTGTCATCAATTCGATTTCCCAAGGCGACCCCGACATCAAGCAGATTCTTGACCTTGTCGAGGGGAAGACGACTGTTGACTGGCCTGTTGTAGAGGTGGGGGAACTCAGTGAGCCTGTCGAGATTGATCTGAAAGGCGTCGATGTCCTGTCGCAGAGCCGTATTTTTGATCTGCGGAATTTCAACCCAACGGCCTCTAATGACAAAAGCCGTGGGCACGTCATGTTCTACGATCGTGTCGTCTTGCGTTTCAACGAGGATTACGAAGGCGACAAGAAGGTCGCCTTTAATAGCGTATTCCCACTGCGAGCAGTTGAAGTTCGCCAGCCTGCCAACCAGCCCCAGGGGGCCTTCAACCGCATCGGAACGAGTGATTCAAGTTCCATTCAACCTGGGGATGGCATGAAAATCCGTCATCAGACACTTTTCGACCTCTCAGATATCCCCATTGGTCAAAGAGTTACCCTGCAAGCGGTAAGCCGTGTGGTGTTGCCGGCTTCGATGTCGGGACATTTCCCTTTCTACGTCAACAAAAAGACTGAACTGCTGACGTCGTGGCTCCTTTTTCCAGAGGACCATCCCTATTCAAGCTATCAGCTTGTTCGGTATCCCGCGGACCAGAGTGCGCCCCCGGTGACCATGGACCCCCGCTTCGCCATCGACCATCCGTACGGAAACCTGATCGGCTGGTCGGTGATCACGCCGAAGGAGGGAATGGTCTATGAGTGTCGCTGGACGACACCTCACTGACCACAAAACCGTCTGGGAGTGTCAAGCGACGCTCACCGGCGATGCAGCGGCGGGCCCAGATCAGAAAGCCGGCCGCCAGCAGCAGGAAATAGCCCGGCAAAAGCTGGACGACCCGGTCAAAGGCCACCCCCTGACCGGCGTCAGGGGCAGCCCGCTCGACCGCCGTGACGGCGCCAGCGAAGGCGAGGCTCATCAGCCCGTAGCTCACGTTGACCGCCAGCCCGCGGAAGCTGAGGACAGTCGCCCGGTGGGAAGAGTCGACTAGTTGGTTGAGGTAGTGGCTCTGCAGAAACATCAGCAGCCGCATCGAGAGCGACAGGAGCATGAAGAAGCCGACGCCCCACCAGGGAATCAACAGGGCGGTTCCGGCCAGGCCAATGGCAACAATTGCCACGAGTAGCCAGAAGTTTGCCCGGGGTGACTGAACCGTCGCCAGCCGCCGCATCGGCGCTGCGGCAAACAGGCCGATCACCGCCGTGCCGGCACTGATGACGCCGAAGAGCAACTCCGGGATTTCGATCCGGGCATAGAGCTGGCTGGAGACGACCAGCAGTTGCCGGATTGGCTGATCGAAGAGCACGCCGGCGGCAATGACCACCAGCACCAGGGGATTCGCCAGAATCCAGCCACCCGTGCGGAGGGTCTGCCGGAAGGGCTCGAGCAGCCCGACGGGCTTCGCGGCGACGGCGTCCCGCGGCTCCCGCATCGCCAGCGTGACCCCGATTGCCCCGCAGGCCGACAAAAAGGTCAGCCAGACCGGCAGACGGAAAGTCTCGGCGAAAGTCAGTTGCGGGGATCGCCCCAGCCAACCGCCGACGCTGTTGAAGAGGTCTGGGGAGTAGACCAGGCTGCCGGTGATCATCGCCACGATGGTGGCCAGGCCGCCAAACTGCATCAGCCGCTCGAGCACTCGGGGCCAGTCACCCTCGCGGCCGACAGCCTTCAGCGAATCGAAGGCGAGAGCCTCATCGGCCCCGGAGGCAAAGGCCTCGGCCGCCCCACTAAGCACCCGGTTGAGCAGCAGGGCGGGCAGCACCCAGGCCGACTCTGCCGGCACCACCGCCAGCAGCAGCATCTCCAGGGCCATCATCACCGCAGCAGCCACCAGCAAGACCTTGCGGCCAACCAGGTCGGCGAGCGCGCCTGAGGGCACCTCCAGCAGCACGATCACGATTGCCCAGGCAGCATTGAGCAGGCCGAACTGCTCCAGCGTGATGCCGTACCGCAGGAACATCACCATGAAAACGGGATAGTAGAACCGGATGTTGAAGAGAATCCGGAAGGCCATGAACAGCCGCACGTTGCGGTTGGCAACGGCGATGGTCGAGGCGTCGGTCATCATGCTGTGGTTTGGTCGGAGAAAAAAACTGCCGCCCCGGGGTCGGGGCGGCAGTCGTAAAAATGAATGCCGTCGTTACGGGGCAAGTCGCTCAATCGGCAGCGGCCAAGACCCGCACGACCAGGCGGATTGTTCAGCAGGAAAACCCACCCGAACATTCACCTGTACAGTCACCTTGCGTCACTGGATCACCTCCTTTACTACGAGTCTCCCGAACCGTCATGGACACTGCACTGTCCACCGCCGGGCCCTTACCCATTCCCGGCCGGGGCCGGGAATCCTCGTGCGCTGACGGCTGGGCCGCCAACAACTGAATGGTAGCAAGCTGCCCGCGTTTCGGCAGCGGCAAAAACAGCGGCCAGCTGGCCGGTCATTGGCGGGAAAGCCGAAGCAGCAACTCTCTCCCGGCCCGTTCCGGGTAGCAGTCGGCAGGCGGCTCAGCCGATTCGACTGAAAACCGACCGGCAGCCGTGAACCGCTGGCGAAGCTCGTCGAGCGTGCAACCGTGGGGCGGGCCACCGCCGGGCTGGTGATCGTCGCGGTAGGGGTCGAGATAGAAAATGCCGAGCAGCTGGCCGCCCGGCTTAAGGGCCGTGGCGACGGCTGTCACATAGGCATCCCGCCGAGCCGGTTCGATTGCGCAAAAGCAGGTGTGCTCCCAGACCCAGTCGCAGGTGCCCCGCAGTTCAGCCGGCAGGTCGAAGAGATCGCCCTCGACGTATCGCTCGCGGCCCATTGCCGGGTGCTGCCGGCAGGCTGCAATCGCGGTGGGGGCGAGGTCGAGGCCGATCGGCTCAGCAGCAGGCTCGGCCCCGGCAATCGCCCGGACGTCGTGTCCGGTGCCGCAGCCAGGCACGAGCACGGCGCCCGTCATGGTGCCAGGGTGGTCTCGCAGCCAGGCGACAAGGGCTGGCGACGCCGCGCCCTTGTCCCAGGGCGTCTCGCCAATGCGATACTGTTCTTCCCAATCAGGCTGCATTGCCCAGGGACCCTTTCGCGCAGCAGGAGTATCTGGCAGTCAGTGAGTCTGTGACTCAGTGAGTTGGAAGGGCAGCAGCCAGCCGGCGACAGGCCCGCTGCGTCACCCACTTCCGGTAGCTGAACATGAAGAAGAGGTTGGGCCAGGAAAACAGCAGCCGGGTCACCACCCCCCAGAACCCACCCTTGTGCTCGTACTCGATGTGCTCATCGATGCGGGTCGTGGCAGCAGCGATCGATGTAAAGGTGTGGGTGTGCTCCCACTTCCTGGCCGGCCCCGACTCCTGCACGTCGGTGAAGCCCCGGTCGGAAACGTTGCGGTGCACCGCCCGCCACCGTAGCGGAAGCGGACCGACCCAGAGGGTGAAGGTCGAGACCGAGCCTTCCGCCAGCGGCTCGACCGAGTGAATCTGCACGATGGTCGGGGGCGGTGTCAGCGTCTTGAGTGCCGACGTATCGTGATGAAAGTCGCGAACAACCGCCAGCGGGGCTTCGACCTCAAAGGAAAAGTCAAACACCGGCATGACTGGTCACTCTCCTTCCAGGGCCGTCAATACCCGACGGGCCTCGGCGACATGCTTCTCGGCAGAGAAAGCCGCGGAGAAGGCGAGCCGGATCGTCCCCTGCTTGTCGATGACATAGGTCGTCCGCCCGGGCAGAAACCCCAGTGTCTTGGGGACCCCAAAGGCCCGGCGCAGCGAGCCGTCAGCGTCGGACGCCAGCGGAAAGGGCAGGCTGTGCTTCTCGGCAAATTTCTGGTGGCTGGCAGCGGTGTCCCCACTGACGCCGATCACTTCGGCGTCGAGATCCGCCAGGTCGGCATAGGCATCCCGAAAGGCACAGGCTTCAGCCGTGCAGACCGGCGTGTTGTCCTTGGGATAGAAAAAGATCACAGCAGCCCGCTCGCCACGCACGGCGGCGAGTGGCAGCGAGCGGCCGTCCTGCAGGTGCAGTGTCACTTCGGGGGCATTATCGCCAAGTTGCAGCGGCATCGGTGTCTCCTGGGTGGGGGTGTCGGCTCCGCGACAGCCGGGTCCCAGCAGCTGGCTGAGCAGCAGCCAGACGAGGTGGAACCGGCGGCAGTCAGCTTTCAGCATCGGTACGGGAGGCCCGGGGCACGAACTGTCCGGCGGTTGCGCCCATCGAGAGGTACATGCTCATCAGCCCGTCGATCGACATGCCGGCTGGCCGGACGTTCTCGACCGGCACGAACATCATAGCGCCGCCGAAGGGAACCGGCGCCGTCGGAATGATGACAATCAGGAAATCCTGGTCGTGCAGGCGGTACTGCTCGGACGAGACCAGCAACGCCAGCACATTTGACGGCTGGTCACGGCCGAACGAGCAGAAGACCGGCGTCATCCCCTTCATGGCGTCGTTATCGCTGGGGCCGATCATGTCGATCATCTGCCGGCTGGTGCTGTAGATGCTGCCGACCAGCGGCACCCGTTTGAAAACTGATTCAATGGTGCGGCCAAACCACTTTTTCGCCCCCAGTTCCACGAACAGCCCGACCCCAAACACCACCACGATCACCACAAACCAGCCGACGAAGTAGGGCGTAGCTGAGTCTTTGCCAACCTGCATGCCAATCGCCGTCAGTTGCCGCCCGATAAAGGTCTGGGGCCCACAGAGATATTGCAGATACTCGACAACCCAGACGACCACCGCCACCGTGACGACCACCGGCAGCAGGGCGAGCACGCCCGCGACAAAAAAGCGAATGAGCCGCTGCAGCAGCCTGAGGCCAAGTCCCATCATCTGATTTTTCGCCGTGAGGGAGAAATGAACGTTTCCATCATCTGTCAGGAGTGCTCCGCCTGTGCCAGCACCCCCGCCCGCTCTTCCAGACTGGCCACAACGGCACAGCCGCAGGAGTCGCTCCAGACATTGACACTTGTCCGGCACATATCAAGCACCCGGTCGACGGCGAGGATGATCCCCTGCATCTCCACCGGTAGCCCGACTGCCTGCAGGATCACCACCATCATCACCAGGCCCGCATGCGGAATCCCCGCGGCGCCAACGCTGGCCAGGAGGGCCGTGAAGGCGACGATCAACTGCTGCTCCAGCGGCAGCACGGCACCGTGATAGAGCTGGCCGATGAAGAGCACTGCCACCGCTTCGTAGAGCGCCGTGCCATCCATGTTGATGGTTGCCCCCAGCGGCAGCACAAAACTTGACACCTTGTTGTCGATGCCGGCCCGATTCTCCACGCAGGCCATCGTCAGCGGCAGGGTGCCGTTTGAAGAGGCAGAGCTGAAGGCTGTGAGCAGGGCAGGGGACAGTGCCCGGGCATACTCGTAGGGGTTGCGGCCGGCCACGAAGTGCAGAATCAACGGCAGCACGATCAGGGCATGGGTTGCCAGGGCCACCACGACCGTCAGGAGATACCAGAACAGCGAGGCAAACACTGCTGGACCCTGCGTGGCGGTCACAAAGAGCATCAGGCAGAGCACCCCAACGGGTGCCAAGGCTATGATCGCCATCGTCATTGCCATCATCACCTCGAAGCCAGCCTCGGCAGCGGTTCTGATGGCGGCGAGCGTCTTCCCGCCGACGATCACCGAGAAAATCGAAAAGGCGAGCGTGAAGGCGATGATTGAGAGAAAGTTCGACTCGGCAACGGCCGCAATTGGATTGGTTGGAATCATCCGCTCGACCTGCTCGAACAACAGATCGCCGAGGGAGTGGCCACTGGCGGCCGGTCCATTGGCAGCGACGCCACCATCACCGTTGAGCCCGGGCCGAAAGATGTTGACTGCCAGTAGACCGATGGCAATGGCGAGAAAACTGGTTGAGGCGTAGTAAAGAATCGTCCGCAGAAACATTCCGCCCAGGCTGGCGGCATCTCCGAGGCCCGTTACGCCGCAGATCAGCGAGGTGATGATCAGCGGCACGGCCACCATCTGCAACAGCCGCAGAAAGAGTCCGCCGAGTTTTTGTGCCGCCTCACCGACCACGCGGGCTGGGCTGCGGCCGAGCCGGTGCAGCCAGTCGGCCGCCTCCGGGTTGATCCGGGCCAGTTCGTCGACAGTGGCCGCTGCTCCCGGTGTTTGGCGGGTGCCGTCGACGACCGCTTCGCTGGCGGTGCCATCGTTGCTGGTCCAGGCCAGTCGAACATGGTTCGGTGAGTCGCTGATCGTGAGCGACGTCAGACCGGCTGGAAGCCGGTTGGCAGCCACCTCAGTTTCTCGGGCGCCAGCCAGCAGGTTGAGGCTGACGCCGACAAGTGCGCCGACGATCATGCCGATGGCGATTTGCCAGTGCAGGGCGAGTTTCATGTTCGGGGGCTCACAGACGCGGAAAAAACGGTTGGTCAGGGGGCCAGAATCTGCCAAGTAATGGGATGATCTTCAAACCGCACCCGCACCCGCTGATGCCCAGCGGCATGCAGGGTGAGAACTTCAATCGTTGCGAACCGGCAGAGGACAACCGCAAAGTGAACCAGCCCGCTTGGGTCATCGTCCAGCGGGATAGATGGGGCTGTCGAAAACGTGTCGATGGCCGTCCCCGGCCCGCTGGCGGCAGTGTAGCAGGCCCGGCTCGTGGTTCGGGAGTGCGCCCAGGCCTTCACTGCCAGGTCATCCTGATGATGCACGGCAGCGGTGGCAGAAATTCGCAACTGGACGCGGGCCACCGGGTCGTACCAGTGCAGGCTGACTTGCGGGCTGGCTGCAAGCTGACGAACCTTGGTCGAACGAATGTCGGTATGAAAGCTGATGGTGGCGGCCGTGGGATCGAAACTGCGTAAAACGACCGTGCGTTGGTCGGGCTCGGACGTGGCAGTCATGGTTGCCACGGTGACGAGATGAAAGGGATGCCGGGCCGACGCCGTGGCTGCGGTGAGGCTGGCAGCGCACTGCTGCCAGAGTGAGGCAGGGCTGTGCTGGCGAAGATCCCAGGTTTCGAGCACGGCGACAGATTTCTGGTGGAATGATGTGCAATCCGTAAGGCTGGTTATACTCGCGACCAACGCATGGGGAAGGATCTTTGGAATGGCCACGACCCACGCAGCCAAAAAACATCGGCTCCACCACGTTTTCTTAGAGGAAGCATCATGACCAAAAGCAGTACCATGACGTCCCGGCATGCGGCGTTTTTCTCAACCGCCTGCCTGTTACTCGTGATAGCCAGCGCATGGCGTCAGGTGAAGGCTGCTGAGGACGCTCCGCCACCAGTCGACCCGATTGCTGCGCCTGCCGAAGCAGTTGGGCTGCGGCCACTGTTTAATGGCAAGGACCTACGGGGCTGGGACGGCGACCCGCGTCTCTGGAGCGTACGGGACGGCGTTATCCACGGTGAGACGACAGCCGAGGAGCCGACCAAGGGCAACACGTTCCTGATTTTCAAAGGCCCTGATCGCGAGGCCCAGCTGTCCTCTGTGTTTCGGAACTTTGAGCTGCGGCTTTCCTTCCGGTGCAACGCGACCAACAACTCGGGCATTCAGTACCGGTCCGAACGGCTGACCAACTCGAGCAATGACTGGGTGGTTGCCGGCTATCAGCACGAGGTTCGTAACGAAATTGACTTTCCCAATGTCTCGTCGTTTATTTACGACGAGAAGGGCAAGGCGGGCCGTCTCTGTAATATTGGTGAGCGGGTGATTCGCACCGTGGAGGGTGAAAAACGTGTGACGGGCACGCTCATCGGTGAGGCGGCGTTCAAGAAGCTCTTCCGGCTGGACGACTGGAATGACGTTGTCATCATCGCACAGGGCCCGCGGGTCCGACACTTTCTCAACGGCTGGCTGGTTGTCGAGTTCACCGACAACGATCCGCTGACGACCCGCACGGCTGGATTGATTGCCCTGCAACTGCACGGGGGCAAGCCAATGTGGGCTGAGTTTCGGGACATTCGCATCAAAGAAATCCTGTCGCCAATCGGCTGGTGAAGCCGTGAAGTGCAGCAGGCTTCAATCGCAGTCTTAAAAGACATGTGGCCCGGGCTGAGTGAAGTCAGCCTGGGCCACGTAAATATTGAGTCAGGTCCTGTCGCTGTTACACGATCTCATAGGCCTGCTCTTGGTGCTCGGCCAGATCGAGACCCGTTTGTTCGGTCTCCAGTCGCACCCGCATGCCGACTATCTTATTGGCAACCACAAAGGCGACGACAGAGACGACACCACTCCACACCGCCGTAACTCCAACACTCAGGGCTTGGTAGCCAACCTGCGTGAGCATTGAGTCGTGTTCCATTCCACTGCCGCCGAGCGATTCAGCCGCGAAGACGCCAGCGAGCACGGCTCCGACAACGCCGCCGACGCCATGCACGCCAAAGACGTCGAGGCTGTCGTCATAACGAAAGCGGTGCTTCACAGTCGTTGCGAAGTAATAGCCGGCTAGTGATGAGGCGGCCCCGATCACCATGGCCCCGAGCGGCCCGGCGGTGCCACTGGCCGGTGTAATGGCGACGAGACCCGCGACGGCACCGGTGGCCACGCCGAGGGCCGAGGCTTTGCCGTGGGCGAAGATTTCAATGGCCATCCAGACGACGGCAGCGGTTGCAGCAGCGAGGTGAGTGACCAGTAGGGCCATGGCGGCCGTGCCGTCGGCTGCCAATTCGCTGCCGGCATTAAAGCCGAACCAGCCGACCCAGAGCATACCGGCTCCCATTACGGTAAAGGGCAGATTGTGCGGACGCATCGGCTCACGGGGAAAGCCCTGCCGGGGTCCGAGGAGCACGCAGGTCACCAAGCCGGCAATCCCGGCATTGACATGGACGACGGTGCCGCCGGCAAAGTCGAGCACACCCCAGTCATAAAACAGCGCGCCGTCGCCTGCCCAGGCCATGTGGCAGATCGGCAGATAAGAGAAAGTGAACCAGAGCACGCTGAATAAGAGCATGCCTGAAAATTTCATCCGTTCGGCGAATGCGCCGACGATGAGCGCTGGCGTGATGATGGCGAAAGTCATCTGAAAGGCAAGGAAAAGCGATTCGGGAATGGTGCCAGAAACGCTTTCGACCGTAACGCCTCGGAGGAAGGCCTTATCAAAGTTGCCAATGATCGCCTGCAGGTTGCCGCCGTCACCGAAGGCCAGACTGTAGCCGTAGGCGACCCAAAGCAGTGTCATAACGCCGGCGAGGGCAAAACACTGCACCAGCACCGACAGCACGTTCTTCGACCGCACCAGTCCGCCATAGAACAAGGCAAGTCCAGGTAATGTCATGAACAGCACCAGGGCAGTGGCCACGATCATCCAGGCGGTGTCGGCGGCGTTGATCGCACTCGCGGCATCATCAGCGGCGACCGCCGGCGTTGCGAGAAGAAGTGCAGCAAGGGAGACAGCGGGGCCGAGCCGGCCCCGCGACAAGCGGGGAGACAGACAGTGGTTCATAGATTTTCCGCCAGGGACGTGGGTCAAAGAAGCCAGAAGGAAAATCCCTCGGGTCCGCCTTTACCCGGAAGGATCGAATCCGGAATGTACCACGCCTCCGATGATTTGTCCGCTACGGCTGGGCAACAGTAAACAGTTCGTCCATTTGCCGCGGATCGCCCGACGTGAACCCGGCCAGAAACCACTTCACCCGCTGATCGCTTGAGCCATGCGTGAAAGCGTCGGGTACGACGTAGCCTTGCGACTGTTTCTGGATGGCGTCATCACCGATGGCGGCCGCAGCCCGGACCGCCTCGCGAATATCGTCTTCCTCAAGCACATCAGCGAATCGGGCGACGTGGTGGGCCCAGACTCCGGCGAGAAAGTCAGCCTGCAACTCCAGCCGCACTGAGAGCCTGTTGGCCTCGACCTCGGGCAATCGTTGCCGCTGGGCCTGAATCTTGCTGCTCACGCCGAGTAAATTCTGAACGTGGTGACCAATCTCGTGGGCAATGACATAAGCCTGGGCAAAGTCGCCGGGGGCACCGAATCGGCGTTTCAGCTCTTCATAGAACGCGAGGTCGATGTAGACCTGCTTGTCGAGTGGGCAGTAGAAGGGCCCGACAGCCGCACTGGCGAGGCCGCAGGCACTGCTGACCCGGCCGCTGAACAGCACCAATTTCGGCGGCGCGTAGCGGCGGCCGAAGTCTGCGGCGAACAACTGCGACCAGATGTCTTCGGTGTCGGCCAGCACCACTGAGACAAACTGCTTGAGCTGGTCGTTCGGGGGTGCCTGCTGGCCGTCACGCGGTTGCGGGGCTGCCGGCGGCGCAATTTGTGGCGCCAGCCGGAGGGCCTGAATTGGGTCCATGCCCAGAAACACCAGCACCAGCAGAATCACCAGGGTCATCAGGCCCCCGCCAACAGCGACCGGCCGTCCCGCTCCCCGGCGATCCTCAACGTTTTCACTTGCCCGTCGTCCCTGCCACCGCATCGCAGCGTTCTCCCTGGACTGCCGGCAAAACCATCCAAGCGGTCACCGGCCTTTCGGAGAATACCCCGCCAGCGACGCTGCCGCTATTACCCCCGGCGTAGGTTTTGATGGTGCGCTGGGAGGAATCAGGCTTCAGGATGCCCGAAGCCGGTGCCGAGGGAATGCCCGTTCTGAATGAGAAAGCCGATTTCCACCAGCCTGTGCTTTGGCCTTTTGCTCCTCATGTACGGTTCACCAGCGCAGGGGTGCCCGTGTTCACGAGCGGGCTCCGGTAGCGACCGCAGCCTGGAGGGCGAAGCGAAGCGGACGGGTGGTGAACGGCGGCCCGGATGGCAATCCTGGTTGGCACCCAAGAAGCTCAGATGCTTGAGGAACGGAATTGCCGTTCGACGCTCTCAAGCCCTCCCAACGCCGTTGCCCAACCTCTTCGGAAGCCCCCAGCGCAAGCTGGGGGATCCTCCGGTTGATCCCCGGGCTCGCGCCCGGGGCTTCCGAGGAGCTTCCTCACGCCGACAAAATAGATCCGCAACTGCCGTTCGACGGCTCTCAAGGCCCTCCGGAGCCGTCGCCCGACGTCTTCGGAAGCCCCCAGCGCAAGCTGGGGGATCCTCTGGTTGATCCCCGGGCTCGCGCCCGGGGCTTCCGAGGAGCTTCCTCACGCCGACAGAATAGAACTGCAACTGCCGTGCCGAACAACATTGCCCCGGATGGGCGACGTGAGAGGACACGGGCACCCCGGAGCCGCGGCTGGCTACGCAGGTGGCTCTGGTTTCATATGCACATCGATCTGCGGGAAGGCGATTTCGATGCCTTCGGCGTTGAACCGTTCGTGAATCTGGCTGTGAAGCTCGCTAATCGTGCCAAGCCGGTTGTCGAGGCTGCCCAGATAGAACCGCACCACCATATTGAGCGTCGAATCGCCGAACTGCTCGAAGGTGATGATCGGAGCCGGCTCGGCGAGAATGTCAGGGATGCCGGTACAAATTTCCCGCAGTAGTTCGATCACGCGACGCGTATCGGTGCCGTAGGCGACCCCAACGGTCAGCTCGGCCCGATTGACTGAGTCGGACAGCGTCCAATTAATGACCCGGCCGGTAATCAGGTCCTTGTTGGGAATTACGTATTCCTGGCGTTCCCAGGTGGTGACGGTCGTCGCGCGGATGCGAATTCGTGAGACCACCCCGGAAATAGTGTCAAGGGTCACGACATCGCCGACTCGTATCGGCTGTTCAAACAGCAGGATCAGGCCGCAGACGAAGTTGGCGACGACTTCCTGAAGTCCGAATCCGAGACCGACACTGAGCCCCGCTGCCAGCCACTGCACGCTGCTCCAGCGGAGGCCGAGCGTGCCGGCCGCCAGGAGCATGCCGCAGAGTGCCAACAGATAGCTGGTGAGCGTGGTGATGGCGTAGCGGGAGGCGTTGTCCAGCGGTAACCGGCGCAGCAGGGCCGCCTCGAGCAGACCGGGCACGTTGTGGACCAGCACAAATGTCAGCAAGAGTGTGGGAATGGCGACCAGCACGTTGCTCAGCGCCACGACGCTTGTCACCGTGCCGTCGGCATCCCGCATCTGCCAGAGGACGACGCTGTCGAGGAATGACAGGGCCGGCAGCACTGGCGACCAGATCCAAAACAGGGTGCCAAATACCCCCACCACGATGACCGCATCGATGAGCCGACGCGTCTGTTGGTCAATCGCGGAGAGCTTCATCTGATTGACATGCAGCATCTCCGACGCCGCGCCGGCGGCCTCGGCCTGTTCCCGCAACGCGGAACGCTCTTTGAGCTGTTGCAGGGCAATGCGCCGCTTCGAGACCAGCAGCCACCGCATTGCCACACCCTGGAATACCGCCGCTCCCACAATGGTCCAAATCGATTTGTAAAGCGACACAGTCAACTCAGTCGCGGCAAAGGCGTAGCCGGAGAGGCTGAGCCCGGCCAGCAGCAGTGGCATCGCCACCACGAAAGGCCGCCAGAGCCAGACCAGGCGTGCCAGCAGCCCGCCGGGCCGACTGGCCAGAACCGCCGCGGTGACGCCCTTTTTTTGATCGAACAGCCGCCGGAATGTTGCCGCGACGAAGATCATCAAGATGGTGAAGACGATCCGAGCCAGCGGCGAAAGCTCGCTATGCGTGTTTCGTTCAAGCAGCAGCAGTCGCGCCAGAAAGACCAGTCCGAGGCCGATCCAGGCAGTGCGGCTGACGGCCCGGCGGAGCGGCTGCACCACAAGGTCCGACCAGGCAAAGTGATCGACGGCCACGCCGTGAGGCCGGATCAGCTGGCGGAGGATTTCCAGCGGCAGAAAGACGAGGCCGGCTACCCAGAGTGCGTCGGCCGTGAAGGCCTCGGTCGACTCCGCCGGCGAAAACTCTCCTAAAAACCAAGAGATGGCCGCCAGCGGCAGCCAGACCGGAAGCGCGGCAAACACCGTAAAGACAATCGCCTGGAGGGTCGGCCACAGCCGCATCGCATTGGTGCCACTGAGAGATCCCCCGAGCGCGATGACCCGCAGCACGAACCAGCGGTGCAGCACGATGAAGCCGATGATGGCAATCAGGATGGCACCAGCCTGGATCGGTCGCGAGGCAATGCCAGAGGCGAGTGACACGGCCACGGCCTGAAGGCGGCCCAGTTCGAGCCATCCGGTCACGCGTACCAGGCCGGTCACATCGACCAGCCGCAGGGGCTTGTCGCTGCGGACCCAGAGCAGATTCGTGTCAATCAGCTGCTCGTACTGTTTGATCTGCTGAGACAGCGTTCCAAACTGGACGCCGAGCGGAATCAGCGTGTCGATCAGTCCGCGGTCGATGTCATTGTTCATTGCCTCCAGCAGGGTTCGTTGCCGCTGGGCGATGGTCAGCGTTTCCCGCTTGGGCTGATCCGGCTGTGCCGCCACTGGCTTTCGCTGATCAAGCTCATCGATCAACGTGTCGATGTCGGCCAGCATGTCCTGGGCGTCATCGACTGCTGCAGCCTGCTCGTCAACAGTGTCGAGCAACGCCCGGGTGCGACTGAGCATCACCCGCTTGCGTTTCAAGAGAGAACCGGCCGACCGGCTCAGTCCAGAGCCAGTTGCCCGGTCGGATTCGACGAGTGACGTCGTCTCATGAAAGTCGTTTCGCAGTGCCTCGGTCGTCTCGTGCAGCTGCAGCAGCTGTAAGTTCCAGGTCTGCAACTCGGCAAGAAAAGGTGGCCACTCTGCGAACAGTTCAAGGGCCTGTTCAAGCTCAGCGGTCACGGTTGTCGGGTCGGCCGCGGCAGCGGCCCGAAAGTCGCTGATCTTGGCCGCGACGTCGTCCTGCCGGCGCCGGCTGCGCCAGCGTGACACCTGGCCAATTGCGGTAGTGATGGCTGCCGCTCGGCGGTCGAGTTGCTGCTGCTCAAGGGGAAGCACCGGCGCCTCGGTCTCGTAGGTTGCCAGTTTCTGCCGCGCCAGCTGCAACTCGGCCTCAGCAGCCTGCTTCTCCGCATCGGCAGCACCCTGGAGTGCGCGGGCCAGCACCGGATTGACGCCGGCATCGTCGGCTGGAGGTGGCTTAATGGTCGCCAGCTCTTCTTCGAGCTTGGCAATCTGCTGCGGCAGTTCCTTTGACTCAGTCCGGCGACTATTGATCTGCTCTTGAATGGCCTTGGAACGTCCGGTGGCGCTGGCCAGATCTGCTTCCAATCGTTTGATCAGCGTTTCGATGTCGGCAGCGGGACTCTCAGAGCTAATGCCCTCGCGATCGACCTCGACCGGTTGTTCGGCGGCAGCTTCAGCAGCCTGCTTGCGGGCGGCAGCAGAGTCGGCCGCTGCCTTGAGCTGGCGAGTCTGCTTGATTGCCTTGTCGCGGCGTTCAATATCTTTGAGTGCCCCGGCGAGAATTTCTTGGCTGCGGCCGCGGATCTCCTCGGGGAGCGAGTCGTCTTTTCGGACTGTGTCGATTGCCTGCTTGATTTCGGCGGCGTCGCTGGTGCCGACCGCGTCAGCACGTGGCGCTGTGGTGGTGGGACCCGCAGGCTCTGCGGCAGCGTCGGCTGACGTGGGGGTGGAGGCTGGTGCGGATGTTGCCGCAGTTGCTTGGGGCTGCTGCTGGATGGGCGGCTGAATCTGCCCGACGGCGAGAGAGACCGGCGT
>Ga0114919_10001115_pt1 | contig 21549 bp, 18 predicted proteins | sample BlataG_FD_88682 | JGI IMG/M metagenome (GOLD analysis project Ga0114919, IMG submission 88682) | Deep subsurface microbial communities from Black Sea to uncover new lineages of life (NeLLi) - Black_00105 metaG | ecosystem: Environmental > Aquatic > Marine > Oceanic > Sediment | place: Atlantic... | reverse complement strand
GCGCGGGGGGGGGGGGGGGGGGGGGGGGGGGCGCTCCACTTCCATGTTCCAGTTTTGATACTACATAACAGCATGGTAAAAGTATTACGGGTCTTACGTTCAGAAGCTGTGACTGAGATACATTATTGGGTGGTGCTTGAAATTTAAAGTTGAAGGACTGAACCAACCTCTCACTCGAGCGCTCCTCTTTCTCATCAGAGAGAGCGTCCTCTCTTCTCTCTATCTCTCTACTGTCCACCACATCCTGATCACTCAAATTGCAGAGGTTTGTCCCTTGCAATTCAATTCCATTGGTCGGTATTGTTCCGAACATAGCCGTCAATTTTAACCACCTTGCTTGAGTCGTAGCCTTGAAGACTGCCGGATAGTCCCTGCAATTTAATTGATTAGACTCTTGTGTTCCTCTTTTTCATCATATTAATTGAAAATGCTTCGAAAACGCAGCTAGATTACACCAGTAGGCTATAAGAATTATAAACATATCATAGACAGACAGTGGAGAGGGATGAACACTTCATTTTCGACCTGCACTCCCGCTACAAGCTCCTCTTCCGGACCAAATCTCCCTTCTTTTAGTAGATTTCAATCACACATGTGCCATAACAGACATATACGGGATTATAGACGGAGACACACGCTAGAGGTTGGTCTCATGTTGCATCTCCCTGACTTTTGACGTCTCGTCCCTCCCTCTTCCTCTTCTTTTCTCCTTATCCTTACCCAACTTCCACCACCCATTACTACAGATCAATGCTGCATTATTCGACCCTCCTCCATTCGATCCATCCAAGCTCAGAATCATCCGTCTTCCCACCAACAGACAACAAGACAAAACTGCCAATAATAACAACAACAATTCCCCATCCACGACAGACCCTGCCGATGCCATCTTCCCCAGCAAACGTAGATACACCCTCACCCATAACGACCTCACTGGCAGTCTACAACTCTCTATTGGCCCAGACTACAACTCATCACAATTAGATGGCTGGTATACAAGACTCCTTAGAGATGAAGTCCTGGCTGAATGGTCAATAAATAATAATAACAACAATAACACTCGTCATAAAGGAGGAGATCACAAATTGCCAACGTTGAATCTGTATTGCCATGTGAGTGGTGAGGAATTCTGGCCTGCTCCACCCCCACTTCGTAGTTTCATATTTAGAAGGGAAATGACCCTGGTACTAGACAGCATTGCCTTTGCAGAGAGAGATCTCCTGGCTGGGAGCCCCCAATTGGCACAGGCCTTGGTGAGAGTTCATCTGGTGTCTGATAATCCTGAATTTGATAGAATCATAGATTGGGGAGTATTTGGAGATAGATCGTCATGGCAGAAGAGTAAGGGAACTGCATTGCAGGAAATGTTGTCCTGGATGATGCCGTTTGCTTTCCAGTCTAATCTAACATCGTCAGAGTCGACGACACTGGTGGTCGAGACGATTACGATGAGAGAAATAGAAGAAGAAGTAGAAGTAGTGGATGATATTGATAGCGATAATAATAGTAATGGCGATGGTGGTTGTGGGGGTAGTAATAGTACTAGTAGTACTGCCACAGTAGTAACAGCAGGAACTGTGGTAAATACAACTGGAAGCATCTCCAGGCAAAGAAGGAAAGGAGGAGATGGTGATGCGGCTGTGCCCATGATGAAGGGGAAGCCACAGAGTACTGTGTCATCATCAGCAACGTTGGTAGCATCTGCAGTTCCTAGAAGGAAAAAATTAGATCGATAGATATGTCTATATAGTCTCTCAGCTATGTAAATTAGTAATAAGTTGCTTTGAATAGTATACTTGTGAGTGGTGAGGTGTTTTTTTTTTTTTTACACAAAATTGAAATGACAAAGATGTTGCGAGAGAGAACAGCAACAAGAACATACAAATAGACCGAATGACAAAAGAGTCATTCAGAAAGAAAGCTTAGCTTTTGTTCTCTCTCACACTCTTCTTACTATCCATCTTCAATGTGTAATCACTACTCTTTCTTTTTCTCTAATCAAAGAGATCGAAGCCCATTTCCTCCTCTTCCTCCTCCTCCTCAACTGGAGCAGCGGCTGCGGCAGCGCTGCCACTGGCACCTCCTCCACCGCCAGCAGCTGGAGCAGCGGCAGCGAATGCAGTTGGGTCAGCCAAGAAGGCCTTGACCTTTTGAGCCAATGGGAAGTCGTAGTCAGTCTCAACAGAGATAGCCAACACCTTCTTGTATCCATTGACAATGGAGTGAGGGATGGATGCCAAGGTTGGGTAGTCGAGAGCCAGGGATGCAGCGGCAATGTTGCGAATACCGGCAGAGATATAGCCTCCCAAGTCTTCGTCAGTGATGTCCAGCACCTTGGCGTCGTAGATAGAACCATCCTCATATACCTTGAGCACAATGAGGCCATACTCGAATGGCTTGATGCCGAGTTTGCCCAAAAGAGTGGCTTCAGAAGCACCGACCTTCTCTCCGACCTTGACAACTTGTACATCGGCAGTAATTTCAATAGTACCCTTGTTAATCTTGGTTGGGATATTAAGGGCCTGGAAGAAAGAGGTCTGAGATGGATCCATACCAGTGTTACCGGCTGGGATTGAGACATCATTAGGGGCCATCGAACCAAGACGAGCGGAAGCACCGACCTTGAATTTAGCAATAACTTCGCGGACTTCAGCCAAGTCACCCTTGGTGAAGACCAAACCGACATTGCCGACAAGATGCTCGAGGAGGCAGAGCCATTGCTCGTTGCCAGTGCGCTCAGCGTGGGCGCGGATGGCACGACGAAGCATGGTGTTTTTGCCCATCAAGACGGTGGTCTTGCCACGAAGGGCAGCACGGATGTCCATGAACTGCCTGGAGCCGACGTTGTCGGCATGAACGAGGAAACACTTGGTGTGGGTATCCAAAAGCTCACAGAGCTTGGCATCCCACTGCAAAATAGGAATAATATGGAGGATGATGAGGTCAGAAGGGTGATTGAAGAGCAATAGATGGTTACAATTTCAAATATAGGCTCGGATATAAATCTATATCACTTCTAATGGTACATACCTGTTCCTTCTTCGCGAGAACTGCTGCAGATGGCATTTTGATGACTTATTTTTAAGATAGCTGATGTTCTTTTGTATTAGCAGGGCCACAACAGTTAGTCGACTGCGAGGCAAATTTAACCTTACTAATGGAGAACGCCGCCCCCTTATTCACGCTTATAATGGGTGGAAGTCTTGGCATCCCCAGCCGTCGACCGCTCCTCTCTATGGGTTGTATTTGTCCCCTTCACTTGTCATTTTCTTCTTCTTACACATGCATCACTACTACAAAACACATTATTCATTACTTAATCATCATCATTCATTCCTCCTGCTGGCTTTCTAGGCCCTCCAGCCACTTTAGCCATAATAATCTGGTCAATCCTCAACACCGTAGTAGCAGCATCCGTTGCCAACTTCAATGCCCACCACTTTGTTGCATACAGATCAACCAAACCATCCCTTTCACCCAAATCCACTGGTTCCCCAGTCTCAACATCCAATCCTGCATTTACTTCACCAGCTGCATGTGCAGAATAGAGAGCAGCCACTGCCTCTGTGGCCTCCAATCCTGAGTTTTGAGCAATGGTTCGAGGGACCACTTCCAAAGACTCGGCATACTTGATAATAGCATACTGATCCAGGCCAGTTTCTTTACGTCCCATCTCTTGTAACCTACGAGCAATTTCAATCTCAGTAGCTCCCCCAGCAGGAACAGCACGTGCATCTTTGCACAGAGCTTTATAGGCATTGACGCCATCGTCCACCGCTCTTTCCACGTCATCCAGAGCCTGATCGGTGGCTCCTCTCAAGACTACAGTTGCCACCTTCCCCAGGGACGAATCTTGGCTCAGCACCACACATTTAGTGCCACCAATTTCATGTACAGACATGTCTTTGGCAAACCCAAGCTCATCAGCACCGGGAACTGTAAACTTGATGAGAGCAGTTGCACCAGTGGCTCTGCAAAGCCTTCTTAAATCAAATTTAGAGGGGATCTTTATGGCCATCATTCCATATTTTTCGATGAAATGCATTGCCATCTCCCCGATGGAACCTCCAGATACAACAACTTTGACTCCAGTGTCTGCGATACCTTTGACTAGCTCTTCCAGGCGGGCTTCTTCACCACGGGAATAGCCCTCCAGTTGTTCAGCAGATGTGATCAAAACAGTGCCCTTGGTTTCAGTGCCAGAAGTGTCAATACCTTGAGCAAAAACTGCAACTTTTCCATCCTTCACCGAAGTAATGGTTCCTTCAGAGCCTCTTTTGAAGACCATACCTCTGACAATGTTAGAGTCATGGAGCCCCCCTCCGCTAATCTTGACCACTCTGACATTATCGACATTAAAGTTGTGTGGGTTGGCTGGAACAACATCTATGCAAGCTTCAGCTATAATTGGTGCCAAGAGGTTTTCATAGCCAAACTGCTTACTTGCAATACTTGCTTTAATGCGTTGTGCAACGGCATCTTTGCTCTTGTAATCCAATGTGTTGGTGTTGGGGAGGACCAGGGTGTCTAGTTCTTTCAGAGCTTGCTCTCCAGCCTTGGCATACCCATCTGCTATCTCAGTTGGGTGTAAACCATCACGGAGCAAGTCTTCTGCTGCGCCTAGCAGTTCTCCAGCAAAAGAGAGGACAAGGTTGGCTCCATCGCCAATTTCAGTCTGCTGGGAGGCAGCGGCCATTGCGACGAGCTTGGCGGCAGGATGTTGGACTTCCAGCTCGTTCATGATGGTTGCTGCATCACTGGTGACAAAGAGCTTTTCTAAATGATTAATGACCATCTTATTCATACCTTTAATAATGGGGAGAGATGGAGGAAAGAGGAGGAAGGAGGGGAACGAGGTTGAGTAGGATGTTCTTCAGTGTGGGAGAAAGAGACGGGTGGCGAGGCAGAGTGGTGATGAGTATTACCATTTGGACCCATCGAAGTACGTGTAATCTCAGCGAGTCCTTTGCAAGCCTCTATATTCTTTAAAACGGCTTCCTCAAGTCCAGATAGATGTTTGTGCCCTTCTTTGAGCATAGCCTGAAGGCCATATGGCATCCCCATTGCCATGGCTGACTATTGCTGATCACGCTTGGTTGGTGGCTAAAAATAACCTGTATGTTTTGAGTTTGAAGTATATATGACGAATTAATGCATCTGACGACCTTGACCGGGTTTTCTCTATTGTTTGTGATCTTGACCATATTCCAGAAAAAGAGGAGAGGGTGCCCAGAGAGGAAAGAAGGGGGGGGGACCCTCCTCTTGAGGGTTGATGTGGCAGGGCGGAGCCTCATGAGAAGGGATAAAGGGTAATTTCGCCAAAGCTACAATTGGCACTGCCGGCACCCGGAGGCCATATTACTATTCATTTGTCTACACGTTTGTAGATACTGCACATACGATTTCATTGTTGCAAGCTTCAGCAGTCAAGACTGAGTGTTGGAAAAAAGAAACGAATTCATTCCCAAAGCTATTACAAAGAACGCACCCTGAACGCTTGAAACCAACTCTCTATTACTAAAGTATGTGTTTGCTTATTGTCAAGGTCAAAGGTCCGGTGCATTTGCCCTGGAAGTTGGACAACAAGGATCCTTGTTAACTCCCGATGTTAAGGTTGCCTCAATAGAGCCTCAAAGACTGCCAGAAACAGCATTTTAACCCCCACATTCCTTCGTACTCCCAAAACCACAGATTCATATGGCTTCCAATAGACAATATCTCAACACATCATTCTACGCCACCGACGACCATGCCGTCCCCCAGGCCAACCCCCAGAGCGACCTCCTCAACACCTTCCTCGAAGATGATTATTTCCAAGATTTGGGTAATAATAATGCCATGATGATCCGCAGCACTTCTTATGAACTCATGGATACTTTCCCAACTTCTACAAGCATGCTCAATCTCATGGACGCCGGTAACAGGCATCATCAGCAAGGCAGTGACGTGTTGAATTTCGACTCCCTCTACCCAGAGACCTCCGAGTTATCCGAGGGTGGTTTCTCCGATGCAGTTGTCCCCCAATTCTTCAGTGATACCTCAGACATCACATCCATGGCTTGCAACAGCAATGCTAACGACAATGCCAATGTCAAAAAGCAAGAGCAGGTTCCCTTCTCCTTCTTTGGCAATTCCAGCAGAGCCATGAACATGAGCATGATGCCTCACCCATCTACTGTAGCAGCAGCAGCAGGCTTTGTTCCTACTCCAATGGAACCAATCGCAGTCGTCCCACAAATGATCTCCAACCACAACACCAACCCAGCACAGCCCTCCAGACGCCGCGGAGCCCGCCCAGTCGCCGACCCATTGATGCTGATGAACACAGCCGTCAGCATCATCAACAACAAGAAGAGGTCTGCTGAGGATGCTGAGGATGACATCCTCCATGGTGATGATGACGATGACGATTACATCCCAACATCTCACCGAACCATGTCCACCCGCCGTCATCCAGAAGGCCGCATGACCTCTGGCTCTGTCGGAGGAGCATCAGGAGCTGGTGGTGGTCTGAGTGGAGAGGAAAGAGAGCTCACCCGCAAGGAAAGAGTTGTCCGTTGGTTGGAGAAGCGCAAGCACCGTAACTTTACCAAGCGTGTCAGATATGTCAGCCGCAAGGCTTACGCTGATGTCCGTCCTCGTATTAAAGGTCGCTTTGTCTCTCCAGAGATCTATGCTGCCTACATGAGAGGTGAACCAGTGATGGTAGATGGTACTGAGGTTGTACTGCCTGCATCTGCCGTTGTTGCTGCTACTGCTTAATGTCCCCGTTGCTGAATATATGCAAGATGGAGCATTTGGTGATTTGCTAATAATTGCCAGAAACCAAAAAACGGTTGATTTGACCAATGATTTTTCCCTCCCCGCACATGTATACATAAAACCAGGATTATGTTTGCGGGTGAGTAGACAAGAATAGTTCAATTAATAAAAAGTAGAGTAGTTTTTTCCTCCCTTTTCCTTTGATTAAATATGGAGTGCATCGATCTCTCCTTGATTCTTATCAGCAGATGTGTGTGTATGTGTTGTGTGCACGCATCTCGCTTGAAGTTTTATGATATGGGTACATTACATTATAATATAATACGATCAGCCGATTCTTAGCCAACGTGGTATCTTTATCACACTAGGCATTTTGTTTGGACTTGAAATGATGATTCTTTCCTTCAGGGGACTTTTTTTTACATACTTCCATCAGGCAGACATTTGTCGTGTTTAGACAAAACGTCACCCTTCCTCCTCCTCTCTACATGCGTGTTTTCCCATCACCTACACAAAGGGAGAGGCATCTAAATAAGAACGATAAAAGATAGTTCTTCTATTTGTGGACAATGTTGATTGATTTTTTCCTGGTTCCCTGCTACACTTCTTTCCTGTGTTGTTGTGTAGACCAGATGACGATTCTTCTCATTCTGATTCATTTTTTTTCAACACTGTAACTCCACTATAGTTCCAAGTATAATACCTATTGTTGCTACTTACAGAGAGGAAGACAGCAGACGCAATTCTACATCACTCTCTACCCCATTTCTTCATTCTTCAAAAGAACCAAGACACGCCACACCCTTCACTGCCCCATCCCCCTAATCCAGCTCTACAGCACATCTCTTTGCTTGAAAATACTCCATCTCCATCTTTCTCCTCCTCTATCACACATTTCGCTTGACCACACGTCCTCACCAACCCAGCCCAACTGGTGGTTGGTACCCAGCACACCCTCCCCTCATCAACACATTCATCATCATCATCATCATTTTTATTATTAGACACCAGTGGTAGTTTGCGATTCATATGAATGTTCACCCAGCGTGCATGTTCAGTAAGGAGGTGATAGGTAGCATCATCGGGATGGATACCATACTCATCTTGAGAAGCTGAGTCTTTATATATGGGAAAGGCATGTTTCCAAAACAGACTACCCGCCAGTGGCGAGGGCGCCTCCTCCTCATTCTCCTCTTCTTCACTTTGAGACATATGACGTTGGATTTCTGCTAGTAAAGGTTGGAACACCGCATCTCTTTGTTGCAACTGCTGTTCCAATGGTGATGATGATAGTGATGCTGAGTTTCCTTCTTGTGAACCAGTGATGATTCTCATACCAAATTCTTCCAATAGCAATGGTTTATAGAGTACAGTAGCTGCATCTTCGACATGCACATTTATCCAATCTCTTCTGAATGCATCTACTGCTTCACTATCACCAGCATCAGCCGCCCAATTTTTTGCCCACAAATGCAGTGTTGCATAATCAATATCAGAGATGGCGTGATCTCGAATGAAGTCCTGCCCCGTCTCCCCAGCCCAATCAGACTCTTCAGCAGCTCCAGGGTTGTAGTTGCTATGTTCATCTCCTGATTTATAGAATCCTTCTCCACCAATTGTCAATAGGTGATTGGAATCCAGTTGTTTGAAAGTCCTGGCCATCTCTGTTATCCAATTATGTACTTCATTTTGGGAACAGCCTTCACAACGTAGCTCGTTAATCAGGTTGAAACTCATAATAGTACTGTCATCTGCGTAGCGTACTCCTGTAATACTATTCTTCCTTTCAAGAATAGTCTTCATGTGGCTGACATACAGCTGCTTGGCACCTGGGTCAGTGTAAAACAGGACCTTCCTGGTACTTTCATACACTCGTCGCTCTTCAGACTGCTGATTCAAGTCAACGTCCCCAGCTGCCATCAAGCTTGCGTCTCCGTCAATTGAAAACCTGGCAACGTCTCTGGGAGGAGCAGTGGAAGACCAATCTACAAATTGATCTACACCTCCATGGTACTTCCAGTTGTCTGTAAAGGAAAGAATAACATGCATGCCGGCTTCCTTGGCTTGATGAATGACTTGGTCCAGGCCTTGAAAAGCAGCCTCGTCATAGTGGCCTGCTGAGATCTGGAGGGGATGGGTTGGATCGGTGGTGTGAGCCCATGTTCTCACAACATTAAACCCTGATGCAGCAGCATTTTGGAGGAGGGTGCGTAGTTTGTTGTGGCCTGAACTGCCTTCATTAATGGCGAGATCTCTGGAGATTTTAGGGTTGCCTGCCTCGGCGAGGTTTTCCACATTGAAACCTGCGATTTTGAATGGACGGCAGTCCTTGAAGAATTGTGTGCCTTTGACCTTGATGAACTGGTTGTGGTTGCTGGTTGTGGTTGAGGTGGAAAGGGAGGAGGATGAAGGGGAGGGGAAGGCGAAGAAGTAAAGGAGGCAGAGGAGGAGGGCGGTAGCGACCAGTAGCTTCACCGGAGAAAATAGACATCCCTTGCTGGCATTCCTTTGCTTCTTGGACGGTAATAGCGGCTTATCTTCACGCATTGAAGCCAAATACGACGGCTTTTCCATGTCTATATCGGAGCTACTGCTTGCATAGTGCTTCATTCCAAGGCCGGTCTGCAAGGGGACACCCCTTCTTTTTGGACCCAAAAGATTTCTTGTATTGACCTAATTTGGCGGTAAAAATCTCAAATTAAAGCTGATCAGCGTAGAGCTATTTCACTATTGAAATATGTAAGTCAAAATCGATTTACATCAAGTACTTTAACCGTCCAAGAACGACCATGGGTAAACGCTCCACCCTCCCTCGTCAAAACAAACTCCTTCTCCTTCTTCAATCCAACTCTGGTGGCACAGTCGACACTCTGTGCAACCAGAGATTAGCCACAGGTACTAGACATCTTCTATTCATCCACCCAAACTCTTCTACCATCACAACATCCCCACCATCATCACCATCTTCAAACACAGACAGTGGCAACAATGTCAGTCCACACACGCCCTCTCTGTATTCTAATACTCTTGGAAATTCATCTCCCTCCATTGTCCCTATTCTTTCCCTAATACCATCAAATCTTTCCAGCAAATTTCTACCTTGAAATTTTGCTGTACTAGCTATCATAAGTTGCTCTAGTGTCTCATAACTACAGTTGCTGTCATTATTATTTTGACTAGTTGCAACTGATGATACAGCTCCTGACGACAAGACCAAGGGAGAAGTCATCACCATCTCACACTGCCTCCAGTTCTCTTGAAGATCCACCACCAGATCCAACAGACCCAAATTCATAGCTGCCAACTGTACAATCTTTGCAACAAAATGCACTCTAACAAGTCCTTCAATATATTCTACCGCTGTGGGATGTTGAGTCAGTTGGTGGAGCAGACCATCATTATTGGCAGCAGAGAGGATTGTATGTCCTGATCGTAATACTTGATACGCTGATTTTAATATGAGTGACCATGCTATCCCATATTCTGAAATTGCATTGGGGTTACTGGGAGGAGGAGGAGGAGGTGGTGGTGGTGGTGGTGGTGGTGGTGGAGGTGGAGGTGGTGGGGATTGTAATGCTGTTGTTTGATCAAAGTCGCCCCAATCATCTTCATCATCTTCTTCTTCTTCTTTAATTATACTATTTCTAATGGAATTATTAACCTCGACTTGGAGCTTTTTCAGTTGCTGTTCTATTATTTCCATACGTTTAGTCTTGGGTGACTCAATAGGTGGGGGAGGAGGAGGAGGAGGTTGGTGGTAGTGGTGTTCTTGAGCATCTTCTTCTGTTTCTTCTTCTACGACTGACTGTGCTTGAGACAGTATTGATGTTGATTCTGTTGGTTGGTTATCTTGATTATAAGAGACTGCTGCTGCTTCAAAGTCACCAAAGTCGTCAGTTTCTCCTTTTTCTTCTTCTTTTTCTTGAGCAAGAATAGCAGTCGGAGCAGGAATCGGTGGTGGTTGAACTGACAATCTATGTTGTTCAGTTTCTCTATAATTTCCATATAAGAGTTCAATACCATAGCTAGGAGGCTGTATACTGAGGTCTACAGAGATGACCTTTGCAGGAACCCAGGACCCATCAGCAGTGCGGTAATGAACTGCTTGTCCTTTGGAAAACTTTGGCGGAGGCGGATGGTGATTGAGATCACTCTGGTTGTTGTTTACGTGAGGGATGCTATTGGTTGATGGATCTTCAGTGATATTTAACACATATAATGATGTAGCATCTCTTTTACAGTTGTCAGCCTCAGTGAAGTCTGTGAATTCGTCTTCAAAATCAGACATGATTGAACTATGTCTTCACAGCGAGGCACTAAGTCAATTGCACGCACTACAGCAACTTCTCAACAAGCAATATACCATCTTGTAGAATCCCCGAATTTATGAATATCATTACAGATAGGACATCCATTTTGTCCCCAAGACATTGTTGCCGAGCGTCGACAATTCTGTGAACGAACGAACCCACTCTTACAGAAGTTTGTAATACCTCTCGCCCATGATAAAAACTAGATTAAATAGACCTCGAATATTAACTCATTCTTGCTTGTACATTAAAGTCAAAACAGAAAAGGATCACTGGTCATCAAAAGGGGGGAGCCTGGTATCAGAATGTTGAGTTAGGAGGGGACAAATAACTTCCTCACTCCTTCTCCCTCAACAACAAAACCCCCACCTTCTTCCCAGCAACCCAAGAGGGAAAAAAGATGAAATCATTCCTCAAATGGTGTCCTCATTTGCATAGTTAGTACAATACTTTTTCTTGGTATCAGAGTTGGTAGTTTATCAAATGGGGGTGGGAAAAAAGCTGCGTGGGGTGGGGAGGGATTGTTTAGAGAGAGAGACAAAAAACCATCCCACACCGATGAAAAATAAAATGCCAGGCATCGTCACCATCATCATACAAAATAGGAAAAACAAAAACTCAAAACAAATGCAAAAAGTAATCTGCATCAGCAGGCAGGGATCAGGCACCCAGTCAAAAAAACAGTCAATACTGCACATATAGTCTCTTTCTCTCTCTAAGATTTTCTTCTCTTTTCGGGGTGGGTGGGGTGGGGGGGCGATACAAACAAAAACAAAAAAAGAGGAAAACATTCATAAAACAACAGTTCTTCTTGTATATACCTTTTCATCAGTAAAATTCTTTTTCATCTCCTTCATTCCTTGTTCCTCAGTCAGTAAATCTCTAACTGTCTCCATATATATATTAGGAAGTATCTGCCTCTGCAGCCAGCGACAGCAATGACAACAAAGCATCATTCTGAAACACAGCTCCTCCCCTTATACTGGTACCACCACCACCCCTTGGTGTAACACCACCAGACTTCTTAGGTCTCTTTGATGTTGGTGTGTAGTCCTCATCAGACCAGTCATCATCATCATTGCCGTAGTGGCCTTTCGTACCTTCATGATGATTAGGTCTCTTTGACGATACTCTACCTCGACCACCACCATTAAGATGATGCTTATGGTGATGGCCAGTGGCAGTAGCAGTACGCAATCCATGAAACATCATACCTTCACTCATCATTGATGACGATGATGGACCCATCACCCCCGTCCCCATTCCCATCCTCATCATCATCTCTCTCTTTTTGAACCCTTTATGACCTGAACAGAAACCTTGGTGACCTGCATGTTTGGTGCATCCATGGGTACGCTTGCAGCTCATTGCTCCCACATGCTGTTGGTACTGTTGATGATTATCACATATGACATTGCTATTATTATTGTGGCCTTCTGGATGGAGCAATAAAGGGAGAGATGCAAATGTGATATCTGAATCAGGTTGAGATGGCGATTTAAGAGCCAGAGAAGACAGATATTCAGCATCATAATATTCATCACAATCTTCCTCTTCTTCCCCGTTTTTTGCATTCTTAAGTTGTCCCTGTCTCAGTTCAATCCTAGGAGCACATTCATCTGTCTCTCTATACACAATCAACACATCACCCTGTACTGCCTTCCTATTGGACAAAAACACACCAGCGTCTTGCAGCAAGTACCCCCTCCTCCCACTCACTGCCGTCCAGGCTTTGAGCGTGGGGAACTGCCACCTGTCACTCTCGTCAACAGCAGCCAACGTGAGTTTTTCAGTGGCCATTGCCTGGGGGATGGACTCTTCAACTTCAGGAGCTGGCATGACGACTCTCTTGGAGGTGAGGTCGTATGTGGTGAGGGGTTTGAGGAGGAGGGTGCCGGTGGGGATGTGGGCGGTGGGGTAGAGGCCTTTGGGGAGAGGAAGACGGGTTGATGGTAGCGGTGATGTGGCAGTATTAGTGACATTGGCTGCTGCTGCTGCTGTAACAGCATACATAAGAGAGGAGGAGGAGGCTTTTTGTAAGTCTAGACCCGCAGTAACGATGGTACCAGCATCAATGTTGCTAATGCCTTCAAAAGCTGAACCATTTAAATGCTGTCTCTGTTGCTGCTTTGACAACTTTCTGCTGTTGCTATAACCACCACCAGTAGCAGTAGCAGCAGCAGCAGCAGCAGCTGAGGCCTTTGGTCCAGAACAGAATCCAGGGTGTCCAGCAGGTTTGGTACAATGACCAGAGCGCACACACCTAGCAGATGATCCCAGTACCAGAGGCACAGTACCACCATGAGATCCTGCTGCTGCAGGTACCGACAACAGTCTAGAAGAAGAAGGACAATATTTAGGTGATAGAGTGGCCTGTCTGACCTCTGGTGTGTTGGCCTCCACAACAAGCTCCCCAGATAAAGAATCGGTGCAGATGCCAATGGCGTCACCAACACCAGCCCCAATGGATCTCAGATAGGTAGCTGCGCCTTCGAGGACGAATACTCGGCGGTGTTCAGTACCATTGGCCCAAGATTTGATGACAAAGTTGTGTTTAATGCCAGAAAGAGGGCACCTGACAGGCAAGGTGTAGTGGCGGAAGGAGGTGACAAAGGAGAGATTGGTCTCGACAGCGACGCGGGGGAGGATGATCCTGCCGCTGTTGGCGTCACTATTGGTGAGGCACTTGGCTACAAGGACAGATCTTTGAGAAGTGGTGTTATGGGGTGGGATGTTGGATACGGCTTCTGCATCTGAGGAAGTGTCTGCTGAAGCTGGAGTGGCTGCTCTGGCGCTTGCGCAATCTGGTCCGTGATGGTGGGTGTTCAGATCAGATGGTGGGTGATCTCCAGACGCGTGCCTGAGACCGATGTCGATGGCATTCTTGCGGGCAACCTTGACTCTAAGGGGTGTCTTAGTTGGATGAGGGGGGATTTTAATGGCTGCGATTGCAAAAGAGGGACGTGAGACCAACTTGCTATCCACAGATGAACCTAGGGCAATGCCAGAGATATTGGCCCTAGATCCGTCCAGAGAGTATCCTTCCCTGGTGAGATCATCATCTTCACTTGTCTGAGTGGCATCACCTGCGCTGTAATTGCCCGAGTATTGTTCCCGCTTCAAATCTTCAGATGCTTCCATATTTTTCTCCAGGTTGCCCATTTTATCAGAATGTGCTGCTTGAGTTGAAGCCAAAACAGTATCAAGTGCATTGGAAGCGACTATAGTCGTCATAGCGGGTGTGTATATCTGCGGATCACCATTAATTTCAAAAGGAAGGGACGTGTGAGACAAGGTCACTAAGGACTGGCATTGGGTAATGTTGCAATCCCTAGACATGTCCTTGATCGAAAGGCGATCTTATTTGCAGCAACGAGATCTCATACAACACTGACGTCTCAACCCTCCATTATGATCTGTTTTAATGCTGTTGTCCCTCGCTCACCTTTACGTGTCTCTAGAGACGAATTTATATGCAGTGCATTATCCAAGTATAAATGAAATGTATATTTCACAGTGCTGACCAACCCTCTCATTTTATAGTTGGGACCAGGGGGATCTCTGCATCCCTCTCTCTGATCCGCTCACATCTTTCAAATCAAATTTCCTTCTATTCCAACCTCTCTATCTATCCATGTCTCTCTCTATATATCTTAGTGTACAGTATACATATGCCATGACATTTTGTATTACATCAAATGAAGGTTTCAAGGCAAGGCCACAAGTCAAGAGAAAGAAAGGAATGAGAACGGACAATGCATGGCAAGAATCAGCTCCCCTCAGCTGACCTCACGCGCGCACACGCTCTCCTTCCTCTCTCCACACGGATACTACTTTGACAAGCCAAGCATCCCTCCTCATACAAAACCACAAAGAATACAACTCAGAATGAAAAACAAACTAGAAAAACAACAAATCCAAAAACAAAAAGGGCTTTCTCTTTCTCTCTCGTAGGATATTGAAGGATGGAAGTTGTGAAACCAGGTTAGCAGGCAAATAAAAATATTCATAAAATGGTAAAAGTCTAGGATACACACACACATACTCTTCTCTAACAACAATAAGTCCTCCCTCTATCTCTCCATTTAAGCAGAAGCAGCAACAGTAGACCCTTCCTGAATACTTCTTGTCTCAGCAACAGGACTAGCCTCCGGTGTGTTGGCTTCACTAGGAGGCACCAGCTGCCAGAAACTATCCTTAGCATTAGCCCAGTCAGCCAGGATAGCTTTACCCCTCCCACTGCCAGTCTTCTCTACATGAGCTTCTATGAGTCTCTTCAGCTGCTGCTCACCAGCAGTGGTGACGACTTTCTGAATGCTGACAATCTCGCCATTCACCTTATCTGGGAAGTCTCCCTCTGGATCGTAAAAGTAGCCAAGGCCACCAGTCATGCCTGCAGCGACATTTCTTCCTGCGGTTCCAAGACATACGACACACCCTCCAGTCATGTATTCGCAGCAATGGTCACCAACGCCTTCGACGACAGCTTCTGCACGACTGTTGCGGACGGCGATGCGCTCTCCTGCTCTGCCCAGGACGTACAGCTGCCCTCCAGTGGCACCGTACAAGCAGGTGTTGCCCACAATAGAGGCGGAGCTAGGGTCAAATGGTGAGTTGGTTGGAGGAATAATAGTCACCTCACCACCAGCCATCCCCTTCCCTACATAATCATTGGCCTCTCCAGTCAATTTGACGACCATACCTGCCACCAAGAAGCAGGCAAAAGATTGGCCAGCAGAGCCCTTGAGATCAAGCTCCACTGTACCAGCAAAGCCATTATCTCCATATGGCTTGGCAATAGCACCTGCCAAACGACCCAGTGCTGATCTGTCTATGTTGACAATCTCATAGCTCCTCTTGACAGTGCCTTCCTTTTGAATGGCAGCTTGAACCTCAGCGTCAGCAAGAATGATGTCGTCCAATTGTGGTCCGTTGTCGTGTGTTTCTTGAGCCAGACGCTCAGAAGACAAGCCAGCCCTTGCTCCAGTGGTCAAGAATGACAAGTCCAACCCTCCAGTCTTGGCCAAGAGCGCCTTTCTTTGTCTCAGATAGTCAGCGCGTCCAATCAACTCGTCCATGGATCTCAGACCCAAAGACGCCAGACCAGCACGGATCTCCTCTGATACGAAATGGAAGTAATTTACCAAGTCTTCCGGAGTTCCTGGGAAATGAGCACGCAACTCTTCTCTTTGTGAAGCTACTCCAACTGGGCAGTTATTGGTGTGGCACACTCTTGCCATGATGCAACCAGTGGCAATCATTGCTACTGTCCCAAATCCATATTCATCACTACCGAGAGCAGCCATGACCAGCACATCACGACCTGTGCGCATACCCCCATCAGCACGTAACGTCACTCTTTCTCTGAGTCCATTGGCCACCAGTGTTTGATGAGTCTCTGCGACGCCCATCTCTACTGGACCACCACAATGCTTGATGGAAGATACGGGGGAAGCGCCGGTACCACCATCATGACCAGATATTTGAATAATGTCTGCATTTGCCTTGGCCACACCAGAAGCGACCGTACCGATACCAGCCTGGGCAACCAGCTTGACAGATACTTTGGCAGTCTGGTTGACTTGGTGCAAGTCATAAATCAACTGAGCCAGATCTTCAATAGAGTAGATGTCATGATGCGGTGGGGGGGAGATGAGAGGCACTCCTGGCTTGGAACGACGCATGCCAGCAATGTATGGGGACACCTTCTTGCCTGGCAACTGTCCTCCTTCACCTGGCTTGGCGCCCTGAGCAATCTTAATTTCAAGCTGCTCTGCATTGACAAGGAATTCAGGAGTAACACCAAACCGTCCAGATGCAACTTGTTTGATACGAGAAGTAGCAATATCACCATTCTTCAAGCCTTTGAGGTGGGGAAGCGTGGCGCTCTTGCCGTTGTCATCGACATCACTCAGCTTTTCCCAACGGACTGGATCTTCACCACCCTCTCCAGAGTTGGATTTTCCTCCAATACGATTGACAGCAATGGCAATGGTTTCGTGAGTTTCACGAGAGATGGCACCCAGACTCATACCGCCAGTGCAGAATCTCTCCATGATTTTAGCGCCAGATTCCACCTCTTCCACTGGAATCGGTGCTTTACCGGTGAACAGCTCCAGTGCATCACGGAGGACATGGACAGGGGAGTCTTCAAAGTGCTTCAAATAAGCGTCAAATGCCTCTTGGCCAGCAGCTCCTTGTCCTCCCAGTCCGATCGACTTGTGCAACAGCTTTGACATGGCCTGATTGTTGGCGTGGTACTCACCCTTTGGTCTGCTTTGAATATAACCGTAATCTGCAAGTTTGGTCATGGCTTTTTCTGGGAAACCTTTAGTCCAGAAGGTCTCTGTTTCCTTTTGGATGTCCTCCAAGGACATGCCACCAATACGAGACACACTGCCCTTGAATGAGGTGTCGATTACCTCACTGCCCAGGCCATATGCCTCGAAGATCTGGGCACCATGGTAGCAGGACAAGAGGGAGATACCCATTTTAGAGAGAATCTTCAAGAGACCCTTTTCAAGAGCCTTCTTGTAGTTCTTAGTAGCTTTCTCTGCAGTCAAGTCTGGCACCTTACCACCCTGGATGAGGGCTTGGGTACGTGGAGAGGCCCTCCATTGACGGCAGCTCTCAAAGCCGAGGTAGGGGCAAACAGCGTGAGCACCATACCCAACCAGCATGGCAATGTGGTGGGTGCTGAAGCACTGAGCTGCCTCAATAATGATGGAAGTATCAGTACGAATCCCAGCTCTGATCAAGTGGTGATGCACTGCACCGACAGCAAGGAGAGGAGGAATAGGTGGCTTACCAGCCTCAAACGATCCCTTGTCGCTCAAAATCACATTATCACATCCAGTACGAACAGCGCTTTCCACTTGCTTGCACAGCTCAGACAGAGCATTTTTTAAAGCGGCACGGCCATCTGCAGAAGAATACTGGAGACTGAATGTCTGGCTCTTTAAAGCACTGTCTCCGGCAATAGCTTGCAACTCACTCTCCAGCAGCACTGGAGAGTTAAGGATGATTTGGTGGTAACTGCCAGCACCTGGCTCCAACAAGTTACCCCTACGACTAAGACGCATCTCCAAGCTCATTACCAGACCTTCACGAAGTGGATCAATAGGGGGGTTGGTGACTTGGGCAAACCTCTGCTTGAAGTAGTCGTACAACATGTGAGGAGATGCAGCAAGGACGGGGAGAGGAACATCATCGCCCATGCAGTAGGTAGGCTCTGCAGCAGTTTGCGCCATGCTTTCAATGATCATCTGAGTGTCTTCTAGACCATAACCCACAGTAGATTGGAGTTTCAAGCAATCAGCAGCGTCCATCTTGCAATCGGCCTCCACTTTGGAAGCATTCAGCTCAGACAGGTGACGAGCACATTCAGCCAGCCAGTCCTTGTATGGCTTCTTGGTGGCTACTTCCTTGGCAATAGCAGTGTTTTCCTTGAAGGTACCATTCAACAGATCAGCACAGACCATTTGACCCGGTCCCAAGCGTCCCTTGGCCACCACATTTCCTGCGTTAGTGAGGACGTCCCCGAGGACACCCACTTCAGAAGCCACATACACCATATCGTCACTTGTTTGCCAGAAACGAGCAGGACGGAGACCATTTCTATCTAAACGAGCTCCCACCTTCTTACCATCAGAAAACACAATTAGAGCTGGACCATCCCACCCTTCTTGCAGGCCTTCATAATATTCGTAGAAATCTGCTACTTCTGGGTAATTTTTAACCAAATCAGGGTGGTTTCTGTAGGCCTCTGGGACAAGTGCCATGAGAGTTTCCTGTGGGTCAACACCAGTCTGAACCATGAGTTCTGCCAGGTGATCAAGATTAGCAGAATCAGATTCAGAAGCATTGCACAGGGGGAGGAAATCAGGCTCTCGACCCTGCCAGATGTCATTCTTAAGCCCAGCTTGACGGGAAGCCACCCAGTTTAAATTACCTTGAAGGGTGTTGATCTCTCCGTTGTGACCCAGGAGACGGAATGGCTGGGCAAGTGGCCACCTTGGGTTGGTGTTGGTGGAAAAACGGCGGTGATAGATGGCAAAGGAGGACACATAGGCTGGGTTCTTCAAATCGAGGTAAAACTGACCAACCGCATTACTGTTCAGCATTCCCTTGTAAATGATGGTTAAATTTGACAGGGAGCAAGCATAGAAATCAGTGCCAGCATCTCCCATGCCGGCATTGTTTCTCTCCTTTTCAATGAGCTTACGAACAATGAAGAGCTCGCGTTCCAGCTCCTCTCCAGACAGGCCCTTGTCGGATTTAATGGCCACTTGACGGAAGCGGGGCATGGTCCCCTTGGCCACTGGGCCCACTACTTCAAAATCAACTGGGACGTCACGCCAGCCGAGGACAGTGAATCCTTCAGATTTGGCAACTTTTTCAACAATAGCACGGCATTTTGGTTCCAGGTCGTCAGAGTTGGGGAGGAAGAATTGGCCGACACCACAGTCCTTTTCAGACAGACCGGGGAAATCTGTCTTGAGGAGATCGTAAGGGATCTTGGTCATGATGCCAGCACCGTCACCAGAGATATTATCAGCAGAACAGGCTCCTCTGTGTTCCATGCAACCAAGAGCAGTGAGAGCCTGTGTGTTTGTGTGTAGAGAGAGAAAGGGAGGGAAGGTTAGGTGGATGAGTGGTTGTCGGGGAGAGGAGGGGAGGGGATTCAAACTTGGAAGGACATGGTATTGATAAATGTCAATTAACTCACCTGTTCGACAATGTCGTGTCTGTGCTCGTTCTTAAGACTAGCAATGAAGCCGACCTGAGAAGGAAAAGGGGTTTTGAGTGGTGAGAAACTAGTGATTTTCAAAAAGAGAAAGAGGAGATGTGTAGAAGATCGACAAGGGCTTTTGAGATAGCAACTTACACCACAAGCATCGAGTTCCTTTAGCATCTCTTCCATATCAGCTACTTCAGGAACCAACTCAGGCACCACTACCTCCTTCGCTTTGGGGGCGACCTCAGAGGTGAGAGTGATGGCTGGAGTGGCCACTGCATCTACTGCTGCTGGTCCATCGTTGTTTCTGAGTCCTTGAAACGTTGGAAAGACCTGCAATGTGCCAAATGGGGAAAGTTAAGGACGGTGTCAAGCTACTATAGTATATTTTGCAAAGTTGGTGGATTGGTTTGGTTGAGATGAGTTTCCTCAGTTCTTACCTTGCTAGATGGTTGAGCGCGATTAATGGAACGATTGGATCTATTGATTGGGCGTCCAGCCTCACAGACTGTCCTGGTTGCCCTTTGGCTTTTAAGCCCTGTTGAATCCATTATAAAAGCCCAGGAGAAATAGCCTAATTACAAGCTTTTACAATTCTTAACTACACACGTATCTATCTTCTACCAAATGTGCGTAATTTCAATTGCTACTTAAGTCAATCGCCCCCACTTTATGCAAAACCCTCCACCCTTCATTTCTACCACCAACGCCTCCCCAATTGTAAAGGCGATAATGGGTGGTTGTCCAAGAAGTTCCCTCAATCAATGCACCAATCAATAGGCAGCTTACCCTGCTTCACTAATATCTCATTAACTTGAGAGAAATGTTTACACCCAAAGAACCCTCTGCTAGCAGACAATCCACTGGGATGTGCTGAGTTTAGTATGAATTGCTGTGATCTATTCTCAATCGCCTTCCCCCTCTCTTGAGCAAACTTCCCCCATAACAAGAATACAAGACCGGTCCTTTCCCTAGATAATTGACGTACCACTTCATCTGTGAACTTCTCCCAGCCCTTTTTGCTATGGCTCGCTGCCTCATGAGCCCTGACAGTGAGGCAGGCATTGAGGAGGAGGACACCTTGATGAGTCCACTTCTCCAAATTGCCGTGACTGGCAATTGGACAATTAATATCTGTTTTCAATTCTTTGTAAATATTCCTCAGACTTGAAGGCAACTGCAGTCCTTGAGGGACAGAGAAACTGAGACCCATTGCTTGGTTGTGATTATGGTAAGGATCTTGACCTAGGATGACTACTTTGACTTGGCCTGGGGGGCAGGCATTCAAGGCTCTGAATATTGAATGTTTTGGTGGAAAAATTGGTTTTGTTCCAGACCATTCTTTAGCGAGAAAATCTTGCAAGTCTTTGGAGAAGTAGGTTGCATTTAGTTCTTTTGATAAGAGTGCATGCCAAGCAGGCTCAATGAGTAGATCAGTCAAGAGGGGCTGGGTGCCATTTGCCTCGGCCTTGTTGATGACTTGTTTGCATAGTGCATGGTTCTTGTTGGCTCGAGCTCTCATTGTTTGGAGCTGGGTCAATTGCATTGCGTGTGTTTTTAATTCTGCTGGTTGTTGTTGTTATAGGTGGTGGTGGGGGTGGTGGTGGTGGTGTTGGTGGTGGTGGTGTGGTGGTGGTGGTAGTGGTGGTGGAGCAGCGTTTGATGGGACTGTTGGGTCGGTGGCATCGTGCTTTTCGGATGACCTATAGGCGGTGGGTTCACCGGTGTCTGCAGCATCGC
>Ga0114919_10001112_pt1 | contig 21576 bp, 34 predicted proteins | sample BlataG_FD_88682 | JGI IMG/M metagenome (GOLD analysis project Ga0114919, IMG submission 88682) | Deep subsurface microbial communities from Black Sea to uncover new lineages of life (NeLLi) - Black_00105 metaG | ecosystem: Environmental > Aquatic > Marine > Oceanic > Sediment | place: Atlantic... | reverse complement strand
GTATAGATGTAAGGAAAAGCCCAAAGAGTATCTTGCGTATATCCTTTATAAAGATTTATCTCAGCTCCTGTTTTCTTTAACTTGTTTTCAATTATAGCTAAAGAAGAAGGAATTTTAGATCCATTCAGTTTAGTTATATTAAAATCTTCAAATAGATCAAAACCAAAATATTTGATTCTTGCAAAAGGAGAAGCCTCTTGAGCAGCTTTTATCATTTGTAGAGCGTGGAAGCCATTCCAGACTCCAATCTCCATAATCTGTTTGCACTTATTTTGTTTGATAAATTCAAAAAGATAATTATATCGTTTTGGTTTCTTATGCGTTAATTTCAAATAGAGTATCCTTAAGATATTTATAAAAGGAAATACTTTCTCTATTTTGTAATATGTCTCGCGAAGCATAAAGATATATTTTGAGTATCTCATAAGATCTCATACCTATAAAATATTTTTCCAAAGTCATTTATTAGTTCTCGTTGATAATTACGTTGTCCCCAGAGTTTTCGTTGTTCTGCTTGTGTTTTTTGTAAATCTTTTTCAACGAGCTCTCCTGCATTAGAGACAATATAATTCTCTGCGTGATCTGGTAGTTCAATATGTGAAATGCTATCACAGTCGAAAAAGATTGGAAGACCAGCACTAACAGCCTCAAAAAATCTATTAGAGATACCGTGTAAAGGAGAGCTTTTATCTTCTATATAAACTGTAAAGCCATAATTTTGTAAGTCATTTGGAAGCTGTATTTTTTCTAATGGTCTATAATCTAAATATAGACCACAGTATTTTTTATGCTGTCTATCACTTGTAGAAACGTAAGTTGGATAAAATATTGGCGTAAAATAACGATAAAAACAATGATCTCTATTCGGGCGACAGGTTCCCCAGTAGATAAAACTACCAGGATATAATGGACGCTTAAGACGGAGTTTTTTGAAAGACGCTTTATTTAGATTTACATAAATAGATTCAAACATCTCAAGTGATTTTCGTTGCGTTAAAACATTTAGATCTTTAATATTTACTAATAAAAGATTAGAACTTTTTGTGAGAGCCTTTCGCATTTGCGTAGGAGGTGGAGCTGTATAATCATCCATAAAGAAAACTGTTCTACTTACTTTTGAGATACTCTCAGCTAAACTTATTAAAAGCTCTCCACCAAGATATTGATGATTCCCAATATTGATAATGATATCATCTGGTTTGAATTTTATTTGTTTTGCAAGGAGAACATCTATTTGTCTATAAGAACTGCTATTTATATCCAGAGCTTGCCTAATAGCATTTAGATGGCCTCTCCAGATATTAGAGAAGCTCAACTCAGATTTTGCAGCTAATATAAAAATCATTTTTTAGCCAGCCATTTTCTTAAGTTTTGGTCTATTGGCATTTCTATCACTGTTACTGTAAGTTCATCCCAACAAATATGGCAATGAGAACCAATAGCCTGATTATTTATAGTTGGACTTCCGCACTTTACGCATTTATATTTTCTTTCAGGATATTCCATTATTCATCAAAATAATTTTGATAAATCTCAATAAATTCTTTACTTATTGAAGGAATAAAATCAAAAATAGTATTTGGATTTGTAGATAAAGCCAAGATTAATTCAAGCGAATGGTGATAACCTAAAATCTCATCTGATAAATCCTTTACGATACTTTCCCAACTCCGTTTTTGAACGTGATTTACAGAAGCTGGAGCATAAACTACACTTCCTGGATAGTGAGCTTGTAGCCAAAAAGAAGACCAAATATCATCCATTCGACCTACAAATGGAATAGAGAAAAAGTATTTCAAAGCTTCTCGAGCTACGAAAGTATTTTGCATATTGAACGGAGATATTCTGTTTGTTTTATAAAAATTAGTGACTTGAAATTCTATTGGCTCATCATATAACATTCTGCATATTGCATCAACATCTGGGTCTGTATTCCATAAGTCTGCTTGAACCAAAAATTTAGATACTGTTGTTCCAGCTAATTTTGTATTTCGTTTTTGCTCCCGTACTAATTCAATAGGGAAACCTCTGTGCCATAAATGATGATGAGTTGTAACAGATAAAGGATCAAAAGCCACAGCTTCACACTCATAAAAATCTGCAGACATTTTCTTTTCTATCGCTAATTTTTCACCCCATCCTGGCAGTGGAATATTATCATCATCTACAGAAGCTATAATATCGGCTCCTTGTTGATAAGCAAAAAGTAGACCAAGATTTCTCCGGCTTATAGTATTCCATCCAAGGATTTCAGATAATTTTGGATAGAGGGCTTCTTGTGCCTCACAACTTAAATATATCCCGTTCTTAAGACCAGTGTGATACTTTATTTCTGGGGTCTTTTTATCCCCTACAATTATCAAAGTCCAGTCTTTCATCGCGTCGAATTTTTTGATAGCTTCAGTTGGAGCGTTGATCGTTGTTGTGACGATAAATTTTTTAGTTCTCATAACTCTTTTTCTAATTTTATTAATCTATTTTTCAAACGTTTAATTTTTGTATCCAAACGTTTCATAGGATTATTTTTTCTATTATTCACACTAACATCTGGACGCTTTTTTCCTTTCCAATAACCTGCACTACCTTCACCACCTCTCGTGAGATTATAACCATTAGGAGCTATTGTATTAAATCGTTTAATAAATTCAATTTCTTTTTGCGTTGCTTCTTTTCTACTTTTAACATTAGCTATAATATAGCATTCAAAACATTCTTTTCCGTATTTATGAATGGCTCTGTGAAAATAAGTATTATCTTTAGCAGCACAATGAACATACCATCTTTGTTTTGGATCCGCAGCCCAACCTATATAAACTTTTGCAGTTATAATATTTAGATGAGCATAGACATAATAACGTGTCATAAAAAATCCTGACGTCCATTCACAAAAGCTTCTTTTACTTTTTGATGGTGAGCAAAGAATTTGCAATCTACTTTTCTACATTCTTCTTTATCTATGTTTTGGATCTTATTCCAATGTTTTTGAGAATGCCAAAAATTACAGAAATGTTCTGTAAGCATATTTCCAAGTCTCATTTCTCCCATTCGATAATAGTAATAACAACAAATATAAACAGTACCAAGATAATCTACAACTGTATGGATTGGACTGAGCCAGCATTGTGGAACTGGATGTGCATAAGGAACTAATCCATTGATAACATCCACCGTAGTTGGAAGTATCTCAAGTAATTGTTTGAGCTCTGCATACTCATCTAATTTCTCTTGCACTTCAAGTTCTTCTGGTTCGTGTCGGAAAAACTTAAACTGTACAGAATCAGTTTTAAGAAACCAGCCGAGTTCAAGTGCTTCTATATAGTGAGATGTACCTCTTAAGGATTTTCCAACATCAAATTTTATGCTTACATCGCAGAGCGAATTTATTACTCTTTTTGCACCGATAAGTCTTTTAATATTCTGAAGAACTTTATCCCAATGCCAATAAGGAACTCGTTTGTATTCTTCATACTTTTCTTTTGTAGAAGCTTCCAAAGAAATACGACAATAGGTCCCGTGCTCAACTAAAAATTTTATAAGTTCATCTGATAGATTAAGTCCATTTGTTATTATACCAACAGAGCAATTTTTTTCGTGCAGATAATACATAAGCTCTGTAAGATATGGAAGCAAAGTTGGTTCACCACCTCCGGCAAATTCAAAAGCTCTAACTCCCTGATCTATTAGTGTATCTACAATAGCGAAATGATTTTCTTTAGACATATATTTCCCATTTAATTTTGCTTCTGTATTTCCGCCAAAACTACATCCTTTACAATGCTGATTACAGATATTAGAGGTCTGTAAAGTGCAGAAGCGAGGAGAGGGCATCTGGCCTTTTTTAATTTGCAAAATTGCATCATAATGCGTAAGGATATTCCAATTATATTTTATTTCAGTTTTCATCTTTCCCTCTTGCAGATCTGAGAGCTCTTAGCCAATAACATTTCACATCTGGTATGTACGGCCAAGGACTCCGCCAAGACTTTACTTGCTTATCTACAGGAGCTACGAAGGGAGCGTGATCCTTCATAAATTGTTCTCGTACTTCTTTTAGCTCATCAAACTTTCTATAACTCCGTACTCCTCCTTGAGAATTAGTCACTTTGTTATTTAGAAATTGCACAGAGAGATACGCCATATATCCCTGTTCGTAAAGTGAAAGAGCCGTGTGAAAATCTTCCCAGTAAATATATTTATCTATGCGAATATTCTCTTGCATAACAATATCTTTTCGCACTCCCCACGCTCGCATTATCCTACCAGCATTTTTGAAATAGCGTTGAGGCTTGCCGTGATTCATACCACGTTCATCCATCCCAACGATTGCGAATTTATTAAGACAAGCTTCCATTTGCCGGAGAGCCAATCCTAACTTCTCTTGATTCATCATTGGTAGAGTAGTATTTTCCATACTCCAATCTTTCGGTCTGTATGAAAACGTAAGACCATCATCCATTGTGAACATTTTATTTGTAGGACAATGTTCTAATGCAGCTTGTCTCGCTGCTGGAACACCTATTTTATCACAGACAAGTGGAGAATTACAATGCCAGTTAAAAAGAGAAGCCTCTTCTGGGCGAACTATAAAGATAGTCTGTTCTTGCCATTCTTTCGGCATTTTAGAAAACGTAATTTGTTTTCTTGCTCGCATATAAGTTGGAATATAAATCCACATTTTTTCCATTTTATTAGTCCTCTATAGTCCATTGTTTTTCTACAGGATACTTCACCCAATATTCTGGATGACAAATTGGACAAGGAACTGGTTCTGCATCCATAAATCCTAATATTGTAAGAAACATTTTTGGTGAAGGCATTACTTCACCTTTTCCTCCGCATCGCCAACATTCCTTTTTAACTTTTTTAGTCTTTTTAGCTGTTTTAGTTTTCGCCATTTTATACTCCAGGATATTTAGAACGAGGATGTCCTTCTCCGTTCTTTGTCCGGCGGTATTTATCAAATTCACAGAGACAATGTTCAACCTCTCGCAGCTCAAACGGCCAAGGAGCATTAAGAATATTATAACTGACAAGATGCTCTGCAAGAACGTCATATAGTTTTTGCATTGATTCGCATCCTTCTTTTTGATTTTTGTGAGGCATTCCTAATCTTTTGAGTCCTCTTTGAGCTCCAGGACCAAGATTGGCGAATGTCAATGTATCTGTCGCTTTGTCAAGAAGTTTTGTAAATCTCAAGTCGCAAGCTAATTCATAAGCAAGGAATTTTCCTACCATATATAAATCACGGAGATGTACGCAAACCGTTTCTAATCTGGTTGAGGAAGTAACGAGATAATAAAGCATATCTCGTCTATCCCAAGCTTCTTTGCAAGCTCTGAGATAAGAAATATATTTATCTTCAAATGCAACGCCGGTCGTCATCCAAGCTCCAGTAAAAACCTTGTCGCATTTTTTCCATTTGGCTGTTATATATTCTTCAAGTTGCAAATAGTCTGTAATAAAGCCGAGCTTCTCAGCGTGGACATACCAGTTAAAATACCGATACCAGATAATATTAAAGAGGATAAGAACTCCATCCTTTTGGCCTTCTAACATCTCCCGCAGAGCAACTGTTCCTTTATCGAGCTGGCGAAATACGTTAGTGAATTTATACTGTTGAAGAATTACATCATTTGTCCACGGTTTCCATTCGCCTTTATCTCTTCGCCGCCAGATACTATGCCGTTCATTCATATAATCGGCAAGATCTGAGACAGTACATTCTCCAAATGGAATTTTATCAAGTCTGGTCATTTATCTCCTCCGTATATGCTTGACAATTTGCGTAAAGCGGATTATTGAACCAGTTATCTGGGATATGAATCCATTTCGTTGCAGCTCCAAAAACCAGATCTTTGAATAATGGATCAATTTTTTCCCACGCTTCGTTTTGTTTTTGCTCTTCAATTTTGTCTGCTAAAGCCTTCTTCCCAGCTCTATAAGCTTCTCCGAACATTGCAGTTTTTCGAATCACTGCTTCCATTGAAAGAGCTTGTTGGATATTCCATTGTAGACCATAATTTCGTTCTGCTTTGAGCTGATGTACAGGATAAGGATATAATGGACAAGGCTCTTTAAGAATTGAAGTTATTTTATTTTGATTCTTCTCATAGATATGTTCGCTTCCAGCTTGATGAACATAGGTTCCCATTCCTAATTCAAGCTCTGCTGCGATAATCCTTTGTAAAGTTGTAAAGCAGAAAATATCATAAGGAAGGCCGAGCCAAGCATCGTTAGATCTCATCGTAGCTACAAGATGAAGCTTATGGTCGCGGACAAAAAAGATCAACGAAAGTGTGCAAGGCAGGTCTTTATGATTTTTGAAAATTGCGTGGATAAGATCACCACTATCCCACATCGTCATAATAGCTTGACGGGTATTGGGATTTGTTTTTAGCAGATGTATCAAAGCATAGAGCTGGTTATCGATACATTCTGTATCTGTGCAATCTCCGAATCCCTCCATTATAATATCTTTTTCTTGTTCTTTTTTCTCTTTTACAAAACCAGGATTCTCACTCCATCGTGCTCCGTATGCTCCATACGCAATTCCGTCTTCAGCAAATTTTTCATATTGAGGAGCATAAGCCTGAATCATCTCTATGCTTTTAGCTCCAGAAAGATACCAGAGCATCTCAGCACAAGCATAGGATAGCGAAAATTTTCGCTTTGGAACAAAGAGGATATTATGGAGAGGATAATCTAAAACCGCTTGGAAACCTATGATCTCAGTACAGCTTCCAACTCTGCTCTCAAGTTGATGTCCCCAGATTCCAATATTGGCAAGTGTATCTTGCCATAGTTCATTTAGATTTTTGTAGCTTGTCATTTTTCCACCTTTCTATTTTCAGTCGCCCTCCAGAACAGCCAGAGAACTCCCTGCTCTCCGGCTGTCTGGCGGCGGAGGAGAAGAAAATGAAACGTCAAAATTACATTACTATATTATAGCCTAAAAACTGGTAAAACCGAGCTCTCAGTTGCCTCTGTATAGGACGAACGACGTCGAGTCGATATTATAGCACTTACTCTTCATCCATCGCAGCTAACTCTCTTTGCAGCTTTAATCTCTTTTGTTTTAATGCCTCTGTGCGAGCTATTTTAGCTTGTTCTTGTGCATCTTTTAATATACCCCATCTGGTTCCTAATACAACTAAATCATCAGTTCCGTGAACTAATCTTCTTATCTCGTCTTTTTTCTCAACTTGAATGTGTGCATAACAAATATCCCCTGATCCACCAAATTGGCCGAAGCGAGCCATAATTTCGGCTCGTGTCCACTGCTCAATTAGAGCATAAAGTTCTTCTACTTTAGGATCTGCCATCTTACCTTATTTGCTTTCCGTTTTTGCCAGTTGTTCACGCAGTTTTGCAATACGTTTTTTCAGTCGTGCGGTTTTCTTTGCTTGATCTACTTCGTTAGTTTTGAGCCTGCTCTCTTTGTTTTCAACAGCTACTAACTGCCGAGCAAGAGCTATGAGCTGTTCTGGAGCCTCAGCAAGATGTTGAATTACAACAGCTTTCTTCTCTTGTAGAATAGCAATTTCTTCATCGTGTTTTACAATTTGCTCATCTATAAAAGCAATTTGCTCATCGAAGTGCTCAAGGATTTTTGTATAGTGGGAGTGTTCATACTTAAGGATTTTCTTCATCTCCGCACAATCTCTGAGTTTTTCTTCTTTCTCGCTTAAAGCCATTTTCATTCTCCTCTTATTTTATGCTACTTTATAATTACAAAAACAAGCTGGAGGTTTTCCTTCCCTCCAGCTTGTTGGATGGAGGGTAGTGATACCGGAAATACGGCTTAGACGTCGTCGGCTTCAACGCCATTGTCTGCAAGTTGTTTCTCCAGAGCTGCAAGTTCCTTACGCATTCTGTCGCGTTTTGCAGCTTTCTTGCGGGTCGCCTCGTCCTTGTATTTCAAGAGACGAGTTGCTGTCGCTTCTTTGTTTTCAGCGATTTTGGTAAGCCGCTGAGCACGTTCGCGGGCGATGAATCCCTGATACAGGAGATAAGTAGCCATAGAAGCAAAATCCACCTTTTTAAGCGGAAGATGTTTCCGGGTATCAAAACCTGCATAAACGATTTTATCTCTGTCTTTAGGATCAGTAATTGTTCTCGGTACAGCAATTAGCAGGTTCTCTGCGTTGACGGCTGTTACCACGTTCCCTTCCGTGTCCCGGTACATTGCAGTTTTCTTTGGGAAGTCAATACGTCCTTTTAGCTTCTCTTTTGTAGTTGTCTGCGTTTCCGGTTTGTCATTAGCTCCTACCTTTTTGACTCCTGAATTTTGCTTCGCCATTTTAGGCCTCCAATAAAATTGATTTTACTTTATATTTTCCGCTGTCATCATCGGTATTACGGAACGACCCGTAATAGACTCACCCTCAACTGGATTTTAACCAGCTTATTGGATGAGTTTCGACTTTAGTCGAGCTTGTCGGCTTGAGCTTGGAGCTTTGCAATCCGCTCTTGGAGTGTCTTGGCTCTGGCTTTCTTCCGCTCGACGGCCTTCGCCTTCCTGTCGGCCTTCGCTTTATCGCGTTCGACTTTCTTGGCTTCTCGCTCAGCGGTCTTTGCCGCTTTGCCAGCCTCTGCCTTGATTCGGTCATTTAACTTTATAACCAAATTCATCGCCTGCTCCTTATAGACGAGCAGGTTCTCCGGGACTGGAACTTTCCTTAAAGCAGCCAGCGAAGCTGCAAGGTCTTTTTCCATAGCCGACGGAGTGTGTTTCTTGGCTCTGGGCTTTGAGGATTTGGATTTTGCCATTACTTTGTCTCCCATAATTTAGATTGAAATTGATTTTCACTAACTATATATAAAGTATAACGCATTCTAAAAATAATGCAAATGAAAAATGGGAATAACTACAAAATTCATAAAATTTCCGCTTTACATAACTCCAGTAATTATAACACCTTACAGAGCTCCCAGTTGCCTCTCTACCAGATACCGAGTGGTATTGGTAGCAACCGAGCTCTTTCAGCCGTTAAATCTATAGCTGGGAACCCGTTTTTGCTTACATTATTTTTCCAGCAACTATTTTGCCATTAGGATGGTCAATTTTTAGTTTTTTCAGCTTACCTGTTATTAGCTTACCATTTACTTCCATCGTTGTATTATCTCCCGCAGCTTCGCTCCAATTGTTTTGGCTTACTCCTAATCCTATTTTTATAGGTATTCTAAATTTTACTGTTGTCTCTTCCATTAGCTCAGTTTCGTATTTATGCAATTGAGGATCTAACATCGCATCAAGTGGAGCCTCATCTAATAATTCATCGTGGACATTAGCGGAGAGTTCTATTCCCCAATTTCTTGAATCTGAATTATAGCGAGGAGAAATAGCTACTGTTCGTTCCTTCATAATGTCTGCCGCTCCGCCTTGAATAATTGTATTGAATGCTTTGTAGGAAGCTCTTCCTGGCAGATAACGGCGACGACCATAAGCATTAAAAACAAATCCTCTCATAGAAGCAACCTCTACAGCTTTTTTCGCTGTTCTTTTAATCCCAGGCATCTGTAGATGATACGCTTCATAACTTGCATCTGCGTGAGTACGGCACATCTCTTGAAATTTATGGCCTCTTAAACTTGAATCTAACTCTCCAGCTTCTATTAGTTCATCAACTCTTTCTGTCATAATGTCAATTATATGTTCATTAGACATAAGCCTTTTCATTACAAGTTTTTTTCCTGCTCCATAAGCCATTCCAAAATTCAATGTTTTACCTGATTTCCTATCTATCATTAGTAAAACAGCAACCCATTGATGGAAGTCAGTATTAGGATCTTCGTTGTATGCTTTTATAGCTTTTTCATCTTTTATATAATGGACGATTAAGCGATATTCAATTTGTGAATAATCCATAGAACCAAAACCAAATCCAGGATGAGGATGGATAAGAGCCTTTGAACGTTGATTTTGTTGTTGAGAGCTTGGCTTACTACAAGACATTCTTCCAGTTCGTACAACTTGATTATAGTTAGGATGGATAATTCCATCTGCATTGAGCTCTAAAAACGTATCGAGATATAGACTTTTGAACTGCGACTCTTTACGGTATTCTTGAATAAGTTTTATTATCTGGAATAGCTTTGGATTATTAAGAACATCAGGATAAACTTGATATAATAATAAAGCTTCTTTATCAAAAGTAGGACGACCAGTATCGAAAGTTTGATGAGATTCTTTATCCTTCTCTTTTATTGTCGCTAAAATAGGAATCCCAAATTGCGTTATTAGAATATCATATATACATTCATTAGAATTAGTGAATTCTCGTCCAGCTAAATCAGCAATCTCTGTAGAGGTTCTTATCATTGTCCTCAAGGCTTTTACAGAAGCGATCTTGCATTCTGTTACATCGATACATAAGCCTCTTTTCTCCATATCAAATAAAATCGGAGTCAACTTTATCTCTGTCTCCATAACTCCTTTTGACTGTTCTGGTATTTTCTCTTGTAGATAACGATATAGTTCTCGGTTCATCTGTACATCATCACAGCAATATTCGCCAAGAAGGTCTATAGGAACATCTGCATAAGATTTAGATTTTATACTGTCTAAATAAGTTCGAACTCTGTCTAAACTACCTGTATCATAATGCAACCAATCTTCACAGAGTGGTTTTAATCCAAAGCCTAATCTATCACTATAATAAATTTTCGCAAGAACACAAGTACATATAAGACGACAATCGAATTCTACATCATCTCCAACGCTGAACATAAGAGCATCGAATTTCACCCAATGATTAATCCAAGCATCGCAGCTTTGCAATATGTCTCGGATCCAATCCATTACATTTTTTATTGGAAGATTTTTTGCGTTTGGACTGGTATGTCTAACAGGAATATACCAGACATCTTTAATATCATCCGCAGTAATACTAAAGCCACAGATCTTATCTCCTTTGAACGGATATAGACCTCCAACTTTATCATTATCGAAGACTCTCTGAGTTTCAACGTCGCAGAATATCTCTTTGCGATTTAACAAATTAGGAAGCTCAGAAAGCTCCTCGATAATATGAAAATTTCCTCTAATGGTTAGCATTTTATTTCCCGAGGCGCCATTTTTTGAGTAGCTTGTTTTCCTTATCTTCTATAAGTTGTTTTTTACTGCAATGGATGAGACTCCGGTCTAACATCGCTTTTGCATCGTGCGGTGGAGTTGCCCAATGCGTCGCAAGAAATTCGTATGCAACGAAATCTATTACATCAGAGTCGATGATGATATTTGCACAATTGACGCACGAAGAAAAAGTTGTGAGGAGAATAGTCTTAATGTAGCTTCTCTTGATTCTCAGTTTTCGCTGTTTCAAATATCTCATAATCGCTCTTGGTTCTGAATGCGAACAGCCACAAGCTCCCTTGATTCCAGAGCATTTATTTTTGGCTCCAGAGGCTCCATTCATAGCTGCAAAATGTTGGATCAAATCATCTTTGAGATTAACCTCTAAGATAACACATCCACAAGCCTTCCGTTTGCAGGTTTTATGCTTCCTTGCTTCACGCTTGATATCCTTAAAAGAGCACAGAATCACTTTTTTAATTAGATCTTCCATTGCCTTATCTCCCTTCGTGGCTCCTACAGAGGCCTCTAAAAGTTGTAATTGTAAATACGCTTCCATTTTAATTTATCCTTTCACTATATCTTTGTAATAAAGAATTTCTTTATCTTTCATAGCTTCAAATAATTCTCGTTCGTGAGTACAACCTAAAGAATCTGCCCATTCTGGAGCAAGGATTATACCATCAAAATTAGTTCTCGCAATTATAAGATCATCTAAGTCAATCCATATCTGTTGAACATCTTGTCCTATTAGTTTAGGAGAACAGCAATGTATAGGATAGTGATGAGCAATAGGTGAAAAAATAACATATCCTCGCTCTACCAATTTTGCTGAACGGACACAACAAATATTATAATTTGCTTCTTCACCTGCTATTCGAAAAGGACTATCTAAAGGATAACAAGTATAAGGATGAGCAAAATAATATAATTTTATCATTTCTTTTTCCTCCATCTAAGAAAACCTTCAATACAGATACAGAAAAAGACAAAATCTTTCAAAGCAAGTGACCAGACGCCGACTTGGTAGTGCATTCCAAAATATATTACATTTGAAACCATCCAAACAGGAAAGCAAATAATCATTTTACGATTATTTAGAATGGATCCTGCTAATGCAAAACATAAACTAATTAAACCTAAAATTTCAAAATAGCTCATCATATCCCCCTAAGAGTTGCTTGGATAAATCTACGTCTTCGTTCTATCCAACGTTCTGCTATTATATTAACAAATTTATCTTCAACAAAATGACCTCCAGAAATATCAAACGCATAGTTAAAACTTGGACGCAATGGATGTTGACCCATAGCAATTTGTGTGAAAACAGAATTTGCTTTGCATAGAATTTCATTTGCAAGTAAATTACCTCTTTTATCTTTAGCAAGATGTTCTTTATACCATTTTTCATCTTCAGCAATGAATAAAACTACAAGTCCCCCAGCGTCTCGAATCCATTCATCGATATGATTCAAATGTTCGGCTGTAATTTTATCCTTGTGATAAGCGATAGCTCCAAGGTGAAACCTATCTTGTACTGTATAAGGATTTATCATTATTTGATAATCTTTATAAAAATCAAAATGGCCTTCGTTAGGACGAGATAGATGAGAATATATCACAGGATATTCGTCGTGATCCCAAATATATCTTATAAGTTTTTTAGCAAATGTTGTTTTTCCCAGTGCGTCACTACCTTCAATAATTAAAGACATTTTATTCTCCTTCTAATTTTTTCAACCAATATTTTATTTTAGCTATACTTATTTTTATACTTGTTCTTTTAGAGCATTTTCTTTTTCTTGAAGCTATTCCTATTTTCTTTTTAGCTTCTTCAGTGTGATGTTTCCCTAACCAATTTTTATTTCCTTTTGAAGATCTGCTTAATTTTTCTCGAACTTCTTTACAAGGTCTTCCTCCCTCTCCACCTTCTGTAAGATTATAACCATTAGGAATTTTTGTATTATAGGTAAAAATAGCAGCTTTCTCTACAATATTTGCTTCTTTTTTATTGATAGCTTCCCAAAGAAGTTTTATTTTGAAATGTCCATATTTCCTCAATGCTCTTCCAATAAGAGAATTATTTCTAAAATGACTTTGTAATCTTGCTTTTAGATTTATTGTCCAACCTATATAACTTTTCCCATTAGGAGCAGTTAATTTGTAGATATAATAAATTTTCATTGATCTCCCTCTTTTAATTCATCACACACAAGATTTTCAAGATCTTGATCTAATTTGCTATTGAGATATTTTTCTTTATCAGCATTTAACCGTTCACGTCCAATTTTTAAGGCTCTTTCAAAATTTGGAGGCTGCCAGTTTTTTCCTTTGTCTCGTAGCCGTATATTATCTTTCGTGCGTCTTTTCTTTGTCTCGTTAGACCTACAAACTTCTACACTGATTTCGTGAGCGGGAAGTGCATAGACTACTCCAGTTCCAATAACGACATATAAAGTATCACCCAATCCATCGGCAGCTTTTATTATGTCACCATTATTTATACCCTCCATCATCTCTGCTAATTCTTCTAACATAAGATGAATCCTGTAGAAAGAGTCTTTGTTCGCACCAGAAATTTTCCAGTACCGAATAGCTAATTTTGATAGCCAAGTCATTACTCTGCAGATGAGCCACATCAACAGCCAGCTAATATTTTTATTAGCTTGTAGAGGAATACCGAGAGGAAATTTGTGTTTTATGTGAAATTCGCTTACTTTTTTCTGTGTTTCTTTCATTTTAGAACTCCGCTCTTTTGTCAACTTTATCTGTATAAGTATCATCTATCAGCATTTCTTTTAATGCACTTATAAAACCTGCTGATTTTACATACTCAAATTGAGAAGCTGTATCTCTGAATAAAGCTCTATTACGAACTAACAAAGATAATAATCTTTGAGCATTATCTCGATCTATTTCACACCACGATTGAAGATCCATAATATTTATTTTTTCTGCATATAATAATGAATTGGCTAAAGCTCGTGAGTGTTTTGTTTCTTTCATTACTTGTTTTATTTTATCAACATTTTGTAATTGAGAATGATGCTCTTCGGCTGTAGAGTAATCTCTATATCCACAGTAAGGAGCGTTATAAATTTTATTTAAGAACCTATAAGCATATTCAATATGACATTGTCTCACTAAAACTGTTCCACAATCGTTATCTACAACACTAAAAGTTCTACAAGCTAATGCGATAGCGATTCTGGCTAATTTGTGTCTCATAGTTCCTTTGTCGCATAGAGGTAACGACTCAGAAAACTTAGAACATAAATTCGTAGCATATTTTAGGCATTGATTACGAAAGCCATCTTCAAATTTTATTTGGTCTACTTTTCGAGTCCACGCATATAGAACGTTTTTCTTGCAGATCTTAGAAGAGTAAACTGGATCTGTTGTTTCTTGATTTTGCTGAAAGTCATTTATAACTTTACTGTCTATCTCCTGCTGAGCCAAGATTAAAGCAAAATCAAAGCGACGAACATCTTCCAGATTACCCATCAGTTCTTTTACAATATTTACTCCATAATTATAAGAAGAAACAGATCTATCGCTGCGTGGATTAGAAATCATTATTAGACGAGTTCTTGCGTGAGTTTTTCGCCGCTCTATACCAATTATCTCAGCGATTTTAGAAGTTCTCATATCTCGCAGCTTGCCTAAAACTTCAATGCTGGCTCCTTTTATTTCTTCTAATATAACTAATTGCATATCGTAGATTGGAATTACTCCCCACTTGATAAACCATCTGCTTCCCATTTGTTCTAAGCCACCAAGAAGACCAGCTTTTGTCGCACTTCCACAATCGTGCCTTACTCCTAATTTATAATGCTGTATAAGACGGATAGCTACTTCGCTTTTACCTTGAGAACTATCTCCAGTTATTAGACAATCTATTAATCCATTTTGAATTTGACGTTCAAACTTGAAATGCAAAACTGAATGATAAGCCAAATCCATAGATAGATGTAAATCTTGCCGTTGAAATATGCGAGTTACATTATAAGCAAAATCCTTGTAGATATGATCTATTTTTTCTTCTAAGCCTTCATAACTCCAATCTGCTGGTTGAAAAATTTTCAATTCTTCATAATCTTCGTCACTAAAAACATAAGACGTTAAACTGTCCTCTTTCTCTTTTACATTATTGATAAGAAGAACACCAGACCAATTTATTGGATGAGGATATGCCTTACCGATAATTGTATAAGGAGAATTTAGATCTAATTGCTTATCTGAAACTATATATGCAGCTTGAACAATATGCTCGCTATTCTCACTATGTATTTCTAAAGGATTAGTTAGTCTTACATCTTTAATGTTATAATATGAGAACGGTTTAACCTTTGCAGATTTACAATCTGGAACATTCAAAGATGATAATACAGCAGATTTCAAATTTCGTGGTGACGAATTTATCATTTCTAATATAGCCGGATTTGTAGATTGTATTCTGATCCTTGTTAATCCAGTCTCTGCATCTGGGTCTTTAGAATTTACAAGACACAACGCACAGAAAGAAGTATCCCGTGTGCAAGATATATCTACTTCTTTTGTTATCACAAGAGTATCTTCACTTATAGTTGAGATAACTGCATCACATTGAATTTTAGTTCCTATATATTTTGCTTTTCCTGCTTCTATTAGTCTACATCTTTTAGGTTCAGAATCATCTATCTCGTCTAAAATTTCCTGCGGCATATATTTCTTAGCGGTTTTCATTACAGCTAAGAAATCTTCAGCAGTAGCTTTTTCATTTCCTACCCAGTCATTGATATCACCTTTTGGATATTTTTGTTCATCTAATGGCAGGTATATTATATAGACAGCTTTTGCAACTCGAAGAATTTGTTGAGCCACAGCTTTCGCCGCAGCTTTTCCACCTGCGTCAATGTCCATACAGATAAAAACAAATTTATCCTTAAAGAATGCAGTAAAATTTTTACTCCAAGAACCTTCTGCTCCAGTTACCGATGTAGCTCCAACGTCGTGAGAATTCAAAAATCTATTAGCTACAAGAGCTTTCAATTCTCCTCCACAAATCCATACCGTAGGATACTTCAAACGGTCTGGCATATATAAAGCTCTTGTGATGTATCCCTTCATATTTTGCATCTTCTCGTGACCAGGAGCTCCGGGAAGATACTTGCGAAGATTGATTACCTGCTTCTGCAAATTATAGACAGGGATAATTATACGACCATCATTATAACCAAGTCTTTGTTCTCTTATATCTTCATCTGTTACACCTCTCTTATATAACTCTTGTAGCAGAGGACCAGATTTCCAAATTGCTTGATGAAATTTTTCTACTTGTTTTTGATCTACAATCTTAATATCTTGCAGGTCTGGATATCTTGTTAACAGATCTGCAATAATTGTTTTACGCTGGACTTTGCCAATATAAGCCAATAAAGCGATTATATCACCTTTGGCTTTGCATTGAGAAGCGTGACAAATCCAAACGTTCTTTTCTAAGTTAAGAGAGAGGCTGGGATGTTCATCATCGTGACACGGACAAAGGCATTTCACCTCATCTGGACCAGATGGCTGATAAGTCCAACCATATCGCTCTAACTCGGCAAGAGCATTTATAGCACGAATATTTAACATTCGATATTTTTAATTTTATTTTTTAAAGTAATATATCGATGTTTCAAAACTGTTATTGAATTCTTCATCGGATTATTTTTCTTCATACGTTCACTTTGATCTGGGCGTTTTAATCCTAAATGACTTATCCTCATTTTTTGTAATTCTTCTTTAGTATGTTTTCTTCCTTTTATTGCCCTACGCATTTTATTTTTTGTTTCTTCAGTATGATGATATCCTTGAAGAGATTTACTTCCTTGTGCATATTTTTTACCTTGCATAAATTTACTGTGTTCTGGACGTTTTTTTCCCTGCCAATAATTATTTCCTTCTCCACCTGGAGCCATATTATATCCATTAGCACAAGTATCAAATTGTTTAATAAAATCTTTCTCTTTTTGTTTTATCTCATCAAGATTTGTAGAGTAAGCTATAATATAATGTTCAAAAAATTCTTTACCATATTTTTGTATAGCATTATGAAAGTGAGTTCCATCTTTTCTTATACAATGTTCATTCCATCTTCTTTTAGGATTTGTAGCCCAACCTATATAAATTTTTGCAGTTATTATACAAAGATGAGCATAGATATAATAAAGTTTTTTCTTAGGCATTAGAGAACCAAGGATGGCAGGCGGAATACATCTCGTCTATATCCCGCCTGCCAGTTCGATGACAAAACCCGCACTCCTAAATCTTAGAAGTCTTTGTGAGCTTTTACCGCAGCTTCATCGACGGTCGGCTCCGTTGGTTCATCTTGAACCATCAGCCTTGATTGCTCAAAGAGTTCTTTGAATTCTTTGTGCAGAGCCAACATAGTATCTGCTTCGTCTGGTGCAATAATAGCTTGTTCTGCTGGCTCGAAACCGAAGCCGTACCATTTTCTGCTTGCATCTGGTTCTCTGAATTTTGGTATAAGCTTCCATACTTGAGCCCAGAGCGGAATGGCTTGAGGAGTTCCTTCTACAGTCTGCCTTCGCAATGTGACAGCGGAAATAAAGTTCTTTCCTTGTCCCCATTCGCCACGTTCAAAAGACAACGTCACCGGCGTTCCTACCAGAGGATGATCTCCGTAAATAAGCCCGATGAACCGGAGATGTTCTACATAACGATAATAGTTTCTCTCATTCTCCGGGAGCTTGTCGTGTCCATCATACATTTCATTGCGTTTGGTGAAATCTTTAGCTTTGACGGCGAGCTGACTGGTAGGATCGTGGCTCCGGTCTAAGATCATCGGTCCAGAAGTGGCTCGAAGGTCTGCCCACTTTGCAAACTCCACAAAGAAGAACAGCGGGACAAAGAGAAAGAATCCTGGCTCCTTTTCATATTTGCAAATCTCAGCGTCGCCGGGACGAACAATAACAGTTCCTTCGCCGAAAGTTTTCTTAAGCTCGGTATCTGAAGTTGCTTGAATAATTTTCAGCCGTGGAACTACACGATGTTCTTTGAGATTATCCAAACTGGTATCTTCGGCGACATACTTCTGTAAGTAGTTTGGATCTATCCCATCGACTTTGTGAATTGCAGTCTCATTCCTTGAGGCTTTCTTAGGCACTCCATTGTCTTGACCATTTTCGGTTCCCATTAGTTAGGCCTCCAAAAAATTAGGTTGATAATTTTGATACTGAATCTTAATCAGTACTCATTTCTGCTTCTGCAGCTTCTTGTTCAGCCTGCTCTTCATCAGCAGACTTTTCACTTCCATAATTTGCTGTGAAAACTTTTTGCATTCCTTTGTGTCTATCTGTTTTTAAGATCTCATCGTCCATTATCCTCCTTTCATTTTTCTATACGTTGTGGTATATAACGGATATTTTTTACCGAAACCTTCTGGAATTGGTTTCCCATCTTCAGTTAGCTTCGTACAATATTCTGTAACCATTTTCCAATCGAGACGCAAAATACCAGCTTCTGCAACGTCTCTGGGAACACCGAAGAAATCTGTTAACTGAAAATATTCTGGGCTGAATTTCTTTGGTAGAGCAGCTTGCATTTTTACATTCGGCGTTCCAGTTGCTAACGTTCCTTTTGACCTCATTGTAATTGTAGGATCTGTTAGAGATTCTTTGATTAATCTATAAGCAATAATATTTCCACAAAGTTCTTTTCTGGCTTTTGCTTCTTTTCGCAGTTCATCGAATAGGTTTTCTAATTCCCTACAAAGATACCCAAAATCTGTGAGCTCGGCATTATCCAGAGCCTTAGATTTTATAGTTGGAGTGGCTTCACTTAAGAAACCATAGACCAGATTATATAATAGTTGGCATTCTCCGAACACAATTTGGAGTTTTCTTGCAACACCTTTTTTGATTCGAATTGGTTTTGGAAGATATTTTGTTATAACTGAGAACATTTTGCCCTCCTACATTTCTATTATGACTAATTTATACTTCCCGGTTCTCGCATCGAAGAGCAGCGTTTTTATTTTGTGATAATCATAAGTAAGTACAGATAAAAACACTGAGATGAGAATCGACGCTCCAGTAAGGACTATTGCATCTTGGTCGGGATTAAATTTTAGTTGATCTAATCTATTTCTCATACGTCGAATAGTTTCATCTGGGTCAAACGGTGATAAATATTCATCGATAAGATAAATTATTTCACCATAAGCTTCTGCCGCAGATATATCATACTTGTTTGATGGCTGTAAAACAAAAGCTCTCATTTTTGAATCTCCTTTTTAATTTTAGCCTCTTATGTCCTCAGTTTTTGTTAACTCCCAAGGATGGCGACCACCTCCCAAATAGTCACTATCAATCCAGATACCCCAACAGTGATGACAATTCTCTAATGGATTATCACATTTTCCATTCTTATAACTTATTCCAATCACAGTATGGAATTCTCGGGTAAGATCATCTCCAACTCGCTCACCAACTATAAACGGCGGAGCTATTTTAACATCAATGGTTCTTATTATAGACAATTTAGGATCATCAAACTGAGATCTTCTTGCATCTGTTTGTTTTTTTCATTCGTTGTTGAATTCTTTGTCTTTGTCTGCTTAATAAACCCATCAATTTTCCTTTTTATTTATCAATCCACAATATCCTTTATACCTATAAAATATTCATTTGTAGCTATAATGTCTAAAAACTCCACATAGATATCGCCGTGACAAGGGAGCGGAGCACAACAGCAATCAATTCTTTTATCTCTGAGTCTTATAACAGCTTGCAGATATGCCAAGTCCCATTTTATCCTCTCATAAAAATCAACCTTGAATTTTGCAATTACTTCTTCTCTTGTTCCATCCACACCGATTCTATATTTATTTTGATAGATACCTGGACGCATTATACAGACGTCGTAAGGTTCTGTTTTTACATTTACAACTATCGTTGCCATAAAGCAAGCGATGGGAGTCGAACCCACAACATTCAGCTTGGAAGGTTGACGCTCTACCGATTGAGCTACGCTCGCAAAATTTTAGCCTTGGACTTTTTTAATCAAGTCTCTATACCACTCTGCGAATTCTGCACTCCGCAAGTTTTCAATTTCCTTTTTTACCAGCTCATCAGACCACAAAGGATGATTGACTTTTATATGTATAAATAAAGCCCGATCTGGCATATTATCTAAAAGCTGTAAATCACTTTCTGCTGTATTAGCCATCTTCTTCCTCCCATCCATCGCTATGAATATTTTTATCTTCCCACGCTTCTCTATCTCCATCTACTTCAACACAGTAAATATTTTTAGTTGGATTAGAAACATCACCGCCACTTGCACATCCAGGCTCATCCCCAGTTTCTTCGACAATAATGTATAACATACAATCGACGCATCTCATTTATTTTTCCTTAAGAAGCTTACAGCGATAACCGTAGAAAGATGAATTCCAGATTTTGTATCTCATACCTACTCTAAGATTATTAGCTCTACTGAATGAATACGTTACACAGAGCATAGAACCATCATCAAATTTTAATTCAGTATCGTAAATACAAAAAGAGCCAGTTGAACGGATACTAATTAGTTTTCCAACCGCAAGTATTTTAGTCTGTTCTATTCTTGGAGGAGCGTTCTTAACCTCATAAATACAAGTTCCCATACATATTATAAGGACTAAAAGAACAATATAAAAGAATACTCGCTTCCAATACCAATACCACCAGTCTATAATCTCAGAAAACATTTTACTTCCTCTCCGTTTTATTCAGTACACGATTCCATATCTTTTTTCTCTTTCGCCCAATCGGGATATTGCTCATCCCTATCACCCCAGATCATTTGAGTAGGTGAATCAGAATCTGGTTCAATAGTTTCTTTTTGCAGTCTTGTTGATTCTCGGTATTTCAAATCTCTAAATAAGCCATCATACAGCGAATCAGAAATCATAGGTTCATTTTTAACATAATACCAATAACAGCATCGTATAAGAAATTGTTTGAGACAATCAATTTTTTTCATTTTCTGCCTCCGCATCAACTTTTGCATTATGCTCTGTGATAATAACGTCAGCAATTTCTTGAGCTTGATTATGACCGTAAATTTTCATAATAAAACAGGTAGGTTTTCTATGTTGAACCCGTATGAAAATGCAGCCTCTGTGTTTTGGCTTTGCACTTATAACAGGCTCCCACTTTTCTTTCAAGCAATTCATATTTTACCTTCTTTATCCAAATAAAGGAAATAGTCCTAATTCTTTTCTGATTATTCTCATAGCTTCAAGTCTGGAAAATCCTACTGGAAATAATAGAGCACAAAATTTTCTATGAGTTACTCCTGTCAACCATCCATCAAGGCGATAATGATCTGGCACTTTAATAGGAACTTCTTCATAAATCAAATTCACTACATTAGACATTGTAATTCCTTATAATACCTTGTTATAGCCTAAAACCGAGCTCTCAGTTGCCTCTGTATAAGACGAACGACGCATAGACAGTATTGTAGCACCT
>Ga0114919_10001110_pt1 | contig 21602 bp, 18 predicted proteins | sample BlataG_FD_88682 | JGI IMG/M metagenome (GOLD analysis project Ga0114919, IMG submission 88682) | Deep subsurface microbial communities from Black Sea to uncover new lineages of life (NeLLi) - Black_00105 metaG | ecosystem: Environmental > Aquatic > Marine > Oceanic > Sediment | place: Atlantic... | reverse complement strand
CTCCAGGTCTTTTAATATCTTAATCTGTTTTGCTCCGTATTCTTCCTGCATTTATTTCCTCTTAAATTTTCCTATTTTTCTGTATTTTTCGTATCTTCTTTCGAGTAATTTCTGGAGAGGTATATTTTTAAGTTCGGAAAGATTGTTAGTTATAGCTTGTTTAATATTTATAGCTGTTTGTTCAATGTCTTTATGTGCTCCCCCTGGGGGTTCAGGAATAATTCCTTCTATTAAACCCAAATTTATCAAGTCCCGGGAGGTAAGACGAAGAGCTTTGGCTGCTTCTTCTACTTTTTCCTGAGTTTTCCAGAGAATAGCGGCACATCCTTCAGGAGTAATTACGGAATAAATAGCGTTTTCCAGCATTAATATTCTATCTCCTACTCCAATTCCCAGAGCTCCTCCACTCCCCCCTTCTCCAGTAACAATAACTAAAATAGGGATTCTCAGCTCTGACATTTTTTCTAAGTTAGCGGCAATAGCTTCTGCTTGTCCTCTTTCCTCTGCTTCAATTCCCGGATATGCACCAGGAGTATCTATAAAGCTAACCAGCGGTTTTTTAAATTTCTCTGCCAGATTCATTAATCTTGAGGCTTTTCTATATCCCTCAGGGTGTGCCATACCAAAGTTTCTGGATAAGTTTTCCTTCACTGATTCTCCTTTTTGATGTCCAATAAAGACTATTCCCTCATTGTCTATCTTCGCCAGTCCTCCTATTATAGCTTGATCATCACCATATAATCTATCTCCATGAAGTAATAAAAAATCTTCGAAAATCAGGTCAGCTAATTGCAGAAGTTTAGGGCGATTAGGATGACGAGCTAACTGAACTCTTTGCCAGGGGGTGAGGTTATCGAAAGTATCTTTTTCGAGCTTTCTCAAACGAGATTGTAAAAGTTTTATTTCCTCTTTGAGGTCCAATTTTTCTTTCTCAGCCAACGCTTCTAATTCTTCAATTTTTCGTTCCAATTCTGCAATTGGTTTTTCAAAATCCAGATAATATCTATTTCTCTGTATCATTATTATTTTCTCAATTTCTATAGGAAATTATACCTATAATTCTTTACTGAGGGTATTTCCCTGTTGGAGATGAACTCCAACGCTACAGTAGCGCGGGGGCTCGTCCCCCGCTTATTCTTGATTAATTTACTAATTCCGAGACATAAACTAATTGAATTTTTCTATTTTCTAATTGGGAGGTAATCTTCTTTAAACTTTGAATAGTTACATAATTAATGTGGGCAATCCCTATAGCTTCCCCCCTTTTCTTAGCTATAAAGATAAGTTTTTCAAATTGTTCTTCAATATATTTATTATCTTTTTTATTATCTAAAAAAATATCTCTTTGTGCAGATTTCACCTTCATTTCTTTGGCTAAAGGAAAAGCTACTGATTGCAGGCTTGTTTTGCTATCTATAAAATAAAATTTTTTTTCTTTGACTACTTGAAGTATAAACTCCATTATTTTTTTTCTTTCAGTAACAAGAGAGCCCATATGATTATTTAATCCTACACTATAGGGAATTTCCTCAATAGCTTTTTTAGTTATTCTCTCCATCTCTTCCTCCCCCGTTTTTCCCATAATTATCCACTTATAATTATTGTTGAACTCCCCCTTTGGTTCCATAGGGAGATGAACCATTACTTCCTTTCCATTACGATGAGCTTCCTCGGCGATAACTTTAGCATAAGGCGTCCCCGGAATGATAGAGATGGTAAGGGGGATATTTAGATTTTTAAGAGCAAAGTCTACTGTTTTACCTTTAGAGTATCCAAAATCATCGATAAGAAGAGCGATTTTAACTTTTTTAAGAATAAACTTAAGATGATGAGTAATTCTCTTTTTAAAACTAAGAACTGCTAAAATTTGATAGTAATCTTTAAGATTTTGTTCTTTAATTTCCTGGACTTCTATTTCTTTAGAAGAAAAAACTTTGTAAATTTCGGAGGGAAGCTTATCCAGAGGATAATCAAAGGGAATATTTATCACTATTTTTGCTTGTTTATAAGGAGGAAAGAATCCTTTTTGTTCTGTCTTTTCTTCTAAAATAGAGAGATTTAACTTTTTAATACCCCTTTCTACATTTACTTCTGCCTCAGAAAAGCTTCTCTGGTAATAAGAAGTCTTCAAGTGAAAATATAAACCTAAGCTCAAAAGAAAGAAAAAAAATACTATTATAAGGTAAAGGAGTTTATGAGATTTCTTTTTAGATTTCTTTTTTTTCATTTAAGCCGGGATTTCTCAAAGATCTGCCAGGATTTTAGTATTTTTACAGCTTGTATCAGTTGAAGGTCATTAAAAATATCGTTTTCTTTATTTTCATCTATCTCTCTTAAGACTCTCTCTAAAAGAGTTTTTTCTCTATCTGTTTCCATATTTATATCTTCTTCTTTAATGTTTTTAATAAGAGGCTCTAAGTTTTCTTTCTCCCAATCAGGATGTTGATTGAGAAATTCTTTAATTAATGGGGATTTTCTTAATTTTTCTATAATTTCATTTTCTTCTTTAGTTGCTTTAAAAGCTTCTATATTTATGTCAGGTTCAATTCCTATCCCGTCTATACATTTTCCTGAAGGAGTATAGTATTTAGCAATGGTAAGAATGAGAGCTCCTTCATCCTCCATAGAAAATGGCATCTGGACTGTCCCTTTTCCAAAAGTTTTTGTTCCTACAAGGACTCCCCTTTGGTTATCCTTAATAGCTCCAGCGACAATCTCCGAAGCACTGGCGCTTCCCCCATTTACAAGAACTATTAAAGGAATATCTTGAGTTTCCCCCTGGTCGTGTGCATAATAAATTTTATCTTCTGAAGGCTCTCTTCCTTTAGTAGAGACAATTATACCAGAGCGAAGGAATTCATCGGTTACATATCTAGCTTGGGGAAGAAGTCCTCCATGGTTATTCCTTAAATCAAGGATAAGAGAGGAGATTTCTCTATTCTTAAGCTCTTTTAGAGCTTTTTTTACATCTTTATCTGTATTTTTATCCATAAAACTAAGAATTTGAAGATAACCAATATCTTTATTAATTAAACACCATTTAATATTGGGTATCTTGTAAATAGCTCGAATAATAGTAAATTTTAGAGGTTCTTTCTTCCCTTCTCTTTGAATGCTTATCTGGACACTGGTCCCTGCTTTACCTCTTAATTTTTCGGCGGCTTGTTCCAGGCTAATTCCTTTAGTTGATTCTCCATTTATCTCAATAATTTTATCTCCTGGCTCAATCCCTGCTTTGCTGGCCGGGGTATCCTCTATCGGGGAAACTACTGTAGGAAAATCATCTTTAATGGTAATAATAATTCCAAGTCCTCCCAATTCTCCTTTTTGTTGTATTTCCATTTCTTCATAGGATTTAGAATTCACCCAGCGAGAACGGGGATCTCCTAAAGATTCAATCATCCCTTTAATAGCCGCTTCTATTAATTTTGAAGAATCTACTTTTTCTACATAATGTTCTTTAATGATTTGGTAAACGCGGCTCAAGAGGAATAGTTCATCTTTTTCTCCTCTTCCTGGACTAAGAAAAAGTCCTCCGCTAATTAAAATAATAATTATCCCTATAATTAAAAATTTTTTACTTTTTTTCATTTTTTCTCCGAATAGCTCTCTTTGCTGCTTTATAGATGTCATCGGAAGTAAGCTCATATTTTTTCAAAAGCTCTTCAACCTTACCTGATTCCCCGAATCTGTCTTTTATTCCTATTCTTTGGAGAGGTACAGGGTAATTTTCTCCCAAAGTTTCCGCTACAGCACTTCCCAATCCTCCGATAACCTGATGTTCCTCAGCAGTAACCACAGCTCCGGTAGAGCGAGCAGAATTTATAATGATTTTTTCATCAAGGGGTTTAATAGTAGAAATATTAATGATTTCTGCAGAGATTCCTTCTTTTTTTAACTTTTCTTCTGATTTTAGAGCTTCGTAAAGCATAATTCCGCAGGCAAAAATACTTACATCTTTTCCTTCTTTTATTTTATATCCTTTACCTATTTGAAAGGGGTAATCCTCGTTAAAAATTACGGGAACTTTAGGTCGTCCCAGGCGAATATAAACCGGACCCTTTATTTTTATAGCCGCTCTTATAGCTTTTTTTGTTTCTACTCCATCAGCAGGAATCATAACCCTCATTCCTGGGATAGTTCGCATTAAGGCAATATCTTCAGTTCCTTGATGAGAGGAACCATCTTCTCCTACAGAAATCCCTCCGTGAGTAGCTACAATCTTTACATTTGAATAAGAATGAGAGATGCTGTATCTTATTTGTTCCCAGGCTCTACCACTGGCGAAGATTGCAAAGGAAGTAGCTATGACAATTTTACCACATCGAGCTAATCCCGCGGCTACCCCCATCATATTTTGCTCGGCGATACCCATATTAAAAAATCTTTGCGGAAACTTTTGAGCAAAATTTTTTACTCTCGTAGATTCTGCTAAATCAGCAGTAAGAACTACTAAGTTTTTATATTCTTCTCCTAATTCTAATAAAACTTCTCCAAATGCATCTCTGGTAGCTATTAGTTTTTCCATTTTTTCTTCTCCTCTTTCAGTTCATTCAGAGCTATTTTAGCTTCTTGCTCCGTAGGAGCTTTTCCGTGAAATTCTACCACATTTTCCATAAAGGATACTCCTTTACCCTTTATAGTATGGGCAATAATTATAGTAGGTTTATCTTTTATTTGTTCTGCTTCTTCAAAAGCATTTAAAATCTCCAGAATGTCGTGTCCATCAATTTCTATGGTATGCCAACCAAAGGAGCACCATTTTTCAGGGATAGGCTCAGAATTCATTACTTCTTTAATAGGTCCATCAATTTGCAAACCATTATAATCAAGAATAGCACAAAGATTATTTAGTTTGTAATGACTGGCACTCATTGCTGCTTCCCATACTTCTCCTTCTTCTATTTCTCCATCTCCAATGAGAACATATACCCGATAGCTCTTTTTATCTATCTTTCCGGCTAGGGCCATTCCTACTGCTGTAGAAATTCCTTGACCTAAGGAACCGGTAGAGATTTCTACACCCGGAGTTTTTTGACTATCAGGATGACCTTGAAGATGAGTATTAATTTTTCTTAAAGTCTTAAGTTCTTCAAGGGGAAAATAGCCACATCGAGCTAAAGCTGAATATAAGAGAGGACAAACATGACCTTTAGACAGAACAAATCTATCTCTGTCTTCCCATTCTGGATCTTTGGGATTATGCCGAAGCACATTAAAATATAGACAAGCCAATATGTCTGCTGAAGAAAGAGAACCTCCTGGATGTCCTGAGCCAGCAATAGAGATCATTTCAATTATATCCTGTCTTAAAAGGTTAGCTTTTTCTTTAAGAAAAATAATTTTATCCATTTTTATATCCTTGTTAAATTTTTAGTAATGTCAAAAGTAATTTTTTCTTTTTGTAATTGGTAGTCGCAGGCTTTAGCCTGCGCTTAGGCGGAAATAATTTTCTTCCTCTTATATGAAGAACTTTCTCCTTTATTTATAAGGTTTTCCTCTGATTTTTTCGTAAAATTTTTAGCATTACCGAATTTAAAATATGCTTTTATTTTAGCATATTCTTCCTGATTTGTAAAGTTTACCGCTAACACCTCCCCTCCCAAGACTTGATAAATGAGATTATTTATGATATATTTAAGTATTGAAAGTTAAAGAGGGAAAAATGAAGGTATGTAAAGTAGTGGAGATGAGAAGTTTAGATGAGATGGCTGGGGAAAAATTCAGTTTATCCCCGCAGATTTTAATGGAAAACGCGGGTCAGGCTGTATATTTTGTTATATTGAGGGAGTTTGGCATAAAGAATAAGAAATTTAGTATCTTTTGCGGCAGCGGTAATAATGGGGGAGACGGCTTTGTAGTAGCAAGAAAGATTTATTCAAATGGTGGAGAAGCAAAAGTTTTTATTTTAGGTGATGAAGCTAAGCTAAAAAGTGAAGCAAAAAAGAATTTTGAGATAATTTCGAAAATGGGAGTAAAAATTTGTGATGTTAAGTCAGTTGAATCCATAAGACTTTTTATTCTTCAATCTAATGCTATTATAGATGCAATATTTGGCACCGGTCTTACAAGAAGTGTTGAGGGAATATATAAAGATGTAATTCAACTCATAAATGAAAGCGGGAAAAAAGTATTCAGCGTTGATATTCCCTCAGGTATAAATGGAGACACGGCAGAAATAATGGGTACAGCCGTAAAGGCGGATTACACAATAACCTTTGGTCTTCCTAAAATAGGGAATATAATTTATCCAGGATATGCTAATTGTGGAAAGTTATATCTCTCGCACATATCTTTTCCACCCTCCCTTTATGATATAAGTTCCATAAAAACAGAGATAAATTATCCATTAGAACTTCCTGTAAGGTTTAAAGATACGCATAAGGGAAATTATGGAAAAACTCTTTTTATTGCCGGCTCTTCCAGCTACTTAGGTGCTCCTTATTTTTCTGCTTTTTCTTTTCTTAAAGCCGGGGGAGGGCTTTCTTATCTGGCTACACCTAAGTCAATTTCTCCATTTTTGGCCGATAAGGGAAGCGAGATTATCTTTGTTCCTCAAAAAGAGACAATTTCTGGGAGCATAGCATTAAATAGCCAAAGTGAACTTTTGAGTTTTTCAGAAAAAGTAGATATGGTTGTTATTGGTCCCGGTCTCTCTTTAAACGAGGAGACACAAAGGTTAGTAAGAGAACTGGTAAAGAAAGTTAAGAAGCCCTTACTTATAGATGGTGATGGTATTACAGCTATCTCTCAGGATATAAAAATAATTAAAGAGAGGGAAAATAAAACTGTACTTACACCTCATCTGGGTGAGTTTTCCAGAATTACAAAGATAGAAATAAATAGGATAAAGAAGAATAAAGTGGATATTCTTAGAGAAACTACAAAGAAGCTAAATGCAATTATTGTCTTAAAAGGTGCTCATTCCCTTATAGGTTATCCCGATGGAAGGGTTTTTGTCAATATGAGTGGAAATCCTGGAATGGCTACAGCTGGAAGTGGAGATATTTTAACAGGGACGATCTCTGGTATTTATGGTCTTGGTCTCTCTATTGAAGAAGCTGTTCGTATGGGTGTATTTATTCATGGACTTGCCGGAGACCTGGCATCAAAAGATAAAGGTGAGGATGGGATAACCGCTCAGGATATATTGGATTATCTTCCCCTGGCGATGAAGTATTATAGAGAGAATTTTAATGAAATCTCTGAAAATATTTATAGAAGTATTTATCTGGTGTGAATAAAATGAAAATAGTACTATTGACTTTACTGGGGTTTGGAGCTTTTATCGTTGCCGTTGCCGTGTTTTTTCTTTTGACTAAATATTGGTCAGATAGGTTTTTAAAAGAGAAAGATAAGAAAAAGAGAAAGAAAAAATTCTAAAAGTTAAAGGAGAAGATGTATGTTTTTCAAGAAGAAAAAGAGCGAGTTAGGGGAAAAAGAAATTGAGCAAATTACGGAAGAATATACTGAAGGGATAAAAGTTATCATTAGAAAGTATCTACCCAGGAAAGCAAGGAGAGCTATGTATAGAGGGAAAGGAGGAAGGCTTACTCAGGATGAGAAAAATGAAGAGATTCAGAAAATTAAGAAAACAGGGGTAAGTGCCTGGTTAAATCAAGCTACAGAGGAAGTTTTTGAGGAACTATCTTCTTTTGTAGCTGAGCCTGATTCTTTAAGATCTGAATTGAATGTTATGCTTAAAGAGTTTAAGAAAAAATGGAATATAAAGTGAGAAAAAAACGAGATTTATCTGTCCTTTCTTCTACTGTTTTGTTTATTTTTATGGGGGCAGGGGCTCTCCAACCTTATATTAATCCTTACTTAAAAAATATAAAAGGATTGCCCAGTGTTCAAGCTTCTCTTGTTCTTACCACTGTTTATTTTATTATGGCTTTCTCCAGGGTTTTTACCGGTTATATTGTTTATCATTTAGGTCTATATTTAACTATATTTTTGGGGGCTTTAACCTATGTTATTTTTATAATAGTTTTAGGTTACACAGAATCTTTTTTTCTGTGGATAATGGGAAGTTTTCTCTGGGGAATAGGAGCAGCTATGTTCTGGACAGGAATTAATACCCAAATCCTGAATACCTCTTCTACTACCAAATACGGAACCTCTACAGGTATTCTTCGTCTTTTTACCCAGGTCGGTCTTCTTATTGGATTTTTTGTCCTTGGTCAACTTCTTCCAAAATATGGATATTCTTCTCTTTTTCTTTTTGCTGCTTTAGTTACTATCCTGGGACTAGTAATAACTCTCTTTGTTAGCAAGGGTAGTTATAATCACCTCAAGTTATCTATGAGAGAAGTTCTTTTTAGTATGGTGAATAGAGGAGCCTGACTAATTTCTTTATTTCTTTTTGTGTCCAGTTTCAGCTATGGGCTTATTCTTAATCTTTTGAATTTTTTTGTAGAAAAATCTTTTGGCTTAGAAATGATGAGCAAAACTTTAATTTTTTTTTATCTTTCCGCAGGGATTTTTAGCTTATTAGGGGGATGATTTCAGATAAAGTTGGTCGAAAAAAGACCATAACTTTTGCTTTTTTAATTGGTGCTTTAGGGTTAATAGTTCCTCTTTATTGGAATAATCCCTTTGCTGTGGCTTTAACTTCCTTTTTCCTGGGAATGGAATACGCTACTGTTGCTACTGTTTCTATCGCCTGGATTGGGGATATTACTGCTCAAGAAGAAAGACCTACGGTTTTAGGGGCTATTTCTTCCTGGGGTAATTTAGGAATAGCTTTTTCTATTATTTTTGGAGGGTTTTTAGCTCAATGGAAGGTTTCCTTTGAGGCAAGTTTTTTAATTTTCGCCGCTCTTTTTTTCTCCCTTTCTCTTTTATGTGGTTTAAAAACATTTAGACGGAGAGAAGTATAAATGTATTTAGTAGGGATTGATGAAAATGGTTTTGGTCCCGCGCTCGGTCCTTTAAATGTTACCGCAAGTCTCTTTGAAGTGGAACAATATGAGAATAATTTCTGGGAAAAATTAAATGATATTTTCTCAAAAAATAAGGATAAAAATAAACTTCGGCTTACCGATAGTAAAGACGAAACTGAAAAAGAATGGGAAAAAATAGCTCTTATCTTTTATTTTCTTCTTTTTAAAGAAATTCCTCTTTATTCCAGTCTATTCTTGAAAGAATTTACTTTAAAACAAGAGTTTTTAGCTAAAGATTGCAAAGATATAGAGAGAAATATGTGTTGGCAGCCAGATTTTTCTCTTCCTCTTTGGGAAGAGAAAGCTTTCCTAAAAGAGATTCCTCTTTTAGGAAAAAGAGTAAAGGAAGCTCTAAGAAGGGAAAGGATAAAAGTTCTTAATATAAAGACTTTAATTTGTTGCCCACGTAATTTTAATCATCTTTTGAGAACATATAATAAAATTGAATTAAATCTTTATCTTTTCGAAACTCTTATAGAATATTACCATCAAAAATGTCAGGATGAAATTTTCTTTGTTTGTGGGAAAGTTGGAGGAATAAAATATTACCGAAGATATTTTAAACTTTTAAAGAAATATGATTGCATTGATTTTAATGAAGAAGAAAGATTATCTCAATATTATTTTAAAAATTTAGGAAAAGTTTATTTTATTCAAAATGGGGATAGTAAATATTTGCCTATTTCTCTTTCTTCAATTATCGGTAAATATATAAGAGAGATATTTATAATGAGAATAAATACTTATTTTTCTTCAAGGATTCCGGGATTGCCTTATGTAAGTGGATATCAGGATAAATTAACTAAGGAATTTATAAAAAAGGTGGAAAGAAAATTCCCCGAGCTAAATATTTCTCCTTCTTGTTTTCGGCGAAAAAAATAATCTTTTTATCTTGTTATAATTAAAGAGATTTTATCCCTGTATTTTATTTGAAAAAGGCAAAAAGTATTCCTATAAGAACTCCTACTTGTCCAACCCAGAAAATAAACATCCACTTTATAAGATCTGCTCTTACTCTCTCAATCTTAACACTCAGATCCGCCTTTACTTTTTCAATCTTAGCATCTAACCTTCCAAGACGTTTTTCAAATCGTTGTTCAGCAAGCTCAATAATATCTTCTTTAGAACGTTCTTCAATTTTATTAAAGAGCTCTGTTAAAGCTTCAGCTCCCTCATCGCCCAGTTTTTCTCTAATAGTGTTAGGAATAGTAATCACTATCGGCATAAATACCCCCTTTGATTTTTATCTAATCTTACTATTGAAATTATACAGAAGATAAAAGATATTGTCAACTGACAATTTTTATTGACATTTCCTTTACTTATGTTAAAATGAAGCAAAGTGATGGTAAATAAATCTTTTACTAAATCCGAGTATTAAAGGAGGGAGGAGGCAAGTAAATTTCACTAAAACATCTGGAAATATAGTAGCTTAAGAGAAAATTACTAAATTATTTCTGGCAATAGCTTGATTGCCAGAAGGGAGGCATTATATGAGGAAAAAGACCAAGTTATGGGGATGTATCTTTTTAACGGTGGCATTTTTCTCTGTATTTGGCTCCTTAGCTATGACGAAGACTCATCTGGAGTTAGCTAATGAGTATGCGGCTAAAAGTGAAGAATTTTTTGAAAAATCTATCTCTGAGTATAATTTAGCCCTAAAAGAACCTGGAGCTAATAGGTTTGAGATTAACTTTCTTCTGGGTAAGCTTTATTATGAACACGGTAGGTTCGAAGAAACTATTGAAATCTTGTTGCCTTTTTATGGGGAGGAAAAAGAAAATTTTGTTGTAGCTAAACTCCTGGCTTTTTCTTACTATAAAAATGGTGATTATACAGATGTTCTGGCTATTTTTGAGAAAAATAAGGATTCAGAAGATGAGGAATTTTTGTATTTTTACGGTAGAACCTGCGAAAAACAAAATCTCTTTGATCAAGCAATTAAGATTTATGAGAGAATCAAAGGAGTAGAATACAAAAAACTCGCCGAGGAGAGAATTGTTTATATCACTGCTCGGACTAAAGTCTTAACAGTTGGGGATATCGCTGACCCTTATATTAGGGATTTAATAAAAGGTGCTCCCGGGCAGGCTGAATATCCTAATGCAGGGGCAATTATCCTCTTGAGTGATAAAACATTTAGAATTTTAAATGATTACACAGCTATAGAAGAAATTCATCTTTTGGTGAAGATTTTAAATGACCGGGGCAAGGAGAAATATGGCGAGGTAAAATTGGGTTATGACTCCACTTATGAGAAAATTGAAATAGAATATGCCCGGACTATTAAACCAGATGGTAAAATTACTCCCGTGGGGGCAAAGCATATTAGAGATATCTCCGAATATCCTGAATATCCCCTGTATAGTAATGCTCGTTTGAGAATTATCTCCATGCCTGAGTTAACTGAAGGAGCTGTGATTGAATTTAAGGCAAAGAAATACATCAATAAATTGATTAACGGAAAAGAATTCTGCGAAAATTATCCAATTCAAAGTTTTGAACCTTATCTTAATAAGAAGATCAGCTTGATCATTCCTACAGGATATAACACCAACATAAAATTGTATAATCCAGGATATGTTGAGTACGAACTAAACTTTTCCCCTCAAGTAGAAAAACTGGAAGCCGGGACTAAATATACCTGGGAGTTTAGGGATTTACCGGAAATCATAAGCGAGCCCTCTATGCCTTCTTATGTAGATATTACTCCATATCTCTCTATTTCTTCTCTTAACGATTGGCAAGAGGTTTATATCTGGTGGAAGAATCTCTTTGTAGATAAGGTAAAAACTGATAAGGCCATTGAAGAGAAGACTCAAGAGCTAATTAAAGATAAAAATATCCAGGAAGAGAAAGCGAAGGCAATTTATCATTGGGTTGCTTCAAAGATTAGATATGTAGGTGTAGAATATGGAGAAGCTGGATTTGAACCTCACTATGCTGTAGAGATATTTAAAAATAAATATGGGGACTGCAAAGATCAGGCAATGCTCTTAATTTCTATGCTTAGATACGCAGGAATTTCTGCTTATGCGGTTCTTGTGGGAACAAAAGGTAGTTATCTTTTAGACGAAGAATTCCCTACTCTCATTTTTAATCACGCTATTTGTCTGGCTAAAATAGGAGGAGAATTAGTTTTTCTTGATCCTACAGCTGAAACTACCTCTTTTGGCGATCTTCCGGGAGGAGATCAAAATAGAAAAGTATTTGTTTTTTATGAAAACGAGGGAAAGATTCAAAAAACTCCTTTATTTGAACCTGAACATAATAAAGCCTGCATAAGTATGATGATTGATATTCATCAGGACGAAACAATTTCAGGGGTCTGGAAGATTAATACTTTCGGAGAATATGATCAGGGAGAAAGATACTGGTTGAAGTATACCAAGCCCGTTCTCATTGAAGAATATCTTAAATCCACAGTAAATGGACTCTCCCCGGGGGGAAAGCTTTTAAATTACGAAATAAGTGATATAGAAGATCTCAACCAGCCCATAGAAATAAAAATGGAATTTGAGGGACCAAAGTTTCTGACCAAGGCTGGAGAAGATAGGCTCGTTCGCCCATTAGGTGGATTCTCTGTTAGTTTAGTTTCTCGGGAAAAAAGAAGCTATCCCATTGATTTTCGCACCCTTGATGAGTTTGAGGTAAAGGTTAAAATTAAACTTTCGGAAAATCTTACAGTAAAATACCTGCCTCCGCCAGTTATTAAAGATACTCTCTGGTTTACTTACCTTAATGAATACAGCTTTTCTCAGGGAATTATTTCTTTTGAAGAAAGGACGGTTCATAAAAGAATTTTGGTGACTCCAAAAGAATATGAAGAATATAAGAAAATCTGCGAGGATCTTGCCCGTCAGACAGATAAGCAGGTTGTCCTGGAAGAAGTTTCTCAAACTAAGTAGATCTATCTTAAAGGTATAAAAACTTGAGGAGGACTTGATGAGACAGAATATATTATCTTTAGTATTTCTGTTTACCTTTATTTTATATTCTTCGGACTATTTCTGGAAAGTCGAAGGGGGCTACGCAATGTCAGGTTCAAATCCTAAACTGACGGAGACTTCTTTAAATCAACTTGAGGGATTTGGTATTCTTTTATCTACTGACGAGTCAAATCATTATATAAATTCTATGCACTCAAAGGTCTCCCTGAAATTTGTGAGGAGACTGAAGGAGGTGAATTAACACGGAAAAGAAAGAGAAAGAAAAGGGAAAACCAAAGAGTGAAGAGGTAAAAGAGGAAGAGAAAGAGGAGTGGTAATTTAAAACTTACCAATTTTCCTTGGTCAAGGGCTGATTCTCACTTCATTTGTCGCCTTCTGTGTAAAAATTAGGTAAGGGTATTGTGTGGCGTTCTCCCCTTTTTAAACCCTTAGTAAGATATATAAATAATGATTTTGGCTAAATTGTCTACATGTTTCGGAATTTTACATTTTAAGTAAAGAAAACAGAAAAAATTAAAAGTAAGAAGTTAAACCTATAGTTCAATCAAAAAATAATCAATTTTATTAGAAGGATAAAATGGATCTATTACCAACAGGAGTATTCTTTGTTAAGGGAGCAGGCATTAGTAAAGATAGACTATGCTCTTTTGAACTCGCTTTAAGAGATGCAGGAATACAAAGATGTAATCTGGTTAATGTTTCCAGTATCTTCCCACCCAAAGGCAAGGTTATAAGCAAAGAAGAAGGGCTGAAACTGCTGAAGCCAGGGCAGATAACTTATTGCGTGATGGAAAGAAATGAAACTAATGAGCCTAATAGGCTTATTTCTGCTGCAATTGGGTTAGCTATCCCCAAAGGAGAAGAGCATTACGGTTACTTGTCAGAGTATCACGCTTTTGGGGAGAAGGCAGAAAAAACAGGGGATTATGCGGAGGACTTAGCAGCAACAATGCTTGCAACTACTTTAGGTATCAAGTTTGACATTAACCAGGCATGGAAAGAAAGAGAGCAAATCTATAAAGCTTCTGGCCATATATTCAAAAGCATGCACATATGCCAATCTGCAGAAGGAAACAAAGACGGCTTATGGACTAGCATAGTTGCAGTAGCTGTTTTTGTATTTGAAGAAAATGGAGAAAAAAGCCTTAATTTTGGAGGTTCTTTCGAGACTGGCGGTTCTTTAATCAATAATTTTGCCTATAAGGATTCAAAGATAGTTATACTTCCAGTTCCTTATGATAAAACCAGCACATGGCTTAAAGGAGCTGATAAAGGACCAAACGCAATAATGGAAGCTTCTGCAAATCTTGAGATGTATGATATCGAAACAGATTCAGAAGTTTATAAGAAAGGAATTTTTACCGAAAATCCAGTTAAGGAAGATTCATCTCCGAAAGATATGATTGATGCTGTTAGCAAAAAGGTTACAGAACATATCAAAAAAGGCAAGTTTGTAGTGACTGTTGGAGGCGAACATTCAGTAAGTATAGGTGCAGTAAAGTCGCATGTTGACAATTATCCTAAAGTGTGTGTGCTTCAGCTTGATGCACACACTGACTTGCGCGATGAATATAGAAACTCAAAATTAAATCATGCATGTGTAATGGCAAGAATAAAAGAAATGTGCCCTATTGTTCAAGTTGGTATAAGGAACATGGCTCTTTCAGAAAAAAAGAAGATTGATAAAAGTACTGTATTCTTTGCGGAGGATATATATTCCAAAAAGGATTGGGTCAAAAAAGTTGTAAATAAATTAGATGGAAATGTGTACATAACTATAGATCTTGATGTGTTTGATCATTCAATAATGCCATCCACTGGAACACCCGAACCAGGAGGATTGTCATGGTATGATGCGATAGGCTTATTAAAACAGGTTATAAAAGAAAAGAATGTCATCGGATTTGATGTTGTTGAATTATGCCCGAATGAGCATAATAAGGCGCCTGATTTTTTAGCAGCGAAATTGATTTACAAACTTTTGAGTTATAAGTTTAGTGACCATAAATGAAAAAAACCGCAAAAAAAGATTTCCTTAAGAATCCTGTAAAGCATATCGATATAAAATCCTTTGATTCAACAAAGATAATTGAATCTATGAAAGAGATGTCTTTTACTTCAAGGGATACTGCGAGAGCTGCAGAAATTCTAAACAAAATGATTAATGATAAGGATTGCACGATTATACTTACTATTGCAGGAAGCACAAGCGGAGGAGGATGCATGCAGATATATGCTGATATGTTGAAGTATGATATGGTTGATGTAATCGTAGCTACAGGCGCCTCTATAGTCGATATGGATTTTTTTGAAGCGCTTGGCTTTAGGCATTACAAAGGCACCCCCAATGTAAATGATAAAAAGCTGAGAGAACTTTGCATTGATAGGATTTATGATACATATATTGATGAGAAACAGCTGCAGATATGCGATAATACAATCAAAAAGATAGCAGACTCGCTTGAAAAAAGACCTTACTCTTCAAGGGAATTTATAAATGAAATGGGCAAATATCTTATTAAGAATGCAAAGAAAAAAGATTCTCTTGTGGAATTAGCTTACAAGCATAATGTGCCAATTTTCTGCCCTGCATTTTCCGACTCAAGCGCAGGCTTTGGATTAGTTGTGCACCAAGTGGAAAATAAAGATAAGCACGTTTCTATAGATTCTGTGAAGGATTTTTTAGAGCTCACAATGATTAAAATGAAAGCAAAGACAACTGGATTGTTTATTATAGGCGGTGGCGTTCCTAAAAATTTTGCGCAAGATACTGTTGTTTGCGCAGAAGTCCTTGGAAAAAAAGTGCCGATGCATAAATACGGCGTCCAGATTACAGTCGCAGATGTAAGGGATGGAGCATGTTCAAGCTCTACGTTCAAGGAGGCATCTTCATGGGGCAAGGTTGATACTGTCTTTGAGCAAATGGTTTTCGCAGAAGCTACTTCTGTTCTCCCTTTAATAGTTAGTTACCTTTATCATAAAAGAGACTGGAAGAATAGAAAAAGAAGGGAATGGTCAAAATTTTGGGTAAATTAAATAAATACATTTTTCTTAGAGCCTAGATAACAAAAGTTTTTTATAACTAACCTATATTTGGGTATACTTTTTAGCCTATTTCGCCCCTATGCCGGGAATCAGACAATCAGTTTTCAACCCCGAAATTATACAAAAGTTTGTGAAGTATAGAAGTATAAATGGTGCGCCAGTGAACAATTTGTCGCCTAAAGTGCATCATTGAACACTTTCTCTTAACAAAAATAGAATAAAGGGGGAGATCATGAGAAAAAGGCTGATGAAGAAATGAAACTTGACCAAGACCCCTGAAATTACTTTTTTCAAGATATTACCTTAATCTGTAAATATAAACCTATCTATCTCAATTCCTACAAAATAAGTATTCTTAAGAAATTTTGATAAGCGGAATCATTTATCTATAAAGCTTATTTCTCGAAAAAAATCAAAATAGTGGCGCTATCAAATAGTAACTTAAATAAACTTCTATTCTCCTCTCTCGTAAAACTCATTTTGTTTCTAAAAATATGGAACCTTGGGTTATTATAAAGCTAAACTATCTTGATAAACTATATATTTTCACTTTATTTAACCCATAGGGGACAAAGTTATATCCATCTACCCAGTGAGCTTCATCAACAAAACTACCTGGACCTACGAATAAAAGTTCACCTTCGCTATGGTGATGAGGACCAAGAAGATTACGCAAGCTGTTAGTTAATTCTATCTCTATCAAATTCTCTCCTTCTTTTAAAGAAGAAGTAATTTCAATTTCATAAGGTGGCCAGAAAACTAATCCTACTTCTTGATTATTCACACTCACTTTAGCCACGATAGCTTGAAAATCTTCAAATTTGAGGAATACTTTTTTTTGAGAAGATAAATTATTTAGCTTTATTTTTTGTCGGCAAACAACACTACCTGCGTAAAAGGGATATCCCTGTCTTACTAAATCTCCTTCTTTGACTTTTTTCTCTTCAGTAAGAGAAAAGTTATTAAGGAAAGTATTTTTATCTTTAATAATAGTTTTTCCTGCCTCTATGGCAAAATCTCCGATAATATAAATAGATTCTAATTCCACTCCCTCTTTTTTGTAAATTAAAGTATTAGGTTTTTTGGGGGGAATAAAAAGACAGGAAAGCTCTATTTTGTTTTCTCCTTTTTCTTTCACTAAATTGGAAATATCAACTTTTTTAAAAGAAATATCTTTCCACCAGCCAATATCTTTATAAGTAATTTTTTCGTTATTGACCTTAATCTCAAAAATTTGAGGATTTTCTAAAACAAGATAAATTTTTTTCTTTGAGCTAAAATTTGTTTTAAAAGAGAATCTTAAGGAAACTTTTACTTCTTTTTCTGCTTTTTCTAATTTCTTTTGTACCTTCCAGACAGGAACTTTCTTACTCCATTCCTCTTTCTCTATTTTATATTCGCAGTAATCTAAAGTGAGACTATTGAGATTGGATCTGGTGAATTCCCATTTATCAGATAAAACCTGGGTTTTTGAAATCTTATAAGAGGGAAAGGTTTTAGAAGAAATTTGAATGTCTTTTCTTTTAATTAAAAGATAAGAGGAAACTCTAGGGAAATTAAGTTCAAGATAAGTTTTTCCTTTTTTAGAAAAAGAAGGAATTTGTTCAATTTCGCCCGAGAGAGGATCCCATTTCTCAATTGTTCCTTCTCCTTTTATTTCTATCCCGGCTTTAAACTCTTTATTTTCAGAAGTATTAACTAAAAAATAAAGATCCTTGTTTTCACTAAGTCTACGGTGTTGATAATAAATTGAGCTAATTTCTTTACCTTCTTTATCTTTTATAGAGATTTCTTTTTCCAATGCTTGATTCAAAGTATTTTCCAGTATTTCTTTTTCTTGAGGAATAACAATTATTTTTTTCCAGAAACTATCCAATTCTTTTTTTGCATCTCTACCTTCTACTAAATAAGCTAAAGGTTCAATAGCAATTACCTTCCCTTTATTAGCTAAAAATTCCTTTAAAAGAGATAATGTTTTTGCTCTAAGCGTAATTAGTGGAGGAATAATCACCATTTTATAAGACATTTTTCCCACTTTAATTGAATCTTTATTTAATTTTCCATATTTTTTTAGGATTTTCTCATCAGCTAAATCATAGTCCCTGTGAAGTTCATAAAGTTTTTCAATCAAATTAGTAAAAGATTGGTTTAGCTCATCTATTTCTCTTGTATCAACTGGTCTATAAAGACACCAGGCGCTTTTCATAGGATGAATAACCAGAATATCGGCCTTAAATTCACCTTCGCTCATTAGGTAATTTAAACGGGCAAAGTAGTCCTCTACCACTTTATTATATTTCCACCAGGGCTGCTGATAATAAATAGTGGGAGGATAATCTCTTTTTCGCTGCCCCCTCATTGAATAAAGAGAAAGATGAGGGCAAAAAAGATTTACTCCCAAAACAATATGCCAGTCACCAATCCACTTTCTTCCCGAAAAGGAAAAATTTTGTCCTGAGCAACCGTATAATTCAGAAAGAACTCTTTTTTTTCCTAATTGGTGAGCAACAGAGGAGACCTGTTTTAAGGTAAGAAGATTTTGAATATTTCGTCCTAAGTGGTCAATTCCGGGAATATGCATATATTCATAGTGAGGCATAGCTGCCCCGATACATCTTGTTTGAGTGGTAAGACTGTCTTCCCAGAGATAATGTCCTGTATAAGCTAAGTTATGTTCCTGGCACCAGTTATAAATTTGCTGGGAATAGGATTCCAGGAATAAATCAGTAATTGAATTCCAGAAGTCATAGCGGATTTTCTTATAGTCCCCTTCATTAAAGAAAAGAGAGGAAAGATGCTCGGAGATTTTGTAGGCATAGCGTTGCTCAAAATGCTCAGGAAGATTATTTGTCCAGGGAATAAACATTTCTTGAGGAGAAGAGCCTCCCACGCTGTAATTGGGCTCATCGGTAAAGATAGCGGGAATAGTTTTTCTAAACTCATTTCCTACTTCCCGGGCATAAGCTTCATAAGTAGATTCAATAAAGGCTTTTACTACCTTTTTACTGAAGACATCAATATAGCTATAATTATTAAACTGGAGAGTATTAGAATCGTAGATAACCTCAAATGTTCTTTTACCATTCACTATGCTACATTTCATTGCCTTTCTGCGATATTCTTTTCCTTTAGAAGGAATAAGACCCCCAGCAAAACCACTGGGCCAGCGGTCTTCATCATAAAGATAAGCTAACATTCCTATTTCTTTAGCAGAGGATACAGCTGTTTTTACTTTGTCCATCCATTCCGAAGATAGGTAAGGAGTAATTAAACCAATTCGGGAGTGCATAAAGAACCCTCCTATACCTTTTTCCTTCATTTCCTTAATCTGTCGACGCAGTTCTTCATTTTTTAAATCATCATTCCAACTCCAGAAAGGAGCACTGCGAAATTCTGTTCCTGGATTTTTAAAATTTTCTTTTAAACTCATTTTTTCCTCCTTGTTTTATAATTTTGGTAGCCGCAGGCTTCAGCCTGCGTTTGTTTGCACAAATTAAAAGTTGCGGCTACCATATTTCCTTATTTTATGTTAATTACTTTACCTGTTTTAATTGATTCATCCACGGCTAAGGTAAGGGCTAATGTTTTTAGAGCATCAGAATAAGTTGACTTTATTTTTGAAGTATCTTTAGTTTTTACTGCTTCTATAAAGATTTGATCTTCTAAAAGCCCAGGATCATCGCTAAAGCTTATTTTTCTTGTTTCTTTTGGTCTGATTATCTCAAGATTCCCATTGCACTTTACTACCATATCTTTAAAGTAAATCGTCATTCCCACTTCTTTGCCGCAGGAGAGAAAACAAGCAGAATAAATTGTCCCCATTAAGCCATTTTCAAAGATGAGGGTTGCCACAGAAGCATCTTCAACATTATAATTTTCTACTTCTTTCATTAACCCTTTTCTTTCGGCGGCAAAGACTTTTTCTACTTCCCCAAAGAAATACCTTGCTAAATCAAAAATATGGGTAGTTTGTTCTACTACTTGACCTCCGGACATTTCTTTTTTTCTCCACCAGCTAACTCCAGGCATTCCTCCCATCCAGTATCCTCTAAAAAGACCAGGCTTATTTTCTTTTAGAAGAGATTGAATTTTATTTATACCCTCCTGATATCTCCTTTGATAGCCTATGCTGGTGATTATCTTATTATTTCTTATGGCTAATTCTTTTTCCTTTACTTTTTTTAAGGAAAGGCCAATAGGTTTTTCTACAAAGAGATGAATTCCCTTTTCTGCAGCCAAAATTTCTACATTTTCATGAGCAAAAGGAGGAAGACAGACATAGAGAGCATTTAGTTTTTCTTCTTTTAGCATCTTCTCATAGTCAGTATATATTCTCCCCCCATATTTCTTGCCTGTAATTTCGGCTCTTTCTCTTTTTACATCACAAAGAGAAACTATCTCTACCTCTTCTATTTTGGATAAATGTTCCAAATGCCAGTTAGCAATTCCTCCTGTTCCTACAAAACCTACTTTCACCGCCATTTTATCCCTCCTATTTCTTATTTCAGTATTGCTAAAAAACTCGGCCTTCTTATAATCGGTAGGCGCAGGATTTATCCTGCGCCTACCACTATTTACTTTTTACTCCATTGATAATTCTAAATGTTTTAATTTCATAAGGATTTATAGAAAAAGAAAATCCCTTATCAAAATTAAGACAGGATTCAATAGGTCTTTCCAGAAGATCTACCTCCCTGATTTTTTTTATAGGGAATCCCAGCTTAATATTTACCCCGGCTTTTTCTCCTTTACTCTCATACACCCGAAGAATAAGGTCTTTAGAATCTTCTGCCTTCTTCAAAGAACTCATTATTACCCCCGAAGGTTCTATTTTAATAAAAGATTTACCTGGGGGCAAATTTCCTTCTTTTTTTGATATAACTAGGCAAATAAAAGGATGGTTAAATTCATATCCTCTTCTGGGAGTATCTGCATCTTTCCAGCTTCCTTTATGAGGATAAAGAGCATATTTAAAATTATGTTCTCTCGTGTCGGGTAGGGGATCGGGTTCATAACCTGTCCTCACCAGGGTCATTCGCAAAGTATTTCCCTTTACATCAAATCCATATTTTGTATCACTTAATAGACTCAGTCCATATTCATTATCTGATATATCTACCCACTGAAGAGCAGGCATCTCTCTTCCATCACCAACTCTTTCAATATATCCAAAAGGGATTTCAAAACTAGCCCTTGTTTTAGAGAGAATAGGAGTAAAGCTTGCTTTAAGCATAGGAGCTTCTATCTCGTGATTAGCAACTTCTCGCCAGTCAATCCGGGTATTAAAATCAATTCTCGGCATTTCTTTATAAATAGATATATCCTGAGTTATAACGGATTTATTAAATTTATGTTTCACTCTTATTGTTGCCATCGCAGAACCTGTAGCTAAAAGAGAAACCTCTGCATTTTCTAAAAGATTTTCTACTTTACTTATCGGCCCTATTACCCAGGCAGACATACTATGAGGAAGTTCATAAAGTACTTGAAGGAGGTTATTCATTACTGGACAAGTAGCTTCACTTCTATTTTCTTTCATTATTATTTTCTTATTCTTTTTATCGTAAAGATAGGTAATACACCCTGATTTTTCACTGATTTCCAATTTTAGAAACTCATTCTCCAGAATGAGATTTTTAGAGGAAGTTGTTCCATTTTCTTT
>Ga0114919_10001109_pt1 | contig 21602 bp, 14 predicted proteins | sample BlataG_FD_88682 | JGI IMG/M metagenome (GOLD analysis project Ga0114919, IMG submission 88682) | Deep subsurface microbial communities from Black Sea to uncover new lineages of life (NeLLi) - Black_00105 metaG | ecosystem: Environmental > Aquatic > Marine > Oceanic > Sediment | place: Atlantic... | reverse complement strand
CGTCAGGGTATGATTGATACGATGAATGTTGGTTATAATTTTGGTCATTGGGAAGGTCATGGTGATCAAAATGGAATCTATATGGGTGGCCCTTATTTGACCTCGAGTGATGCGGATGGTTTGATCAATGGTGATAAAGTAGGTATTGCGAACAGTATTGCATGTATGTGTGGTGGTTGGGATCTTACGCCGGGTGGAGATTGTTTTGCCGAGCATCTGGTCAACCGGGTTGGCGGTGGTCTGCTTTCTGCGATTATGAATTCGCGATATGGCTGGGGTGCGTATGTTAGTGGATATGTGCCTGGTCCATCAGAGCGTATTGATACGACTTTTTATGCCAAACTGCTTACTGAAGGTATGCATATTCTGGGACAGGTTCATCATACAGCAAAGGATGCCTGGGTCTATTATGCAGATTCAGGACAGCAGTATGATATGACACGTTGGTGTATCTATGAGTTAAATCTGTTAGGTGATCCGGAAATGCCGATATTGACTGATGGTCCAGATTCAATGAAAGTAACACATAATAGTACTGTTCCAATGGGAATAAATGATTTCACAGTCACTGTCAGGGAAGATGATAATGTCACTCCTATTCCTAATGCGTTGGTTTGCTTAATGGGCAATACAGACACGGGTTTATACGGAACCGGCTTTACCAATGCTTCAGGTATCGCAACAATCACTGTTACGGCAAGTATATCTAATGATACGATGTGGGTAACTGCTACAGCAAAGAATCATTATCCTTATCAGGGCAATGCAATTGTCTTTGATGCTGGTATGCCGGATACACCAACGATTATCAGCCCACTTGACTTTGCACGGCTGCCTGATATTCAACCAACCCTGTGTTTCTACTCAAATGATCCACAGAATGATAATCTTCAATATAGAATTTTATGGGATACTGATCCGAATTTTGCCAGTCCTGAAAGTTCAACCACATCACTCTATGCAAGCGGTACAGTCGTCAATTTCACGATTCCAGCACCACTTCCTGATGCAGAAACCTACTGGTGGAAAGTAAAATGTACTGACCCGGGTGGCTCTAGTATCTGGACAGTATACACGATTAAAAAATCACTCACCATAGGTATAGTTCTACCAGCAAATACCTGTTCTTGGTTCCAAACCACATCTGCTCAGTTTGACTTCAATACTTTTAATGGAACACTCATTCAGGGCGATAGTGTAATTCTTGTTCCAACCGGTCAGACAATTGTCGACACAATTCTTGAAGAGCATTTTGAGTCAGGAGGTATCCCTGCAGGCTGGACAGTAATCGATGGTAATAGTGATGGTGTTGAATGGACTGTCGGCACAACGGGTGCCATTGGTTCTTATACCCCACCCAATTACGGTACAAGTTATGCTTATTATGACGATGATGATGCAGGCAGTGGAGCCATTAATTACAATGAAGAGTTAATATCTCCCTCAGTTTATATCCCTGCTATTACTGAGAATCTTGAGATTCAATATGGTTATGGTTTTCGAATTTTCGAGAGTGGTGAGACATATGAGGTGAAGGCAAGATTTTTCAGTGGCAGCACCTGGGGTGGTTGGAATAACATCGCTACATATACGTCGAGTACTAGTGGTACAGCGACCCTTGATCTAAGTTCTCATTTACCGGTAGATTCAGTCCAGTTCGAATGGATGTATCATGATGAAAGCTCTTCATCACACTGGGGTTGGGGTTGTGCCTGTGATAATGTGATCTTAAGATACTCATACTCCTTATCTAATGACCAGGGAACATTAACAGGTGTAGGAACCAATTTTAATGATTTATCCACTACCTATTCACGCCAGCATTGGGGTTATGCATTCTGGCATAAAGCAGATGCCCAGGATTCAATCGGCTTACAAATCGAGTATTATAATGGCGCCTGGCAATTAGTGCCTGATAGTGATTTACCGGGTAATTCTTCTGGATTCTACACTCCATTAGCTCTTGATAATATAAACCTTTCCAATTTAGACACCCTGACCTATAATACACTACGATTGGTCGGCTTGTTTCATCGAATCAGTACTGAAGCACCGAATGACCCGTCATTACTCGATTGGGAGATTGGCAATCTTGCAGATGTAGAAACCGTACCTCCTGAACCATTCAGCCTTATTTCTCCTACAGATTCTACGCTCTTCTCTATACCAAGACCAACCTTTATCTGGGAATCAACAGTTGATGCAGGAAGTGGGCTTAAGGATTACAGAATCTATATACAAGGAACTTTAAGGCATACAGACACTGATACAACATGGACCGCAGATTATGACCTGGATCAAGGCTATAATAACTGGTATGTAGTTGCCTATGATAGTGCTAATAACTCACGACAGTCTAATGAAACCTGGACAGTTGTTATTGATACAACTCCGCCTTCTATTGTGAGTCTGATTTCACCGGTTGATAGTAGTTATCTGAATAATAGCACAGTCAATTTCTTCTGGAACGAGGCAAATGACAATGTGAGCGGCGTTGATCACTATATACTTCAGTATGCTTTAGATAGCGGTTTCTCACAGGGGTTGGTTGAAACAACCCTGGTTGACACGACATTCACAACAGTCCTTTCTGATACTACTTATTTCTGGCACGTAAAGGCAGTAGATATTGCAAACAACGAAGGCACATTCTCGACGACCTGGCAATTTGAGGTTGATACGCAGTCACCTTCAGTTCCTGCGCTTATTTCGCCAATAAATGGTGTCTATTTTAGCGATATCCTTGTAGATTTTGAATGGACAACTGTAATAGCTATCAGCAAACGCAAAAAACATGAAAAATTATCCACGGAATCCAAAGATATAACAAAATGCTCATCTCCTGGCAAGAAAGAGAAGAAAACCGCAATCATTGACAAAGGAACCCTTCCGCAGAATTTGGACGCACCCATTTGCTATATCCTCCAGGTCGACACCACAACTACCTTTACCTCACCACTGGTTATAGACACCCTAACATCAACATCGACCACTATTTCTTTAAGTGAAAACTTCTATTACTGGCGCGTCAAGGCATATGACCTGGCAGGTAATCAGGGAGCCTATGCTCAGCCTGACAGTTTTGGTGTTGATATAACACCACCTGTTATTGAATCTACAACTATCTGGATTGATACTTCATATGCGGGTCCATTTGAAATCAGAACCAAGGTTACAGACAATCTGTCAGATGTGGATTCAGTGATTCTCTATTATAAAAGGAACGAAGACCCTGATTGGATTTCAACAACAATGTATCAAGCAGGTTCACCTGACTGGTATTTGGATTCAATACCTCCTGTTGCAAATCCCGATGATACAGTACGCTATTATATTGAGGCAATCGATAATGCTGATCCGGGAAATATTGTAACCGATCCAACCGGAGCACCAACAAATTATTTTTGGTTTATCGCAAATTCTACTGGAATTTTTGAAATTGCATCAACACCTAAATTCTTCTCCTTTGGTTTAAATAGCAATCCTGCCCGGGAAAAACCAATCTTTAATTTAGCGCTCCCAAATGATGGTGTAATTACCCTGCGCATTTACGATGTATCCGGAAGATTGATTGACACACCAATAATGAGCAGACTTTCGGCAGGTACTCACGAAATCACATGGACTTCAAAACTAAATGCTGGTGTCTACTTCTACTCGCTTGAATCAGCATGGCAGAACAAAGTCGGAAAACTCGTAATCGTTAAATAAACTATATTGCAATCAAGAAAGGGTAGACTATATAGCTACCCTTTCTTTGTTAGCAGGGAGAAGCAGGTATTCGTTTTCTCGCAATTGACTCAAAACGTAAAATCGATATAATAAAGCATGATAGATAGAAGATAAAAGATAATAGATGGAGAATTTTAAATATAAACACTAACATCTAGCATCTAATATCTGCGTTTTAATGATAGGAGTTAGGAATCAGTAATAAAAAATTTATTTAACAATCTGTCCCCTGTGTGATTAGAATTCTACTTCCGGACTAACCGTCTGCGATATGTATCGTACACGGGGAGCACAGTTGGTAAAGCGATGCAGCTGTGCGGTGGTAAGGGGGGATTAAAGTCCTCTGCAAAGAATTTTTTGGTGTTTGAAAATTCTTTGTAGAGAAAAGGGGGGAAGTATTCCCCTCCTTTGCGCCCGTAGCCCAATTGGATAGAGCAGCGGATTCCGGTTCCGCAGGTTGTGCGTTCGAATCGCGCCGGGCGCGTGCGAACTTTGCTCAAATCTATGATTTGAATGCAAAGTTCGCATCCCGAACAAACGTGAGGGATCACGATTAATTATTTTCCCCCTCACCTTAATCCTCTCCTCCACCTGAGGCGGACTCACGCATCAGGGGAGAGGAAAAAACAAGGGAAAACCCAAATCTTGTATTTGGTTGGAAAATTGAGTGTTCCTCTTTTGCGGAACATGATTACGGAGATTACAAATAGATTACTAAGATGACGAGCAAAATAAGGAAAGAGAAAAGAGACCCGGTAACTGAAGAAATAATAGCAGCGTGTTATCGGGTTCACAATGAACTTGGCCCCGGTTTTACTGAAAAAACATATTCGAAAGCACTTCAGGTTGCTTTGGAAAAAACAGATCTGAAGTATGAAACAGAGAAGGAGTTTTCTGTTTCATTCAATAGTATTAAGGTTGGCAAATTCATTTTTGCGAAGAAAAAAAAGGAGCGTAGCAATGGATTTTTATGAAGTCATTAAAAAAAGAAAGAGTATAAGGAAATATAAATCAGACCCCATACCCGACGATGTTCTGAACAGAATCCTCGAGGCAGGTCGTATTGCACCTTCGGCAAAAAATATTCAGCCCTGGCATTTTATTGTAATAAAAGACCCCGAGACAAAGAAAAAGGTTGCTGAGGCAAGCCGTAGCCAACTCTTTATGGCTGATGCTGACGTTATTGTATGTGGATGCGCCTTGAAAAAAATTGCCTGGGGTAGGATGGGTGGATACATGAGTTCATTTGCTGTTGATATAACAATTGCCATGGACCATATAATTCTGGCTTCAGCAAATGAAGGTCTTGGTACATGTTGGATTGGTGCATTTGATGAAAAGGCAGTTAAAGAAATTCTGCAGGTTCCTGATGATGTAAAGGTTGTAGCATTAACACCGATTGGTTATCCTGCAGTAGCACCAGTAGACAGGGGAAGGAAAGAACTGAAAGAGATAGTGTCGTACGATAAATATTGAAATAGTCGCAGTATCATCCTCCAAACAGAATGGCGGACTTGCCCCGTTAAATAAAAAGAGGACTTATGATTTACAAAGGAGAAAAGTATAACAACTAAATTAATTTGGGCAAGGATACCAGAATTCTTATATTTAACAGGGCACGCAGTATCATCCGCGGCGGCGGATTCGCCAAAAAAATCAGAAAACTTGTGAGAAATGATGAATAACTTAAACTACGCTCTTTGCCCTATGCTCTGTACCCTTTGCCCTATGCACAGTCTAAAAATTATATCTGATTATTGAATGTGCTCTGCCTGTTTTTTCATCAAAGTCGACTATTACACAATTGGCTAAAATATTTTCTTTTGCTACTTTAAACTTCTGTGGCAGTGATAGTAAAAGATGTTTAATGATCTCTTCTTTTTTTACACCGATCACCGAATCCATAGAACCCACCATCCCGACGTCACTAATATAGGCAGTCTTACTGTTGATGATTCGTTCATCAGCAGTCTGTACATGTGTATGGGTTCCAATAAAAGCTGTAGTATATTCAGAAAGGTATAAACTGAGCGCCCTTTTTTCGCCTGTTGCTTCAGCATGGAAATCGACAAGAATATTCTTTGTTTCTTTATACATTGACTCCGCAATTTTCTTGCCAATACTAAAAGGATCTTGTAATGGCTTCATGAACGCCCTGCCCTCTAAATTTATGACACCGATTTTGCAATTCTCTTTTTCATAAACAAAATACCCTATTCCTGGAACACCTTCAGGATAATTTGCAGGTCGCAGCAAACGTGTTTCTTCATCAAGATATTTATAGACTTCTTTATGTTTCCACACATGATTACCTGTAGTAATACAATCTACCCCAGCTTCGAATAATTCCTTAGCAGTCTTTTCTGTAATACCAATGCCACCGGCAAGATTTTCCCCTTGCGCAATAGTAAAAAATATATTTTCTTTCTCTATAATGTCAGGAAGTTGTGAACAAATCTTTTTTCGAGCAGGGTTACCTATGATGTCACCGATGAAAAGGATTTTCATCGTTGATTACAGTGATGATACAAACCGATGACAGTGATATTCTTCATCTCTGTAATCTATCTTTAATCTCTGTAATCATATTAAAGTATCTCTGATAAGCTATCTACAAATTTATCAATCTCTTCTTTGCTTCTCTTTTCAGTTACTGAGATTAAGATGTGATTCTTTAAATCCTCATTAAAAATTGAAAGCGACACTCCTCCAAATATCTTTTCCTCAAGCAGTGAATCAAGCACCTCCTCTGCTGATTTTTCTGTTTCAACAACAAATTCTTTAAAGAATTCCTGCTCAAAGGCAGGTCTGATACCTTTTAATTCCTTTATTCTATTGTACAAATAATGACTCTTAGCTATACACAAATTACCAATATCAATTATTCCCTGCTTGCCAAGACTACACAAATAAATTAACGCGCTCAATGCACATAATGCCTCGTTAGTACAGATATTGGATGTGGCTTTAGCTCTTCTTATATGTTGTTCACGGGTCTGCAGGGTTAGAACATAGCCGCGCTTACCTTCGACATCAGTTGTTTCACCAACAATCCTGCCTGGCAAGGAGCGTGCAAAATCCTTCCTTGACGCAAAAATTCCTAAAAGAGGTCCTCCAAAGCCCTGGGGGACACCCATTACCTGTCCTTCACCCACGGCAATGTCAGTATTGTACTCACCCGGTGGTGCAATGATGCCTAAAGATATCGGATCAACAACAGAAATCAGCAGTGCATCTTTGGAATGAACTAATTGCTCAATTTCCGACATCCTTTCTAAATAACCATAAAAATTAGGATGTTGAATACAAACGCAACTTGTATCCCCATCAATTAAATCTCTCAATACGTTAAGGTCAACCACTCCATCCTTTGCAGGACAGAAGATAATTTCAACACCACATTCTTTTGTATATGTCTGCACAATTTTCTGATAAAAAGGGTGAATTAAATCAGCAAGAATAACCTTTTGTTTTCTTTTTATTGTACATGCCATATGGCATGCCTCTGCTAAAGCCGAACCACCATCATACATCGATGCATTGGCAATATCCATTCCAGTAAGCTCGCAAATCACACTTTGATACTCAAATATTGTCTGTAAGGTACCCTGAGAAACCTCTGCCTGATATGGTGTGTATGCAGTGTAAAATTCACTCCGTGAAATTAAGCTATCCACGATTGCTGGTATGTAATGATCATATACGCCAGCTCCTAAGAACGACAGATAATTGTTATTATTATAATTTTCACCTGCTAAGCTTCTCAAGATTTTCCTTATTTCATTTTCACTCACGGCATCTGGTAATCCACATTTCCCATTATACTGTAAATCTTCAGGAATTATTTTATCAATCAATTCCTGGAACGAGGAAACGCCGATCTTGTTTAAAATTTCTTTCTCGTCTTGTGGTGTTAGTGGAAGATAGTGCATTTAACTCTTTGCAATCAATTCTTTATACTGTTCAGGTGACAGAAGATTATCAATTTCTTTTGGAGCATCTATCTTCACCTTGTAGATCCAACCTTCGCCATACGCATCTTTATTCATTATTGAAGGATCTGCTACAACTGCATCATTAACCTCAGTCACCGCACCACTTAAACATGCATAAAGGTCAGTTACTGCCTTTACTGCCTCGATTGTCCCAACTGCATCTCCTGCTTTAATCTTTTGACCGATACCTGGTGGTTCAACCATAACTATATCAGACAATTCTGATTGGGCATAATCAGTGATACCCGTGGTTGCAATATCACCATCTATTTTAACCCATTCATGCTCTTTTGTATATTTTACACCCTCTATTATATTTGCCATAACACCTCCTCGTATTAGCTATTAGCTACTTATGTGATCCTCGTTTATAAAATGGGCCCTTAATAATTTTAACATCAATAGGGGTTTTCCCGATCACCTTCAATATTGTTCCAACCTTATTATGAGGCAGTTCCACATAGCCAATACCAATTCCCTTTTTAAGAGAAGGCGAAAATGTACCAGAAGTCACAAATCCGAGCTTTCTTTCTTCATTATGAATTTCCTGATGGGGTCTTGGAATACCTTTATCAACCACCTCAAAGCCAACCAATTTCCTTTTTAGACCTTCCTCTTTTATTTTTAACAAACTCTCTTTCCCGATAAAATCACCCTTATCAAATTTGACAACCCAGGCTAAACCGGCTTCCAATGGATTTGTGGTCTTGTCAATGTCATTACCATAAAGGCAATATCTCATTTCAAATCGCAGGGTATCCCTTGCTCCAAGACCTATTGGTTTAATATTAAATTCTTTACCAGCTTCAAAAATCATATCCCAGACCCGGACAGCATATTTTTCATCAAGATAAATCTCGAATCCATCTTCACCAGTATAACCAGTACGGGATAGAATAATCGGAATATCCTTTATCTTCACCTCGGTTGCCCAATAATATTCCAATTCCGAGAGGTTAAAATCGAACAGTTTCTGCCCCACTGCTTCTGCTTTTGGTCCCTGTACTGCTAATTGACCGATTCCTTCACTCAAATTTGAAATTTCAACATCAAATTGCTTATTATCTAAAATCCATTGATAATCTTTCTCAGTATTTGCTGCGTTCACCACGAGAAACATCCTATCTTCAAGATTATAAACCAGAAGATCATCAACAATCCCGGCATCCGGATAAAGCATAGTTGAATATTGAATCTGATTGAGCGCCAGTTTTGATGCATCATTCGTTGTTATATAATTGACAAATTTTGTCCTGTCCTTACCTCGAATCTCGACCTCACCCATGTGCGAAACATCAAACACACCCACAGAAGTACGCACAGTCTGGTGCTCTGGAATAATGCCCTCAAACTGTACAGGCATTAAATATCCGGCAAATTCAACAATTTTGCCATTATTTTTTAGATGCATATTATAAAATGGGGTCTTTTTTACCATGGATAATTATAGCCAAAAAACGCGAAAAGTCAACGGGAAAACGCAGGATCATCCACCAGACAGAATGGCGGACTTGCAGTATCACCCCGCCATTTTGATGTCGGAATTCGCAGCGGTTCTGCGGGGTCAAATCTCTACAGGCTGACCGAGAATGTCGAAATTTCTTGGAGTAGAGCCTTTAGGCTCGTTAATTCGATTGATATTTCGACAATTTTTGACGGGGCTAAAGCCCCTACTCCTATTCTCGGTCACCCTGCCTACATGCTACATGCATTCATCACCCTTTTTCTCTCCGTATCAATATCTTATGTAGAATGTAGAGGGCGTGTTGCCCAAATCCTTTTTTGTCATTGCGAACCCCGACCATTAAGAATTGTAATGGTCGGGGTGTGGCAATCTCGTTATATTTCATGAGATTACTTCGTCGCTGCGCTCCTCGTAATGACATTTTAGGATTCCACATGCCTGAATTCGATTTGGGCAACACGCCCTAGAGATTTGACCCCATAATACATCAGGGTTTAGGAATTTAGGTGTTTACCCAAGCCCGTTATAAACGAGCTGGGTTTAGGTATTTTTATATCTTGGTATTTGTTTGTTTTTAGGTATTTAGGTATTTAGGTATTTAGGTATTTTTGTATCTGTCTCTATCTCGCCAATACTGTTGTTTTCTTAGCTTTTGTTGTCCTGCCTTGATATCGATATTCAAGATAAACAATATACATCCCCGATGGGATTTTTTTTGCTCCAGCTTCCCCGTTCCAAAAAATTGTCCCTATTGTTGTTGAACACGGTTCTTTTTTACAAATATTATGCAATAATTTACCGCGGGTATCAAAGATTAATAGGGTAAGCAGACCCCCAGATTCTGGAAGACGATAATCGATCTGCAGACGATCATTTATTCCATCATTATCTGGCGTAAATATCCGGGGTGATAGTGCCAGTTCTCCAATTTTACCTAAAACTATGAATTCTTTAAAAGCAAGATTATTTTCTAAATTTATATCATCAGAAAAATCCAATTTAAAACCGAGATTATGCATGCCCTGTGAAGGATGATTATAAGTATAAAACAATGATACACTGTCAGCTGGATAAACAAGGTCACCGTCAATTTGAATCAATAACTCATTTGCATTCATAGTACTATCGTTATTCTCATCATCAAAGATCAATAACTCATATTCGCTAACTTCTCTTAAACCAAGATTTTTAACTCTTATCTCAATATCTATATCCTCACCTGTTTTAAGAGAAGCAGGTATAAAGATAATAGATTGTGTTTCTAATGCGAGATCAAAGGCATTAGTAGTACTATTCTCTTTTCCCGGAGTACAGCCTGATGAGTCCATACAAGTAAGCCAATTCGAGATTGTATCAGGTAAATTCAAGTCAATCCTTTCCCAGGATATACCATCCCCAGGGTCAGAGGGAAAATCATCTAAAGTATCATACGGTGTGCCAAATGATGTTGTGCAGGCATCAGCAACTGAATAGAAAACAAGTGGATCATTACTCTGAAGTCCATCTCCAATTGTTGTATCATCTGTGGTTAAAATCAAAGTTGAATCTGGAAAATCATATGGTTGAACATTACCACCTGCAGTATCTAAACTTGTATATTCCCTATCAAGTATCAAGGCATAGGAATAAGGATAAATAAGGGTTGAATTAATTCTCAATCGAGGATAATTGATTAATATCGAATCATTTTCCCAGGGATATATTTCATCGGCAAGAACATCAAAATCATAGATAAAATAATTTGCAAGATCAATGGTATCCGCACTCTGGTTATATATCTCAACAAATTCATTTCTATCTCCTGGTGTACCCGGACCACTATCTGAACCTTTGACATTTGACATTACCTCAGTGATGATAACAGGTGAATCTACAAGCAAAAATAATAATACAAACATTAATCTCCCTTGTGCATTATAGCAAAATAATACAGTAAGTCAATGAATAAAGATGGTAGATAGAAGATGGAAGATGTAAGATGGTGTCCCTCGCTTTGCTCGGGACACTACGCCCTACGCTCTTCGCCCTTTGCTCTATGCCTTACGTTCTTCCCTCTCCCCTTGTGGGAGAGGGCAAGGGTGAGGGGTAGATAGCCCATCTTTTTGTTGAGCATTGCCAGATTATTTTAAAAAACTAAATAGACCTACGGACTTACCCTCCGTTGAGCTATTTGATTCGTGCACCTCAACAATAGGATATACAACGTCTCACTAAATGTTGACTGGTTGCTATATTCCCGTGTATCTCATCTGCGCCAAAATGGTTAGAAACTCACCCTTGACATCCAACGAGATGCTATTATAATAATATGTAAACGTGTAATTTATTTTGGTAATTTGGTATAAGTAACAATGACTGACCGCGATAGGCGGAGAGAGGAAAAAATGAAAAATATTGGATCGTTTGCATTACTCTTTTGTATATCAATGACTATGGCAAACGCCCAATGGCTTGAGACCACAATCTACGTTCCGGATTCCCTTTACGGCATTAATTTTCCACAAGTCTTCACCTATAATGCAATAAACAATAAGGTATATGTGGGTGGTGAATATGGTGATTGTGTAATCGCCATTGACGGAGTAACAAATGAAAAGACTGCAAGAATTCCGGCTGGCGAAGATATAGAGGCTCTCTGCTGGAACTCCACCACCAACAAGGTTTATTGTACCAATGGGAATAACGATAATGTGACAGTAATCGATGGCGCGACAGACAGTGTGATTGCCACGGTTACGGTTGGCGATGCTCCCTGTGCTCTGGTCTATAACCCAACCAATAACAAGGTTTATTGTGCCAATAATGGGAACGGTGATGTAACCGTGATTGATGGCACAACGAACGGCGTGATAACCACAATTACTGTCGGCGATACTCCTTACGCTCTGGTCTATAACCCAACCAATAACAAGATCTACTGCGCTAATCATGGGAATGGTGATGTAACCGTGATTGATGGCACAACGAACGGCGTGATAACCACAATTACTGTCGGCGATACTCCTTACGCTCTGGTCTATAATCCAACTGACAACAAGGTCTACTGCACTAATCATCTTAGCGATAATGTCACGGTGATTGACGGCGCGACGGACAGTGTGATAACCACGGTTACAGTTGGCGATGCGCCGTGTGCTCTGGCCTATAACCAAACCAACAACAAGGTTTATTGTGCTAATTATGTAAGCGACGATTTGACGGTGATTGACGGTGCAACGAATAATGTAGTTACCACGGTTACGGTTGGCGATGCGCCGTGTGCTCTGGTCTATAACCAAAGCTATAATAAGGTCTACTGTGCTAATTATCGGAGCGATAACTTAACCGTGATTGATGGTGCAACGAACAACGTGCTTGCCATGATTACGGTCGGCTATTATCCTCGTGCTCTGGTCTACAATCCAGTCAACAACAAGGTTTATTGTACTAATTGGCCCAATTATGATAGTGATAGAGTGTCGGTGGTCGATGGTGCAACGAACAACGTGATTGTTACGATAACGCTTCAGAGTTATCCTCTTGCTCTAGTTTATGACCCAAGTAATAACAAGGTCTACTGTGCTAATTCTGCAAGCAATAATGTGACCATAATTGATGGCGCAACCAATGGCGTGACTACGAACATTACGGTCGGCAATGGTCCCTGTGCTTTGGCCTTTAACTCAATCAATAATAAGGTCTACTGCGCTAATTATCGGAGCGATAATTTAACCGTGATTGATGGTGCAACTAACAGTGTGATAACCACGATCACCGTCGGCGATTCTCCCTACGCTCTGGTTTATAATCCAACTCATAACAAGGTTTATTGTGCCAATAATGGGAGCGGGAATGTAACTGTGATTGATGGGGCGACGGACAGTGTGACAACCACGGTTACGGTTGGCGATGCTCCCTGTGCTCTGGTCTATAACCCAACCAATAACAAGATCTACTGTGCTAATCATTGGAGCCATGATGTAACCGTGATTGATGGAACGACCAACAGCGTTATTACTACAATCACGGTCGACGATTTTCCCTACGCTCTGGTCTATAACCCAACCAATAACAAGGTCTACTGTACTCAAATCGACAACTGGAGGGTGACGGTGATCGATGGTGCAACAGATAGCGTTATTACCACGGTTACGGTCGGCAATGATCCTTGGGCTTTGACTTATAATCTAACCAATAACAAGGTCTACTGTGCTAATATTGGGAGCGGTGATGTAACTGTGATTGATGGAACGACGAACAGCGTGATTACCACCATCACGGTCAGTGATGGTCCCTGTGCATTGGTATATAATCCCGCCAATAACAAGATCTACTGTGCCAATAACTGGAGTGATAATGTGACGATAATCGATGGTGCGACGAACAGCGTGATAACCGTGGTTACCGTAGGAAAGTCCCCGATGGTCTTTACGTGGAACCCTATACAGAATCGGACATATGTGGCAAATTACGCTAGTTCAAGTGTCTCGGTGATTCGGGACAGCATGGTTGGCATAGAAGAAAACACGGAGATTGCCACGCCTTCGGCTCGCAACGACTTTGTCGTTTCTCCTAATCCCGCAAAGACATTTTTCATAATTCATTCGCCTGCAGCAGTGCAGAGCGTAAAGATATACGATGTCCTTGGCAAGTTAATAAAAGCAGAAGAATTGGCAGAATTTAATGATGAGAAACAAATTTCTTTAAAGGGAATAAGTTCAGGCGTTTATTTTTTAAAAGTAAATACTGAAGAAGCAGAGTTCATCAAAAAACTAATTGTAACAAAATAAATTTTTGTAGCAACAACGATGTAAAAGGGGTGTTGAGGATTACCGGGTTCTGCAGGGTCAAATTTCTACAGGCTGACCGAGAATTAAAAAAATGGAGTAGCAGATCTTGGTCTGCGCTAAATAACTAATGAAATTTCGAAAGCTTTTATCTGTTTACAAATGCCTAAAGGCAGAATTCCGGCATTCTCGGTCACCCTGTAGAGATTTGACCCCACTTAGCTCAATAATTCTAAGAGTTGATTTTGAGTCATTGCGAGGAAAGAAGTAACGAAGCAATCTCTGAATTGTGAATTGTGAAGATTTGACCCCATTTCCACATCATCAAAACACACCGTACTACACGGAATTCCCCAGTAATAGTATTGAGGGTGCAAATGTTTGTCTGTCTTTAATTTGTGCGATTTTCGTCTTGATTTCAGAGGTACTGAAAAACCATGTCTGCGGATTTTGAGTCCGCCGCGTCTCCGTCTAAAACAAATCGGTAAGAAATCCAATTACTCTCTAGACCGACGGACTGAGAGTCCGTTGAAAGTTGCAATAATATCTAGAGATTTTATAAACTCTATTTAATTGATGTTGTTTGTGTCAATGCTATATCAGAATATTCAATTGAAACTGAAAAAAGATAATTTCTGTATCTAATAAAGAAATACACCGTTGTCAAAAATACTGTTCTAAGGTGAATTCTAAGTAAGGAAATTATTATCTGAACAACAAAAATACATCATGCCAAAGGCATAATCCGTTTTTGTCGTGCTTCATTTACACTAATCCATATTGCATCGGTTTTGCTTTTATCATATATCTCAGCGCTAGAGATAAAAAGACCATCTGGCGATTCGGTATTAATAGTAGTATCAAAATATATCATTCGTCCTACATTGGGCCATGTTCTTACTGCCACAATTGCATGACTTTTCTTTGGTAAGAGAATAACAGATGAATCCAAACCTATAGCTTCAAAGCACGAAGCATACAGAACGGCTCCGTCAATACAATTACCACCCTTTAGCTGGAGCGTATTAGCCGGTCTTTTGACACGCTGAGCATACCCAGGTGCATAGCTTATTGTTGTATTTACATATGAAAACCCTCTTTTCATAATTGTTGAGTAGATAGCAAAAATTTGATTAGCGACTATTTCTACTTCGGTTGTGGGAGCTACTATTTGGTACACTAATTCAATTTTTTTCGCTGCCAAAAGTGAGAAGAAATTGTCCAATATTATGTAGTAATCATCTGCATCTTGTATTTCATATGTAACATTGTGGCTAGTGTTGATGCGTTTTGTGAAAGAATATACACTGCTATAATCAAACCGTCTTAAGGCGTCACAATAGGCCTGCATTTTATTTCTATCAAGAATTGCAAAATTGATATCATTGTGTATTCCACCTACAATATATTTCAGATTGATACTTAACTTCGTTCCTGCTCTTAAATGCAATTGCTGATAACCATAGTTTGATGGTTGGATAGTCCACACACTTGATATTTTCATAGTATACGGCACCTTTTGATAGCCTATCAATCCACCATAAGGTTCAATTATCGGGTGATTTGCACTTTCGTGTACAATTTCTTGAACATGTTTATCTCTTGGTGTTACCCAAGCAGCAATTAAAGGGTACAAATCCTCAACCCCTTTCTTAGTTTCTAAAGCCCAAATCATATCATCTTTGGCTAGTATTCTTACAATTTTTGTACCTGCACGTTTCTTTTCTTTACCCTTTTCATCAACAAAATAACACTCATATTCAAAAAAAGCATTTTTTTCTTCATGGTTGTATAGTTTATTCTGAGGAAATGTGAAGAATAAAGGTAGCTTTTCATTATCTGAATGATTAATTGAATGTCCTGAAAATGAAATCCAATCTGATACACCCTGTAGTCTTATGCGGATTTCCCAACTAATAATACGGTATTTTGAATGATTGGTGACCGTGACAGTAGCTAATGGTTGCTTGTTTTCTACAAGATACTGAAAGTGTGCAGGAGCAATTGGATCAACCACATTCAATTCAACCTGTATGGATTCTTGATTGGTAGATTCACTTAGTTCCTGACTGGACATCATTCATATTCCATTCATTATTACAAATATAATCAGCATGACTTTCCCTCTACCCATTACCTTAAGTATATGGTTATGCACTTTAAAGTCAAGGGGTTCTGCGGGGTCAAATCTCTACATGCTACATACATTCATCACCCTTTTTCTCTCCGCGTCAATATCTTATGTAGAATGTAGAGATTTGACCCCACCTCGCCATCCCACTTAGCCCCGTTAAGTTTTTTAAAAATACTTAACGATTGTCTTGACTTTTTCAAATTTGCAGTTAAAATTCAGTATGAAAAATTTTTATCGAGCTAAGGATGTCTTTAAAGATTTCCCAGATGGTTTAAAATCTAAAATTTTCGCCGCGGCTGAAGGTAAGCTGGTTTATTTTCCAAAGAAACAGAATAAAAAACAGATAATCAACCAGGAAGAGATGTTGATGAAATATGCTCAAAATGGTAAAAAGTCATACAGTCAAATCGGTGATGAATTAGGCGTTAGTAAAGTAAGAGTTTTTCAAATCGTCAACCAGGAAAGGAAGAGATTTTCAAGGGAAAGAGTTGAATATTGGAGGCGTCGAGGATTGTCGTTGAGGGGAATAGCAAAAGTATTTAAGAAATCACACGAAGCGATGAGATGAATTAAGAAGAAGGATGCGAAAATAGCAACATTATGTTGCGGGATATATTCATAGTTGGAAATAATATTTTTTGCGACGTCTGATTTTCTTTAGGTAGAAGAAGTCCCGAAATACACGATTATGTTAGACACAACATGCATAAAGGGCTTATCGATGATGAGTGTTCCACTATCGAATACCGTGATGGCATTATTACCCGAAGAAAAATCATCTTGTGGGATTTCTGTTATCTCGCGGTTGAACTCATTAAGGCTCTTAATGAACTCATCTGAAAATCCTGCCAGCTTTAAAATTTCGTCTTTGTTCATAGAATCACTCCTTGGTGCCAAGCGATGAATCTTTCCTGAAAATCGCATAATTATCTGAAATAAAAATTTTGTAAACCGCTGAGTGGTCAAACAACCAATATAGCAACGCCCAGAATCTGCGAATTGCCCTATCTAAGCCAGCGATGCTTTCCGTGTGGAGGACCTTTATTTTACAGATATTCCACGCTACTTCTCTTGTGATTCCCCTGCTATATGTTTTCCAAACCACGTGATCACAAAGCCTAACGGCGATCTCTTCTGCTCTTTTTCTCTTCTCGTTTTCTGTCACAGGATTACCATTATTATGTACACTCCAATTGCAGAACTTGTAGGTCAAAAGATAGCTTTCTGCCAGCTCGATACTGTAACGACTAGCGCCGAGAGCGTTTCCTATTTCCTTTGCGTCCATCTGTCTTAATATTTGTAGATCCGTCCATGCGGGAGTTTGTCCTTGTTTTATCAACACCTCGCCACGCTTCCGGATATCCTCGACAAGTGCAAGAATCGCCTGTGCAGGAACATATCGACCATCTTTACCAGGTACCTGTGGATCTATCGGTCCAATAAACGAATTTGAATGCATGATAATCTCATTCCCAGACAAACAAAAAATTGTCCCAGCGCTCATCGCTGTGCTCGGGAGAAGGAAAGCTACGTCCGTGAATCGGGGGCGAAGCCTATCGACGAATTTTGCGACCTGTTCAGCAGAGCCCCCAGGTGTAACGACAACTACATCGACGGCTTTTTCTGTCTCAGGTATCGATGCTATCATTTCTGTGAAAGGCAGGTCGTCCGCATAGTCAATCGAAAGTGATGCATGAATACTTTGCTTAATTATGTTGGCCAGGTAACAGACTATAGGTCGTTTCCTTATCTCTCGGATCTCGGCCAATGATTTTCTAATCTCCGTAGTCATATCCACTTGCAGATTCTTACATTTTATAAGACTCTCAAACTCGCGGCCATCAACCATGTTATCAAGTAGTGATGATATTGGACGAGATTGTTGAGCAGGTGGCGAAAAAGAGCGTTTATGTTTCTTGCCCATATTATATAATAGCCAATAACACTGGTCATGTCAAGATATATTGTTGAGGGGTAAGTGTAGAGGAGTGAGAGAGGGAGAATAATTTGGTAGTGTCATTTGTTACGGATTGCGAGACAAAATTTTTATGCTTGTGCCATTTGGCCAAAATCTTCCTCTTCTCTAATCCCTTAACACCAAGTTCCCATTCCATTCTAAACCACCAAAAGGCACATTCCTAAATCGAAACTTCTCGCAATCAATAACACACAAATAAACATTGCCAAAAACACTTACCTCTCTCATCCCTCAACAAACATATACAATGAAACCTTCTTCATGTTTCCTCCTCAACTACAATAAAAAGGTATGGCCCCGGCATGTCGCAGGAGCCATACCTTCTTGTTCCGTAATTGTTCTGACTACTCAATCCCTCTCAAGTACCACAAAACACCAATGAACATCAACACCCATTCTCTCATTCGCTCGTTAGATTCTAATTTTTGAATTGACCCTATAAACAGTTATTGTTTCATTCAGCAAAATTTCCACATCACTGCTGCCCACTGCAAACCAGCTACAACTATGTGCCCACATTCCGTGCAATTTGAAACATTGAAACACAGAACACAGACCACAATTATGAAAATTCCGAGTATTGCGTATGCTATAGCCTTCCAAATCCACGGACTTGCATGCCTTCGGCCTATTGTAAGGTCAGTTCTTGCTTCTAGTAATTCACGCATCTTTGAGTCCGCGTGTTTCATGAGATCTTTCACACCCATAGTAGCAACAATTCTTCTTGCTTCTTCGTAACCTGTCCAAATTTCTTCCGTTGTTTCTACAGGAAAATCTTGTTCGAAAAGTTGATTTTTAAACACCTTCCCCTGTTCATCAAGAGATTCCATTGTTTCCTTCGTTGAGGCAGCTTTTTCCAAATCATGTGGAAACTTCTCAATTGCTTCACTCATAAGTCTCTGAGCGTGCCCGAGTTTCCTTAATCCTTGTTTATTATGAAGCATCGCCATTTCTTCATAGTATTCAGCTTTTGGCATCTTTAACAACTCCGCCCTTTCCGCTCTGCGATGTATTGATTCACAATTCACAAAATCTTCTGATGCGCGAAAGAATGATATCATGGGATCACTGATTCTCTGTTCCTTGAACTTCTCAATGACTTTCACGAATTCTGGATCGTGGAGCATTGTTAATTTTTCAAGTACATATTCCATTATTCTCACCTCCTTTCATTAATTATATTAAATAAAAAAGAAATCACAAGGGGGATGTTTTTTCTTTATTTTTAACACAGCCAGATTTCGAAAAAGCAGTCGCCAAATTCTTTATTTATGCTAACCTTTTTATAACACATCACTTATACCTCCTCAAATTATCAGGACGTTATAGACTGTTGAGGGGTGAGAGAGGCAAGTGTTCTTGGCGATGTCATTTGTGATTTTAGGCAAAAGGGGGAATTTGAGTTTATTTTGGGGCATAGCTATTACTAGTTGAATCCTCTTTTGAATCTTTCGTTGTATGTTTGCTCTTATGTTGAGGAGTGAGAGGAGTAGAGAGTTTTGGAGATGTCATTTGTGTGTTGAGGGATGAGAGAGATAAGTGTTTTTGGCAATGTCATTTGTTAACGAGTGAGAGAGGTGGAGGGTTTTTGGTGTGTTATTTTCATAACTGACTGTCGTTGAGAGAGATTGCAAGATTATTTAAAAAATCGCATGAAACAGTGCGGTAGATGTTAAAAAAAAATAAGTAATAAAATTTAACTATTTTTTACGTTTTCTTTTTTTGATTACCTTAATTTGAATTTCTTTAATACCACTGTTATAACCGTCACAAATAATCTGATACAAAAGTTTAAATTTACTTCTTTTTTGAGGCGCCTTCACATATAAATGACGTGAATAACACCTTACTCCTTTTTTAACTTCATTAATTTTAATTCTCGTTGATAAATAATTTGGAACTTTAGATAATTTGTCTTGATGCCAAGTATCCATATTTGGAAAAACGAACTCATCTGGCGCTGAGAAAAAATAAACTTCTATATTCTTACCCATATCACCTTGTTTTAAAGTTAGATCAAATTCAATTGTAAATTCTTCATCAACACCAACCTTAATTGGACATTTTGGTCGTAGAATATATAATTCAAGAATAGGTTTTTTAGATGTTTCATGTATTCGCAGTGCTTTTGTTAAAGCTTCGACATTATCTCTTAAAACCGCTTCGTCTGAGGTCATTGCTACATCCTGTATTATCTTCAAAGAATTTATAATCATTCGCATTGCCGCGTATATAAGAAAAACTCCAAATAGCCAAATTATTACAGGAATAGTAGTTGTCAAGAAATTCTTGTAAATATTTGCGTTACTTGATATCCCGGCGGCAATCAATGAACAAACCAAAGATAATAGCAGAAAAATACCAGGATGTAAGATGCCTCCGTTTACTGTTAGAAAATTAGGACTTTTTTCAATTTTTTTGATTTGATTTTCGTGTTTGCGTAATCTATCTTCAAGACTACGGATGTCTTTCTTAAATGCTATAATTTTATTTTTATCCGTGCAATCAGAAAGTGTTTCTTTTAACTCAGCAATTTGTGTTTGTACTTCCTCTTTATTATTTTTTTCAACCTGTGTTTTTTCTTGAGTAGAACGTTTAATAGCTTTTCCTAAAAGTGAAACGCCTACCACAAAAACAGCAACAACAATTGCTATCAAAGATATTGATAAGAAAGCTGTAAATTGATAAACTATATTCATTTAAATTCCCTCTTCAAATTTTTTTATTATACGAAAACAATAGCCGTTGAGGAATGAAATCTGAATACACCTAATTCTCCTTTCACGCTACGGGACACTACGCCCGACGCTCTATTTATCCCGTGGAATGCGACCTGCCCTGTGGAGTGTGTAAACTACTCCATGGGGAGCATATTCCACTGGGACGCTCAACGCCCGACGCATTGGTGCATCTCACTACGTTCATCTCATCAACCTTTGGTTGATTCGATATCTTCGACGATACACGCAATTTTGCAGTCAAATCAAAGATTCCATTGGTGCCCCTCGCTCTGCTCATCTCATCAACCTTTGGTTGATTCGATATCTTCGACGATACACGCAATTTCTCAACCAAATCATAGATTTGGGAGAAATTGAACCTGATCACGCACCAGTTTCAGAAGTCCAAGAAAAAGACCTTACGAGCGCGCTCTTCTTCTTTCTGGAATAGTCCTTTATCTGCTTCTCCCGCTTCATAGCAACTGCAAGACTTGAGTGCTCTTCGAAATAAACCAACTGCATCACTCCTTTACCTTTAGTAAATTTGGCACCTCGCCTACAATTATGGCGTCTCAGACGATCCTGAAGATTCTTGGTTATGCCAGTATAATACGCACCATCTCTAGACTGAAGGATGTAGACAAAGTATTTCATTAACACAAATCCATTGGTGTCCCTCGCTTTCTTCAAAAGACTCGGGACACTACACCTTCCGCTCTTCGACTGATGCATTGGTGTCCCTCGCTTTCTTCGAAAGACTCGGGACACTACACCTTCCGCTCTTCGACTGATGCATTGGTGTCCCTCGCTTT
>Ga0114919_10001108_pt1 | contig 21620 bp, 17 predicted proteins | sample BlataG_FD_88682 | JGI IMG/M metagenome (GOLD analysis project Ga0114919, IMG submission 88682) | Deep subsurface microbial communities from Black Sea to uncover new lineages of life (NeLLi) - Black_00105 metaG | ecosystem: Environmental > Aquatic > Marine > Oceanic > Sediment | place: Atlantic... | reverse complement strand
TCTTTTAGTACCTTTACTCCAATTAACAGCAGAATTAGTAATACAATTATAATAATATCAACTGTAATCCAATCTACTTGAAAAATGTCAAATGTCATTATTTTTTAAATACAAGATTCACATTAATCTACAACTTCCCTAATCCAATCCAAATAATTTTTCGATCCTTTTTTGATTTTGAAAGCTACACATTCAGGATTCGAATAGCTATGAATTTCTTTTACCTTTTGAATTATCAAATCGCAATTTTTTTCAGTAGTTTTAATAATTAATAACAATTCATTTTCTCTTTCAATATTCCCTTTCCATCTATAAATTGAAAACACATTTTGTATAATGTTGACGCACGCCGCCAACCTGCTTTCAACCAAAATGTTTGCTATATTTTTACCCTCTTCAATATTTGGGACAGTAACTAAAAAAGTATAATTATCCATTTAATTCCCTTATTAGTATTCAATAATTAAGTATAATGCAATTATAAATTTCAATTTATTTAAGAAGTCAACTCTTCCTCTTAAACATAAATTTCTTATTATTTGATAATAAATCGATATAAAACTACTATTAATAATGAGTCTGTTGAAAGAAATACATCTCTAAATTTTAATTTCTCTCATTAAGGATTTTTATTTTTCCCTAAAAGCAAATTAATAAATATTTATAGTGTTATTATAAATAGAAATATCTTAATTGTATTTCTTATCAAATAAATACTCATTTAGAGGTGTTATAGGAACTATTTTACATAATGTTTACCTTATTCATCAGTATACGGGCATTTGTCTTATTCATAGAAAGTATGGAACAATTGAATTTAATCAAGATCTTGTATCTGGATTTTTAACGGCACTTAAAGATTTCTCAGTGGAATTTTCGAAAGGATCAGGTGAATTGAAGGTAATAGATATGCAAATTTTCTATTTATTGTTGGTTTTTAAAGATGGGATATTGTGTACGGCAGCAGCAGACAAGAATGATGATGCTAAAATTACACACAAAGCTTTAAGTGATATCATTGATAAGTTTACGGTAAACTTTGGTGAAATAATAAAAAATTGGTCGGGGGATGTTAGAATTTTTAAGGGATTTGAACAATTGATAGATAAAGTTCTAATAGATGGCAGAATTGCTGAGGTTCCCCTAAAATTACCTATTTTAAAGATATTTGAGAAGGATTTTCTCAAATCTCGGAAGCAAATTGAGAAGAAAGGTTTAGTACTTTCGGAAGAAGATTTACGAAACGTTCAGAACCAGAAACCCGCATGGACTTCGAAGCGCCTTCCCTCTCAGGTGATTATTCAAGGCTTCTTAAACAAGGAACAATATAAAATTGCGCATTTAGCTGATGGCTTTCACACAGTAGCAGATATAGCCGAGGAAGCGGGCGTACCAAAGGCAGAGATTAATGTCATCATTGACGATTTGGACGATTTAGGACTTTTAAAGTTTATCGATGTTAAGTAAACACCCTTTTCACATTTTTTAGCTCGTTTTTTAATGTTTTATTGATAGATATAGAACATAATTTAACTTTTTTCTCCATTTATTGATTAAAATCGCGTTGAGACGATTAATCACAAGATTTATGAAAATGATATCACTATTACAGATAATATGAATGTGAATAAAGTTGCCGAAAACATCTATGAAATTCCACAAAAAGCATTAATGGCACGTGTGGAAGGAAAAATTGAAAAATTTCAGATGAAAGTGCCAGTGCGCATTTATGCTAACGAATACATTTTAGAAAAGATTAAAAACGACAGAACTCTTGATCAAATTTGCAATGTTGCCTGTCTTCCAGGCATTATGAAGCACGCTATCGCTCTCTCTGATGCTCATCAAGGTTATGGATTTTGTATAGGAGGGGTTGCTGGAACAGATGCCGAGACAGGCATGATTTCACCTGGAGGAGTAGGTTATGATATAAATTGTGGCGTGAGATTGTTAAGAACAAATCTTCAATTTAAAGATGTGATGAAATCAATTCCTACTTTGTTAAACACGATTTTTAAGAACATTCCATCAGGTTTGGGAAGTAAAGGAAAATTAAGCATTGAATACTCGGAGTTAAACGATGTTTTGGACAATGGGTTGAACTGGGCGTTTGACAACGGTTATGCAATTAAAGAAGATATCGAACATTGTGAAGAGAATGGATTTTTGAAAAACGCTGATTCCTCATTAGTTTCTCAAAAAGCTAAGCAAAGAGCATTGAAACAATTGGGCTCACTAGGAAGTGGCAATCATTTTCTTGAAATCCAGAAAGTAGATAAGATTTATAACGAATCAATTGCTAAAAAGTTAGGAATTTTTGATAATAATCAAATAACGGTTATGGTTCATACTGGTTCGCGAGCGCTTGGTCATCAAGTTTGTACTGACTCTCTTCGAAATGTTGAACAAGCAATGAAAAAATACAATATTAAAGTTCCAGATCGCGAATTAGCGTGTGTTCCTGCTGATACTCCGGAAGCAGTAAAATATTTACAAAGTATGGCAAGTGCTGCAAATCTCGGTTTTAATAATCGCCAATTAATTACGCATTGGCTAAGAGAATCTTTTGAAGAGCATTTTAAAATGGGTATAGACGATCTGGATTTCAATTTGATTTATGGTGTATGCCATAATATTTTAAAAATCGAAGAACATGAGGTAGAAGGAAAAAAGATGAAATTAAATGTTCACAGAAAGGGAGCAACTAGAGCTTTTCCACCAGGACATCCGGATCTACCTGTTGATTATAAAAGTATTGGTCAACCTGTTTTAATTCCTGGTACTATGGGATCAGCATCCTATTTATGTGTTGGAAGGCCAAACGCGATGGAACTTTCTTTTGGATCCACCGCTCATGGATCTGGTAGAGTAATGTCAAGGTCTAAAGCTACAAAACAATATTGGGGTACGAAGATCCAAGAAGATTTAAAAGAGAGAGGAATCTTAGTAAAAGCTGCTTCTCCTAAGATAATTGCTGAAGAAGCTCCAGGGGCTTATAAAGATATTGATCAAGTAGTACAAGTAAGTCATGATCTTGGAATTGTAGAAAAAATTGTGAGGTTAGTACCAATAGGGGTTGTAAAAGGTTAATTTTTTTTTCACAAAAAATGTAATCCAAAATATGACACTATTAAGTATTATTAGATTTAAATCTAAAAATTGATCCGACATTAAATATCAAATACTATATCTATTATGGTGCTTTCGTGTGTTTCTTCTATATTTAGGAAAGAATATGTTATAGCTTTAACTTCAATTCCTATTTCGTGTTTATCCAAATCAAATTTCTCACCTTTTAGAGTGGCTTGAAGCTTATAATTATCGTTGATTTTTTCAATTTTTGATACGTATATTTGACTAAAAACAAGCTCATCTACATCAAAAATATACAAAAATTCAGAGAGAAAATCAAACAAGAGGGCTTCTTTGTCCTCAGCTTCGACAGTTATTGTCTTTTTAATTTTAGGAGTTATTTTTTTTAAGTCCGGTGTTATTGTTGCGATTAAACTATAAGCTGTTTGTGAAAAGGCTTCTTCTAATGATGACCCCCAACTTCTTATTTGAACATCTGCAGTATGCTCTCTAAACTCATATCCGGCTTTTTTCATGCGAAGGGTATTATTTTCAGTATAGAATTACTATAAATAGTCTAGTTTAAAATTAAACTTTTTGTTGTTTAGTTAAATTTCATAGGAGTTTAAAATGATACAACTGAAATTGTAATTATATGTTGAGTACAGTTCATAACTCATTATTCGATAATTTACTTTTTTATCAAAAATTAACCGTAAAAAAGAAATTCTCAAATAGAGAACTTTTGCTCTTTCACTTTTTTTACGATTCTACTAAAATTTTTCCGAGAAATGTTATTATTATTAAAGATATTGTGTTTTTCTTCCTTGATAACGAAAAATATTTTGAAGCAAAATCAAAATTACCATATTTAAGAAAAAAAATTCAAAACAGGAGAATTGTACTTGTTCGGGAAGAAGTAGTATTAGTTAATTTAGTTTTTGGGTTTTTCCCAGATCCGTATATTCATAGAATAAGAATAGAAAGAAATATGAATACGGGACAGATCGTAATTATTGTAGGGTTTCTCTCCTACGAAGAACGAGGAATAGCAGTTGGTTGTAAAGGTGATTATATAAAAGCTATCAATACTATCTTCGAAAGCTGCGTTACATTTGCAGATTACCAAGGGTTTCAAATAAAAATTAAATGTGAAGTTGTATGTTTATGAAAAAACCTACCAAGGAACTTCTTTCAAGTTTACGAGATATGCAATTGTATTAGCAATAAGACTAACAGAGGGCGTTAGGATTAGGAGAAAAACAACAATATTAACATCAGGGATAAAATAAATTCCCGGAAAAAAGATAGCAGGGATAACAGCAAAAATAATAGCCCCTATAGCAAAATCTAACTGATCTACGACCCAAAATGGTGCTCCACTTTTTATATCAAAGCGCCTTTTAAGAAAAGATCCTGCTAAATCCCCAAATGCGGCTCCATAGGAACAAAATACGATTCTAAACACTATCATCAGCATTCCAATCGGAAACGGACCACCTATAAAATAATACTGGTAATCAGAGATCTCAGAGTAAAATTTATACACTCCAGCTGAAGCTCCTTCTATTGGAATCTGTTGTATGGCAGGCCATAAAAATAAAAACAATAAAAATAAGCAGCAACTTAATGGAATACCAATATATAATGGGCCTTTGACAAGTCCAGAAATAGTTTTGTGATCTCCTAATATTCTTCGCCCATCGCGCCAAAATTTTCCCCGATCTAAAGGTTTACCACCACCAACAATTACCATTCCAGCGTTTGAAAAATACGCGGGAACGATAAAAAGTACGCTAAAAATAAGAGTTGCTAACCAATCAGCCCAGGTAAATACGATAGAGATAACCAGAAAGTCAAAAAAAAGTAAGCTAATAAAAAAGATTGTCAAAAAAATCGCAAGCCTTACATCTTTTTTATTAATATCTCCCTTGTTATTATGCGTTGACATAATAGTCCTTTTAATTGTGAGAATTAGTTTGATTAATTTTTGATTGAAATTAAATTTTGGTAAATATAATTTGGACTACTAAACCCTTAATAATATTGCTTCCTAAATAATTATCTTTTAAAGTTCCGACAATAATATTATAAACTATCGATCTAATTGTAGCAAATCGGATAAAATGAGAACCCCATATTAAAGCTTTAACATATTCTCATTAGTTTTTCGATTAATAATCAAATTTAAATATCACGGAATCGAAATATTATTCTAGTGATCATTTCGAATGGAAATATTATGAATGGTGGGATTAAGTGTTGACGAATCAAAATAATAAAGACATGTATTCTTTCAATATTGATAAATTTTATAAAAACTATTTAAAGGGCCCAACACTTTTTAAGAAAAGGGAAGCGCTCGAACCTTCATTCATTCCTGACGAATTACCGCACCGAAATGCCGAAATAGAAAAGATTGCAGGTATAACTGCTTGCGCATTAAAAGGAGATGTACCGCCTAATTTCTTGTGCTACGGTATGACAGGTACAGGTAAAACAGCAACAGTCCGTTATATTTCGCAAAAATTAGCTCAACACTGCACTAACAATCCACCTTGGTGGGTATATATCAATTGCACAGTAGTGTCGACCCCATACCGAATCTTGGCTCATATTTATAACACTATCGTAGGAAAAGAGAAAATTCCTGCAACCGGTTTGCCTAAGGATATTATCCTGAAAAAACTGCTTGGATTGTTGGATCAATTAATCAAAAATAGCGTTTGCTTTCTTGTATTAGATGAAATCGATATTTTGATAGAAAAAAAAGGAGGAAATGAAATACTTTATAATTTAACGAGACTCAATGAAAACTTAGACTTGTGTAGAACAAGTGTTATTGGAATATCTAATAAGTTGAGATTCATGGAGTACTTAGATTCAAGAGTTACTTCTAATTTAGAAGAAGAAGAACCTATCGTTTTCCATCCTTATAACGCAAATCAATTGGCTGATATTCTCAAACAAAGAGTAGAAATTGCTTTTAAGGAAGACATTATTGATATTGGCGTAGTAAAGTTGTGTGCAGGTCTCGCTGCCAAGGAACATGGTGATGCAAGAAAAGCTCTTCAATTACTTAGAAAAGCGGGAGAAATTGCCGAAAGAAATCAAAGCAAGAAAATTACGGAAAATCATGTAGAAAAAGCTCAAAGGGATATAGATAAGGACCACATTGTTGAATATATCTTTTCAATGCCCCTTCAAACCCAATTAACTCTAACAGCAATTTATTTGTTAACTAAATTTACAAAAAATCACATTATCACTTCGGGAGATATTTATGAAGTTCACTCCGAACTTTCAAATAAAATCCCGGGCTTGAAGCAATTAACACGCAGAAGGATCAGTGATTATATTAACGAATTGGCATTATCAGGATTAATTACTGCTAATACAAGATCAATGGGGCATTACGGGCGCACTAAAATTATTAAACTTGATATAGAACCTGGGTTAGTAGAACGAGTGTTATCTCAAATTAAGAAAATTCAAGACTATAGATTGTTAGACTATAAGCCTATAATACTTCAAACTGATAAAGTTAAGATAAAAAATATCGTTTTTAGAAAGTTAATTTAGATAACAAAATCCCATTTATTAATATCTTTAGTAATAGTTTCGAGAAATATAGTTGCTTCTTTTTCATCCTTTTCTTTAAGTAGTAAAAATAATTTAACTAAGTGTTTACAGAATTTTTTATTTTGAGCTCTTTTGGTTTCAAAATCGTGACAATCGTGTTTTAAGATTTTTTCATTAGTGGATATTTCTATAATATACGGAGTTTTTTGAGAACCTTTAACTTCGGCTTTAATAACTCTCCTATGAAGATCAAATATATTGATAACAATCGCACTATCTGATACTAACACGGCTCTATTTATAGTACCTGCATCTAAAAACGCTTTTAATAAAATATTGAACTTATTCGAACCATTTTTTTTAAAATTTTTAGTATATTGGGTTACCCTGGCAGAACTATTTATCTTCTTTTTAATTTCAACTTTTCTTTTTTTATGCCAATTCTCTAATTCAAGAGTTAAATCTTCTGATAAGCTAAGCTTGTTATCATTATTTATTGTTAAAAATCCACTGTGAATTGCCTTCTTAATGAAAATTTTTGCTTCCTTAGGGGAGAAGAGAAATAAATCGAAAGATAATTTGTAAACTAATTCATTTGGAGTTATATATGGAAGATCAATAATTTTCCAGATATATAGAGTCATTTCAGAATTATTATTTCTTGGAATTGAGAAATTCATTTAAAAACACCTATTGTTTTGTTTGTAAGATAAATTTAATAGACTTTTTTAAAGTCTAATTGGAAATAATTCAATGAATCAAGTTCTATTATTGGTACAATACCCGGAGTAGGAATTATTCCGAAACTTCTCATAAAATCAGTTTGAGCTTGAAAACATCCAGAATTAACAAGTGTCACATTCCGATATTTCCCCATTCCATTAATGTGAATATGACCTGTATGAAAAATATCGGGAATTTTATTTAATACAAGTAAATCATTATCGATGGGTGCCAGTTGCGTCTTTTCACCGAAAACTGGGGCAAGATGTCTACAGATAAGGAACTCCTTCATAGTTTCAATGGGTTTGTTAATGTCTAGGTCGTGGATTAATCTATTTATGTCATGCATACTTTCTCCATGATATATAAGCGTATTAACATTATGTGTTTTTACAAGAGAAGGGTTACCCAAACATTTAATACCTAAATTAATTAAATCTTCACAGTATTTTTTTGGAACTGCAGGTCGAGGTATTGCGTTTCTGACAGGTTCGTGATTGCCCGATACATAAAACACCTTAATATAGTCTGGAATTTCTGCTAATAATTCTGCGGCTTTTTTAAATTGTTTAAATATATCTGATAAGACTAAATCTTCTTTCTGGTTTGGATAAATTCCGATCCCATCAATTAAATCGCCGTTAATGACGAGATATTTTATTCTACCCGCATTTTCTCTCAAGATTTTATTATTGCTTTTCCCGTTCAAGAATTTTAGAAAACGTTTAAATATGTCTTCCTCAAATTCTTTACTACCAATGTGAGTGTCTGAGATTAATGCAATAGACAATGGATCAGGAGACAGATTTGGTCTAAAGTTAGTCGGAATATCGATTTTTGAGATATAATTGGCAAAAATTATTCCTTTTCTTCCGTTTTCGCCAGGATTATACGATCCTTTGACAAAAAGCATCTGATCGTTGAAAGTTCTTTCAATAATATTGATATACTCCAAATTTTTAGAATCATTTTGAATTAAAACGCTAATTTTTCCAGTTAAATCCTCTAAACTCAGCAAAAAATTCCCTTTTTTTGTCTGATGGACCTTTTCTACCAGACCCATTGTAGAGATTTCAACGCTATTTGATAATCTATGAATATTATTAATATTCGTTGCTGAATTAGCTTCGGGTCTTTTTTTCATGAGGTTTCTAAGTTTATTGTATTTATCAAGTGTTAATCCGTAAAAATCTTCATATGCACCATTGGTATGTAATTTCCCAGTGGGATCGCTTATTATCTCAATTTGAAAATCATGATCCTTTGCGACAGGTCTAAATTTAAAAGCAGAATTGGTCGATTCATGGATTCCAGCTTCTTTTTTTAACACTAGCGGTTTTTTTATTAGCGATGAATTAGGAATAACTTGGTTTATTTCTTCAGGGAGAGAGGTTTTGATCATTTGTTCTGTTTTTACAGGATCAAATTCTGGTTTGACATTTTCCGCGATTGATTCGTCTAGAACACCGGTGACTTCACTTTGAGCACCATTTTTTGGAGGGAGAGAAGGGGAATTGGGGAAAGCTCGCTTTAGGGTCTTTTGTAATTCTTTGTTTGATATTTCATGGATAATGGTTTCCGTTAAATGACTTTTAAATGAGGGAATAAAAGTAGTCTCCTTAATAAGCAGATTTATGTTTTTCGAAGGATTTTCAAGATTTAGCACGCATTCTAACATTTTGGGACTGATATTAATACCAGAATTAACTAACTTTTTTAGAACTACTTGTTTCTGTTCAGATATCTCGGGCTTCAAATTACTTCTATCCGGAATAGAATTATATTATTTATGAGATGATACAATTAAATTGTTTATTATTAAAGAACAAACAAATTTTTTTAAGTATTAGGAGTGTGTATCTATTCTCATACTTTCATTATAAACTGTAAATCTCCCCAAATTCTTATAATAATATTCAACTAACCTATTAATAAAATATTTTATTTTAGAAGTTAGAATTTAAAATATGTATCTAGTTTTCTACATTAAGAGTATATTTGTAGTTTTAGAGTGTGTTATATTATGGTAGAAATGAGCAAAGAGACAGAGGAATATTTTTTTAACTTACAAAACGATGTAGACGAGTGTTACCAAATTGCTGAAAATGCTCGCCAAAAAGGGTTAGATCCTGAAATCTTCGTAGAATCTCCTCAAGCTAAAGATTTAGCGGGGAGAGTTGAAAAACTCGTGGGTCCTTTAGGAGTAGCTAAATTAATAAGGAATTTAAAAAATCTAGGTAAATCTGAAGATGAGATAGTATTTCAAGTAGTTTCTGACATTCTTGGACAGAAAATTGGAAATATTAATTCACTTGAAGAGAGAGTTGAGAGAGCTATACGAGTTGGACTTGCTATAAAAACCATGGGTGTTGTTAGTGCTCCACTTGAAGGAATATCCAAAATTTTAATCCGAGAGGATCGACACCATAATAAATATCTATCGTTGTACTTTGCGGGACCCATTAGAGCAGCAGGGGGAACCACAGCCGCCTTATGTGTTTTAATTGCGGACTATGTAAGAAAAAAGTCAAATATTTCAAAATATGAAGCAACTGAGGGTGAAATTGGGAGATACGTTGAAGAAATTAAACTTTACGACAGACGCGTTCATTTACAATACCCATCCTCAAATGATGAGATACGATTTGCTGTGGAGCATCTTCCTGTGGAAATTAACGGAGATTCAACTGAAGATGAAGAAGTTTCTGCTTTTAGAAATCTACCGAGAATCGAAACAAATAAGATAAGAGGGGGTGCTTGTTTAGTCTTAAACGATGGTATCCTTCTCAAAGCTCCAAAACTTTTAAAAATAGCAAAAAGTATGAACTTGGAAGGTTGGGATTGGTTAGCAAAACTGAAAGACATCGCACAGAAAAGTGAAAAAAAAGTTGATTTAGACGCTACAAATAAAAACAGTAAGGTTAAAATTCCACCTAATTCAAAATTTGTGTCTGATGTTATAGCTGGGAGGCCTGTATTTAGTCACCCTTCTGAAATTGGTGGGCATAGAATTCGATATGGAAGATCTCGAAACACAGGATTAGCTGCAGCTGGTTTAAATCCTATAACAATGACATTATTAGACAATTTTATTGCTATTGGAACGCAATTAAGAATTGAACGACCAGGAAAAAGTGCTAGTATCTGTCCGGTTAGCTCAATAGAACCACCTATTGTAAAGCTGAAAAATGGGGCTGTATTGAAAATTTCAACCATAAAAATGGCAAAAGAGTCCTTTCAAGACTTAGAAGAGATTTTATTTTTAGGAGACATCCTTTTTGGGTTTGGTGAATTCTCTGAAAATAATCATAAATTAGTTCCTTCGGGATACGTAGAAGAATGGTGGGCGCTAGAATTAGAGGAAGCGATACAAAAACAACAAGGTTCTAGCGCAGAGTTGGTTAAATATATAGAAGATCCCTTTAATAATATTCCTTCTGCGAAAGAAGCTTTAGATATAGCGAAAAATTACAATATACCCCTTCATCCGAAGTATATTGACTTTTGGGGAAATATCTCAGGGGGAGAATTATTAATTCTAAGAGAAGCTTTAATTTCCGGTTATGATAAGAGTAGCAATAAAATCGGTTTGAATAATACTGAAGAATTGAAGGATATTTTAGAAAAAGCGTTTGTTTCTCATACGATTAATGATACTAAAATATTATTCGATGATCCTACAGCTGAAATTTTCATAGCGATATTTGATTTGAAAAATAAAAAAGATCACGATTTATCTAAAGATGATGATGTTTTTACTCTTTTTTCAACATTTTCCTCTATAACCATAAAAAATAAAGCTCCATTTTTCATGGGTACTCGTATGGGACGACCTGAAAAATCCGAAAGAAAAAGCATGAAAGGAGTTCAGAGTTTATTTCCTCTTAGTACCAAGGTGGGGAACACAAGATCCGTAGAGAAAGCGTTAGAACTTGAAAAAGTAAAGATTGACATTTGTAGAAAGAAATGTCCTAAATGTGACACAATTTCTCCTTTTAACCTATGTCCTAATTGTGGAACCCACACAAAGTTTCAGAAAATATGTCTAACTTGTAATAAATATTATCCCAAAAACGAAGAAAAATGTCATCAATGCGGGGGGTTATTGAGTTTTTCTAAAGAAGCTTCGTTCAATATTAAAAACTATGCCAAATCTGTGTCGAACTCGTTAAATCTAGCATTACCAAGTAAATTTAAAGGAATTCTTGGTTTAACAAATAAGTTTAAAGTTCCAGAACCATTAGATAAAGGAATGCTTAGAGCTAAAAACGGATTGATGGTTTATAAAACAGCTGAAATCCGTTACGATGCTACTGATATCCCATTAACTCATTTTAAACCAAAAGAAATCAAGACATCGGTAAGTAGATTAATAGAATTAGGATATAAAAAAGATTATAAAAATAATGATTTAACCGCTCCTGATCAAATATTAGAACTTCAAGTGCAAGACATCATACTATCTGATGATTCTGCTAATTATTTCATTAAGATTGCTAAGTTTATTGACGAAGAACTAGAATTGTTTTACAAAATGGATAACTTTTACCAAGTCAAGAATAGAGAAGATCTAATTGGGCATTTAGTGGTGGGATTGGCACCTCATACAAGTGCTGGAATCGTAGGAAGAATTATTGGTTTTAGTCCTGTGCGATCGATTTACGCACACCCATTTTGGCATGCTGCTAAGAGACGCAACTGTGATGGGGATGAGGATGGAATAATGCTTCTTTTAGATCCGCTTTTAAATTTCTCTAGATATTATTTACCAAGCAAAATCGGAGGAAGGATGGACGCAACTCTCGTTATATCTTCCGTGTTAGACCCTAATGAAATAGATAGCGAAGCTCATAATTTAGATACTCTTTATAAATACCCTTTAGAATTTTATGAGGCTACTCAAAAATATATTATGCCGGTAGAAATAGAAGAAAAAATGAATTTAGTAAAAAAGCGATTAGGAACTCCTAATCAATACATAAATCTTGGTTTTAATATTCCAACTGGAGATATTAACGAAGGTCCTATAACAACGGCATATAAAACTTATTCAACTATGGAAGAAAAAATCGACGCTCAGTTATATCTTGCAAAGATAATAAAAGCTGTCAACGAGAAAAATGTTGCTGAAAAGATTTTATCTACTCATTTCAACCCTGATATCTTAGGAAATTTGAGAAAATTTGCGGTACAACAATTTAGATGTGTAAAATGTAATGAAAAATTTAGTCGGCCCCCACTTTCAAACGCGGGAAAGTGTCCAATATGTGGTAACAAAGTTATACTGACAGTTAATCGAGGAGGCATCGAAAAATACATCCCTAAAGCCTTAAATTTATGTAAAACCTTTAATTTAGACGAGTATACAATTCAAAGAATGGAATTAGTAAAAGAATATGTTGAAAGTCTTACTAATAATCCTAAAATTAAGCAACAAAAGTTATCTAATTTCTTTTGAAAAATTATTCATAGAATCAATAGATTTTATCGTTTCATAACAGATATCTAAACATCCATTCAAATTTTCAGCGTAACATCTATCAGGTGTATCTTTAGAAGAATGGATGAATTTAGAATCCTTTGCGGTATGAATGTACGCCACTTGAAATGATGTTTTAGTTTTTTTAGCAAATTTCTGAAAAGTTTTGTGATCTGCTTTAGATCCAAAGATTTTTTTAGAAACAATTAATGGTGTATTCAATTCCTTTGCTGTTTCTTCAAGTTTTCTTTTTAAGTCAAACGGAGCTTTCCGTTTTCTTAAATGTAATGAGTTTGTGGTTTCAAGTCCTATGTATGATCCAACCATATCTACATTTATGTTGAAAGAACGATTTAAATCATATTTTGTTTTAAAGTCTTTGCGGTTTTTCTTACAAAACGCTTTTGACCCTTTTAAACCCCATTCTTCAGCGCCACTCCACAAAATTATTACATCGTAATTTTCAAGGGGATTTTTTTTAAGTAATTTTGCTAGCTCAATTAAAACGGCAACTCCACTAGCGTTATCAACAGAGCCCTTAGAGCGGTTGTTATCGTATATAAGTAGAAAGATAATTGATGTCATTGCGAATTCAATCAATGTAAATACAAGTATCAACTGAGTCGTTTCTTTCGTTCTTTCAGTGAGAAAAAAGAAGTTTGCAATAAATAAAGCGAACATCATATACGGAATAATAATAATTCTAAATAAGAAGAAAAACACCTTTTGTAAGCCATATGGAAGGTTTGCTGAAAAGGTGTCGTAATGAGCGGACAATATTACAACTGGGCCTTTCTCTTGTTTTTTAGCGGATTTGATTTTTGCTACTACATTTTTTGATTCCTCCTTTCCTACTAACGAATAATCTCGTAAGCGTGGAGAAATATACTTTATAGAAATGTAAGCAAATATAACTAATAGCAAACGAAAAACTATCATATAAGTAAATAAAATTATGTAAGTTAGTCTCATAAATAACCTTTTAGCTCCAGTAAAGGCGAAATAATTAATAGCGCAATCTATATTCTCCTCATTCATCTCATTTTTGATGTACAGAGCCGCTTTAGTTTCTCCCGTGGAAGAAAGCGAGCGAGTAAAAGCTAAAGCCTTAACATGATCCAAGGTGGCATCTATATGATTTATATTTAGGCTTAAAATAGTATTCATAAATTTCTCAATACTTGTCAACTTTTTAATCTATGTTTTATATTTTATATTTCCGTCATAATTTAGGTTTAAAGTAGATTATTGATTTTATAAATAATGCAGGAGGAGGGATTCGAACCCTCGAACTCCTATGAGACTAGAGCCTCGGTCTAGCACCGTTGACCAGGCTTGGCAACTCCTGCAAATTTTATAAATAAAATCAGAATATTTTTTATTAATATTCTCGAACTTAATAGCATTAAAGAATAGAATCATTAAAAAATTTTTTTTTTGTTTTCTTTGATTAAATAATGGTGAATTAAAGTATGCACTATATTAACAGAAGAAATTTCTACATAACTTATAAGTACATATTTAACAAAATTTTTATTCATAAGTTTTAAATACTTATATAATTGGTTTGATTAGAATTTGATTTAATGAGAATAACGGAGTTGTGAAAGAATGTCGGTTGATACAAAAAAGTTAACGGCCCTACTCCAATGGTATAAACAAAGCTTAGGTGAAGATTTAATTGCTGTGCTTGTTGTTAACAGAGATGGTTTGATCATGGATTCTTTAGCTGGTTCTTCAGAAAAATCCCTTAATGAAGAAATTATTGAGGGAGTAAGCGCTTTAGTTGAACCAGTATTAACTCGAATCACGGAAGAATTTAGCTCAGGATCGTTTGGGACCGGTACTTTTGATACTGAAGAATATAGATTCATATTCTGCGAATCCGGGCCAGAAGCTGTTCTAGTTACTGTTTTGGATTCTTTATCTGGAGTAGACGCGGTTTTCCCTTACGCTTATTTGGCAGCTGAAAAGATTGCGCGAATATTTGATGGAAGACCAGTTAGTCCCGTTATTCCGAAGTTGGTTTTAAAAGCTGGTGGAAACCAAATCCAGCGAAAAGTAGATAAAGTTCAAAAAGTTAAAATTAAATCTAAGGAATACGCTTTTAAATTAATTCTTGGTGGAGATGGAGCTGTAGGTAAGACGAGTATGGTACATCGATATGTTGAAAACGATTTTGCTAAAGATTATAAATCTACTATAGGCACATCAATTATGAAAAAGGAATGCACCTTTAAAGAGCTTGATAGCACCGTTAGGTTTATAATTTGGGATTTAGCGGGGCAAGCTCAATTCAAGCGGGTTAGAATGTCGTATTTAGCGAATGCAGAAGCGGGAATTTTAGTGTATGATGTAACTAATCGAGCTAGTTTTGAAAATATAGATAAAAATTGGAACCAAGAGATTAAAAAAGTTTCTCCTAATATCGCACTTATTTTAGTGGGAAATAAGATAGATTTAAAAGAAGAAAGAGTTGTATCAAGCGAAGAAGGAGAATCTTTAGCGAAAAATTTAATGCTAACTTACATGGAAACATCTGCTAAAACGGGAGAGAACATAAATGACGCTTTCAAAATGCTTGCTCTACAAATTATTAAAAAGTATATAGAAATGCAGGATGTATAAATGGAGCCTTTGGGGGGAGTTGAACCCCCGATCTACTGATGATTCGAATCAATTAATTTTACGAATCAGTTGCTCTACGACTAAGCCACAAAGGCTAGTAATTAAATATATTAAATATAAATTTTAAAAAATTATAAAATTTTCTAATGAATAAAAACGATATCGTTAGTGCAATCGGAGAAGTAAAACTAATCCATATTATAGAAGATATAATTCTTAAAAAAACGGGTAAAGAATTAGTCAGAGACGATTCTTTTTTTTTTAAAATCGATGATAGGAAAGATATTCTAGTTCTTAACTCGGATATGTTTAATGCCACAACTGACGCTCCTGTACAAATGAATTTTTATCAGATGGGAAGAAAATCTGTACTCATGAATATTAGTGATCTCGTCGTTAAAGGAGTAAAACCCGAAGGACTAATTGTTTCTTTAGGGCTCCCGGAAAAATTGAAAGTCTTAGATTTTATAAATTTAATTGAAGGCATCGTTGATTATTCAAAAGTATGGAATTTAAATTATCTTGGAGGAGATATTAATTCTTCTAATGAAATTATCATAAATCCAACTGTATTTGGTTTTAAGAAACATAATAAAATAATTTTCCGAAAAGGCGTAAGACCTGGTAATATAGTTGCGATTAACAATAAATTTGGGCTAACAGGTATAGGGTTTGATATAATTTTAAACCGGAAAAGGCCTTTAGAAGAATTTTCTAAATATAAAGAAGCAATAAAAAGTGTATTAGAACCAAACGAATTGGGGATAGAAGGCATTATTTTAGCTGATAACGAATTAGCAACAGCTAGTATTGATTCTTCAGATGGTTTATCGAAATCTTTACAAGATTTACAGATGTCAATTCCTAATTTGGGTTTTGAAATCGAATTAAGTGAGAGCCTAATTCATCCAGATGCTTTACAATATTCTAAAGAATTTCCGATATCGCTTGAAAAACTAGTTTTTAGCGGTGGAGAGGAATTTATTCATCTTTTTACAATTGAAAGAAAAAACTTTAAAGTTGCTCAAAAGTTAATTGCTTCTAAAGGAGGGAAATTAATTAAGGTTGGAAAAGTTATTCCAGAGGAGAAAATTTATTTTTTAAAAGAAGGTAAAAGGATTGAACTAAAAGATCAAGGATATGAACATTTTATATAATTTCCTTAAGGAAATCACTCTAGAAACATACAACATACATGATTACAGAAAAAGTTATAAATTATTCTAGATTTGATATATTACAATTTTACTTATGTATCATGTTTATAAAAATCACAAATGATCTTAGTAAAATGTATTAATTTAGGGCCATTAGCGCAGGCAGGTAGCGCAGCAGGCTTTTAACCTGAAGGTCGTGGGTTCGATACAGTCGTTCGTTAAGAATTAATGCGAAATTCCCACATGGCCCGTATTTTTCTATAATAGGTATAGTTTCTGAGTTAAATCCTTAAAAGAAATATTAAATTTTACTAAAATTTTAAAACATAATAACCATAAAAATTAATTTTGCTAAAAATTAACAAACATAATAAGTTTTTTTCAAATTAAACTGTATGCCTAACTCAGAATTTAAATTACCCTCTGATGAATCAGAGCAATTAATTGTAAAGTCTCAAGATACAACAAATGTTGATTATGGGTGCGATCCTCATAAGAGAGATATAGAAGATCTCTTAAAATATGGAGTTATTAACTTAGACAAGCCTAGTGGCCCAACGAGTCACGAAGTAGTTTCTTGGGCACGTAAAATATTAGAAATTGATAACGCAGGACACGGAGGAACGTTAGATCCAAAGGTAACGGGAGTATTACCTTGTGCTCTCGGTAAAGCTACTCGCGTTTTATCAGCATTATTGTATGCCGGTAAAGAATATGTTGGAATTATGTATTTACACGCACCCGTGATGATAAAAAAAATAGAAAAAGTATTTAAAATATTTACGGGCAAGATCTATCAAACTCCTCCCATAAAATCGTCAGTAGTAAGAAGATTAAGAATAAGGGAGATATATTACGCTAGCGTGCTTGAAGCGAATAACAATCACGTTTTATTTAAAGTTGGATGTGAAGCAGGAACCTACATTCGAAAACTATGTTTTGACATAGGAGAAGCATTATGTTCAGGAGCTCATATGTTGGAACTAAGAAGGACTAGAGTTGGGCATTTTAAAGAAGATGAGAGTTTAATTACCCTTCAAAATCTAAAAGATTCTTATTCTTTATACAAAGATGAGGGTGAAGAGTTTTATTTAAGAAAAATGATTTCACCTATGGAAAAAATCGTTTCCCACTTACCTAAAATTTCCGTGAGAGATACAGCTGTTGATGCGTTATGTCATGGTGCCGATTTAGCGGCTGCAGGAGTTTGTTATATCGATGCAAGAATTAAATCAGATTTACAAGTTGTATACATGACCCTTAAAAACGAACTAATTGGTTTTGGTACAGCAACAATGGATGCAATGAAGATTTACAAGGCGAAGTCGGGCATTATAGCTAAAACTAATAAGGTGTTTATGGAACGAGGATTTTATCCCCGGTGGAATGAAATCAAAATTAATTAAGAAAAACTTCAGCAGATATGGATAAAAAGAACCAACACTATTCAACTCAATTACCTGATGTCAGACTTAAAATATATTCCGTTCCAGAAAGTCTGAAACATCACTTGTATCTCTTCAAGACGGTGACAGGAATATTCTCGTTCAAACAACTAGACTTAGGAACAAAAGTTTTTATCGAACATATGATCATTCCAGAAAATCAGTGCGTTTTACTTGATCTGGGATGTGGATATGGCTCGATTGGGATTGTATTAGCACAGGTGACACCTAAAAGTACCGTGTATTTAACCGATGTGAATAAAAGAGCGCTTTGGTGTGCAAGAGAAAACATAAAATATAACTTGTCTGAAAGTTCGGGTAAAGCAATAGTTTTAGAAGGAAGTTATTTCAAGCCTTTTGAGAATAAAAATATCAAATTTGATGGGATTTATATAAATCCTCCCTTACGTAATGGTAGGCGAGAATTTCTCACTTTGTGTGAGAACATCCCTAGATATTTAAAACCTAAAGGGTTATTTCAATTCGTTATTAAAAAAAAAATGGGAGCACAATATGTATATAACTATTTGAACAACAATCTTTCTGATAAGTTTGAAATAATTAAGGTGACTTTTAGGAGATCGGGATACTGGATTTTCTACTTGATGTCAATCTAAATGTTATGTAAGAGATTTAACATAATTTATTATTATTTTTCTATTTTCCAAATAGAAAAACTAAAGAGATTGTAAGTAAAAATGGTAAAATTTTTTAGAAATCGAATATTTTATGAAATAATTAGCGAGGAAAGAGGATTTTTTTTTGACTAAGAAAAGGAAAATAGATGTTCTACTTCATGAACTAGTCCCTAAACATTACCTTCTGACAAAAGAAGAATCACAAATTTTGTTAGAGAAATATCAGATAAATATTTCTAATTTACCTCAAATGTTTGAAAAGGACCCAGTTTCGATAGCAATTGGTGCAAAAGAGGGAGATATTGTAAAAATTGTTCGTGATTCCCATACGACCGTAAAAAAAATAGATTATTATCGTTATGTCAAAAAAGAAAAAGTTTAGTGAATTTCTTTTATTAAAATTAATATTCTAATAGGTTAATTAAAATTGAGTTCTGAAAAATTATCTAATAGCAATAAATGGGTTGTTTTAAAAAGTTTATTTGACGAAAAAGGCTTAGTACGACAACATCTCGATTCTTACAACAACTTTATTGAAGAAGAAATGCAAAGCATTGTCGATGAATCGGGTGAAGTTATTCCTGATATTCCAGGATTTAAGATCAATTTTGGCAAAATAAAAGTTGGGGTTCCAAAAGTAAGAGAAGCAGATGGTGCTACAATGGAGATTACTCCTATTGAAGCTAGGATACGGGAACTAAGTTATGCTGCGGATATTACCTTAGAAATGACTCCTATAACTATTGATGAACGAACTCAAAGGGAAGAAGCAGAAGAAATACTCGACATTTATATTGGTAAAATACCCATTATGTTAAAAAGTTGCCGCTGCCCTTTGGAAAGTTTATCTGAACAAGAATTGATTAATAGAGGGGAAGATCCACTTGACCCGGGTGGATATTTTATAATAAATGGAACAGAGAGGGTATTAGTAACACAAGAGGATTTAGCTCCTAATAGAATTCTAGCTGAAGAAGCTAGCCGAAGTTCCAGCGCTACACACCAAGCAAAGGTATTTTCCACAAGAAGTGGCTTTCGAGCACCAGTTACAATAGAAAGAAAGAAAGATGGAAACCTAAGAGTTTCTTTTCCTTCTGTCCCTGGTAAAATTCCATTAGCGATCTTAATGCGTGCCTTAGGTTTACACTCAGATAGAGAAATCTTCGCAGCTATCTCCGAAAATGAAGATATTCAAAAAGAATTAATCCCCGTCATTGATGTAGCTTCTGAAATCCAAGTTTTAAAGGATCCAGAAAAATCTCAACAAAATTCTTTAGACTATATAGGAAAGAGGGTTGCGATAGGACAAACAAAGGATTATCGTATTAGAAGAGCACTTCAAGTCTTAGATAGATACCTATTACCTCATGTTGGAAATGCGGAGGAGGACCGCATTAAAAAAGCTTATTATTTAGGACAAATGGCTCAGAAGGTTATGGAACTAGCTTTAGGGTTTCGCGAGCCTGATGATAAAGATCATTACGCTAACAAAAGATTGAAACTAGCAGGTGAATTATTTACATCCCTTTTCAGAGTTGCATTTTTAAATCTTGTTAAAGACATAAAATACCAACTTGAACGTACAGCCGTTCGAGGAAGAGCTCCTAATATTAAAACTGCTGTGAGAGCAGACGTAATAACAGAAAGAATACGACACGCTTTAGCAACAGGTAATTGGGTGGGCGGTAAAGCAGGCGTTAGTCAATTGTTAAACAGAACAAATCATGTGGGAACTTTGAGCCATTTAAGGCGAGTTATATCACCATTAAGTAGAAGTCAACCTCATTTTGAGGCAAGAGATTTACATCCTACTCAGTGGGGTAAGATATGTCCAGCAGAAACCCCAGAAGGACCAAACTGCGGGTTAGTTAAAAATTTAGGATTAGCCTCTATTATCTCTGTAGGTGCAGACGAGAGAATAATCGAGAACATTTTAATCGATCTCGGAGTCATTCCTATTAACGAAGTGAAAGATATCAAGGGGGAAAAAGTAAACATCTTTCTTAACGGTAAATTAGTAGGTATTCATCAAAAATACAATCCGTTTACTAATCAACTTCGAGAGAAGAGGCGTAAAGGTGAAATTGGTCAACATGTTAATATTGGTTATTATCACGATTCAAGAGAAATTCAAATAAACTGTGATGCCGGAAGAGCGACTAGACCGCTATTTATCATCAAAAATAATCAAATTCTTATCACATATGATGATATAGAAAAATTAAAGCAAGGCAAGTATAAATGGTCCGATCTGATTCAAAAAGGCCTTATAGAATATTTAGATGCTGAAGAAGAAGAAAACTCTTTTATTGCGATGTTTGAGGAAGAAATTACAGCTGAACACACACACTTAGAAATCTCACCAGCAGCGATTCTAGGCATTTGCGCCTCTATTATACCGTTTCCTGAACATAATCAGTCTCCAAGAAACACGTACGAGGCAGGAATGGTTAAACAAGCACTAGGACTGTTTGCTGCTAACATGCATTTACGACTCGATACACGAGGTCATACTCTTCATTACCCTCAACAACCTTTAGTAAAAACGAGCCCAATGGAAATCATTGGTATTAATCGCCGACCAGCAGGTCAAAATTTCGTAGTCGGAATGATGAGTTTTGAAGGATATAATATTGAAGATGCGATTATTATAAACAAAGCCTCAATAGAACGGGGATTAGCGCGCTCTCACTTCTTTAGAACTTACGATGCCGAAGAAAGAAAGTATCCGGGAGGAGAATTAGATAAATTCGAGATTCCAGAAAGAGGAGTCAGAGGATTCAAATCTGCTGAATCGTATAGGTTGTTATCTGAAGAAGATGGAATTATCGAGCCTGAAACACAAGTTAAAGGCGGTGATGTTCTTATTGGTCGAACTTCTCCTCCACGATTTATT
>Ga0114919_10001107_pt1 | contig 21633 bp, 16 predicted proteins | sample BlataG_FD_88682 | JGI IMG/M metagenome (GOLD analysis project Ga0114919, IMG submission 88682) | Deep subsurface microbial communities from Black Sea to uncover new lineages of life (NeLLi) - Black_00105 metaG | ecosystem: Environmental > Aquatic > Marine > Oceanic > Sediment | place: Atlantic... | reverse complement strand
CCGTAGCTGCCGGAGAGGGAGAAGTTGCCGGTATTGGTCGCCGTTGATTCGGAGACCGGCTCGTCGAACCAGAAACGGAATGTTGTCTCACCGCTGTTCCCCTCCGCTGAGATAGACTGCGGCGACAGGTTGTCGATATCAATGAAGGTGGTATCCGCTATGCCCCAACCGCCAGAATCCCTCGGTGTGATCCGCAGCCAGATACCATATATATCCTGCCCCAATAGGTCCGTGCCCGACGCCCATACCACGCTTCCATCGTAATTGGCAGAGGCGATGTCTGACGTGTCACTTGTCACCGCAGCCGCAAGCCAGGTCGAACCGGTATCTACAGAGTATTCAGCCAACAGGCCGACCAGACTGTTGTCAGTGTCGGAGATAACATACGGAATGGTAACATTTCCGGTCTGTACGCCTGTGGGTTGGTAGATCGCGATAGAGGGTGGATTCTGCGGTATCGTCAGAGCGAGGCTCGATTCAACTCCCAGCACAAGATCCGGGTTTCCGAGCAGCAGCAGGATGGCAAAGACGCCTGCAATAGCGCTATGCTGTCTGTCTAAGCAATACATGGATGGGCAAAAATACATCTATCTATGATATCCATAAATAAATTGACATGTCCAGTGCTTTGCTGATCCGAGTTCGAGGGCCCGGAAGCCTTCTTTGCCATTCTTGATACGTCTGTCAGCTACAATGTCAGAAGCGAGTGCGCCTGCAGCATGGTGGACTGGATGTCTATTCCGTAAGGGCAGGCGCCACTGCATGGTGCATGGCAGCCGATGCAGAGGGAGGCATCCCTTTCATCCAGTGCCCCGTACTCAAGCATTGCATCCTTCTCGCGCCCCTGGCACTCGAAGTAGTACGCGTACCGCATGATGGTGCTGACGGGCAGTCCGTTGGGACAAGCATCGGCACAGATGTTGCATCCATGCCTGCAGTACTTGTCGTTCAGAACTGTCTCATAATCACTCAAGAGAGCTTCATCCGCCGGCGACAATGTCGTCCCCGAAAGAGGCATAATCTTGTCGATGATATCGAGGTCGTTCATACCGACACATGTCGCATGCATATCGGGATTCTGTGCGACCCAATGTATGCTTGCCAGTCTGAGCTGTTCTTCGGTTTCAATCCCGTACTTTTCTATGAACGGACGTGTGTTCTGATAAGTCTCATGCTGGCGCTCGATCTGCTGCCTCAATCCCGTTATCGCCTGCTCCCTCGAACGGCCGCGGCTCACCATGCGATCGATGTACTGGGTCTGCTGCCCGGTCGGGTTTTCGGGATCGAACGGCGTAGGCCTGAGCATTCCCGGCGCGGTCTTCATCGCAGTGGTGCCGATGTTCTTCGCCTTCAGGGCGGCCAGTATCTTGTCACCCACTTCCCTGTTCATGAAGTTGTAAACGTAGAGCACCTGATCGAACCGCCCATCCTCTGCAGCCGCCAGCAGCACGTCCTCCATGCTGTCACCCCTGTTGCCACGGGGGCCGTGACAGGAGAAACCGATGAACTTGATTTTCCCATCCGCTTTCAGCCGGTCGGTTGCGGCATGAAAAACGGGATTGTTGAGAGCTTCGACGCTCCCGATTCCGTGCATATAAAAGGCATCGATATAATCCGTTTTCATCCGTGCCAGACATTGCCCGAATCTATCCAGAACGGTTTCTACTGTATCGTTGTTGTCCATGCCGATTTTCGTGGTGATAAAGATCTTGCTCCGGTCCATGAACTGCATGGCCTCGCCGACAGCCTCCTCGGCAGCTCCCCTGCCGTATCCTTCGGCGACATCGAAATAGTTGATCCCTTTCTCATAGGCGTATCGGACTACAGCAGTATTCCTCAGGGGAACTCCGCCAACAGCCAGATCGGAGACCTCAAATCCGGTGCGTCCCAGTGTCTTATACCTCCGAATCTCTGCTCCACCACCCTGCCGCTCTCGTCCTTCCACGACGCTCCCTGGACGCATGGAGAGTGTGGTTCCGGCGACAGCTGCACCGCCTACGCTTAAAAAACCCCTGCGGGATATTCCGCTCTGGTTCGAGTGTCTGAATTCCTTTTCCACTGTGAGACTCCTCTTTCGTAATGAGCCGTTCACTTGGGAGCGGCACGGACCTGGTTGATATCTCATTCGGAGCCTGAAGATATCAGAGAGGCCCGACTTCATGTCAAGGTGACGAGCACTTCTCCGGATATGCCTGTATCGGTTATTATTACATCGTTGTTGTGCATGCTCTTCAACTGAGCATGGTTGCGTCCGCTCTTCAGCAATGCATGTATTATAAGGATGCATGCAATTTCAGATGAATCTGAAGGGAGCACCTTCGATGTCCCAAACACCCTCCTCCGATCCTCCCTCACTGTCTTCCCCTCCCGGTGATATGCCGGTGGAGACATTTCGTGCCGCCGGCCATCAGGTGATCGACTGGATCGCGGACTACCTGGATAAAGGTCCGCAGGCGCCGGTCCTTGCCCAGGTTGAACCGGGCGGGATCACCGGTCAGCTTCCGAAGAATCCCCCATCGGAGAGCGAATCATTCGACGAGATATTCCGCGACTTCAATGAGATCCTCTATCCGGGCTTCACCCACTGGAACAGCCCCAGGTATATGGCCTACTTCCCATCTTCTGCATCCGGGCCTGCGATCCTGGGAGAGCTGCTTGCCGCGGCCACCAGCCAGAATGTCATGGCATGGAGGACCAGCCCCTGCGGCACCGAGCTGGAGCTGAGGGTGCTTGAATGGCTCCGGGACCTCCTGGGGCTGCCCGACGAGTTCCACGGCCATATCGTGGATACCGCATCAATTGCAACAATGCTTGCGTTGGCCGCCGCGAGGGAGGCGCATCCAGAGCTGCAGATCCGCACCCGCGGCGCTGCCGGACGCTCCGATCTGCCCCCCCTCACCGTATACGCATCGGAGGAGGCGCATTCTTCCGTGGATAAGTCCGTGATGACCCTCGGTTACGGTCTTGAGCAGATGCGCAAGATACCGACAGACAGCGAATTCCGTATGTTACCTAATGAATTACATGAAGCAATACTGACAGATCTGGAAGCCGGCTGTCACCCGCTGGCGGTTGTGGCTACAGTCGGCACCACTTCGAGCACCGGCATAGACCCGGTTGCCGAAATCGCCGACATCTGCGAGGAATTCAACCTGTGGCTCCACGTTGACGCCGCCTATGGCGGAGTGGCCGCCATAGTGCCGGAAAAGCGCTACATCATGGACGGGTGCGACCGCGCCGACTCCCTGGTTGTAAACCCCCACAAATGGCTCTTCATGCCGGTCGACTGCAGCGCATTCTTCGTCCGGAGGCCCGAGGTGCTGAAAGCCACCTTCAGCCTGGTGCCCGAGTACCTCTCCAGTGAGCGTGACAGCGAGGAGGCCGTCACCAACCTGATGGACTACGGCATCCAGCTGGGCCGGCGTTTCCGCTCGCTCAAACTGTGGATGGTCCTGCGATACTTCGGCGCCGAAGGCCTGGCCGAGAGGCTGCGTTACCACATGAGGCTGGCTGAAGACCTGGCGGAAACAATAAGGAATCAGCCGGGGGTGGAACTGATGGCACCTGTCAACTTCGCGACCGTCTGCTTCAGGTTCCGGCCGCAGGCAATGGAGGGCAGCGACGAGGAAATCGAAACCCGTCTCGAGAAATTGAACTCAAATATCATGGCAAGGGCCAACGCCACCGGAGATGTGTTCCTCAGCCACACGAAGCTGAAGGGCCGCTATACCCTGCGCCTGGCTATAGGGCACCTCCGGACCACCGAGAATGACGTCCGGGAGGTCTGGAACCTGCTGACCAGGCTTGCCGAAGTATCGGCGGAATGAAGAAGCTTTTGCTGTCAGTTATATATCGGTATCAGCGATCAGGGTTCTCGTAGACGATCCTGCCGTCGACGATCGTATAGAGCACCTCGGTCTTCAGAATATCCGCGGGATCGATCTCGATCAGGTTCTGATCGAGCACTGTGAAATCGGCATACTTGCCCGCCCTGATCGAACCGAACTGATCCTCTTCAAACGCGGCCCATGCGCAATTAATCGTAAACGCCTCGATGGCTTCGTGGACGGTGATCTTCTGCTCCGGATACCAGCCACCTTCAGGCTTACCGTCGAGTGTTGTACGGTTGACAGCGGCATGGATCAGGTAGCGGGGATGCTGGTGGTAGATGGCAGCGTTCGTGCCCGGCCAGTCGCTTCCGAACACCAATACTGCGCCGTTATCCTTGAGGCTGCGGAAGGCGTAGGCCCCCTCGCACCGATCCCCGATCCGCTCATACATCCAGCGCATATCGTCCGAGAGGTGGTAAGGGTTGATCTCAGCCACAAGACCCAGTTCGCCAAAACGGGAAAAATCCTTCTCGTGTACGACCTGTGCGTGGATGACCCGCCACCTGTGATCTTTGATATCGAATTCCTTTATGACCCGCTCATACATGGTCAGCAGGGTGTCCACGCCCTTATCGCCTATGGCGTGGATGTGGGGGGCGAACCCCGCCCTATATCCCCTCCTGATCAGCTCTTCCATGCCCGGAGGAGGGGTCATTCGGACCCGCCATACTCCGTAGTGATTCGGCCGGTCATCGTACGGCTCGTAGAACATGGCCCCCCAGCTTCCCATAATCCCGTCGATGAAGTCCTTCAGCCCGGCAAACCGCAGCCACGGACCACCGAACCCGTCGCTGATCCCGACCCTCTGGAGGAACTCCGCCTTTTCAAGCGTCGGCCTCGGCCGGACACGGGCGGTGAGTTCGCCGTTGGCATACAGCTCCTGGAATATCTCCAACTGATCAGGCGGGGTGATGTCGTGGAACATGGTGATGCCGGCCTCCGCCATCTTCCTGAGTGCCAGACGGGACTCGGCGAGCCTCCGCTCATGCGATGTACCGGGCAGTGCCCTGAAGAGACGCATGATGGCGCCGCGGTTCCCCTCGAAGAGACCTGTGGGATTCCCCCTTCTGTCCCGGTGAATGGTTACGCCGCTCGGATCCCGTGTGTTCCTGTCGATACCGGCCATCTCCAGAGCAACGCTGTTAGCAAGGTACATGCTGCCGTCCCACCGGTTGACCAGCACCGGGTTCCTCCGCGTAACGGAGTCGATCATGTCCCTGTCAGGTCGGAAGAGGTCCTCTTTTTCGCCGGACACCCCCTTTTCTTCACCTGTTGAACCTGCCTGCCACGATTCGTAGGCCCCCCATCCCCCACCGGTTATGGACCATCCGTCCTCCATCCGATCGACGGCTTCCTTCAATGCTTCCCGGAGCCCTTCCTCATTACTGACTGCAGCCAGGTTTGCACCAAGCAGCAACCTGCCGGCTGAACCGAAGTGGGTGTGCCCGTCGATGATGCCGGGAAGGACGAACGCCCCCTTCAGGTTGATCGTCCGGGTTCCCGCACCGCGCCAGCGGTCGACTTTGGCCCTGGAGCCGACCTCGACGACCTTGTTCCCCTTTATTGCCACGGCCTGGGCCCACGGTTGGTCGTGCTCCATGGTATAGAAGCGGCCGTTCGTCAGGATCAGATCGGCCACTCTTGATCCTTCGTTCCGCCGGCTGCTGCAGCCGGCCAGAACGACCGCTGCAAGAAGCGATGCCATCAGCGCAAGGCGGAGAGGATGTACGGAAACGGACCCCTGCAGGCGAACCTGCGGCAGAAGAGCGGGAGATAAATCAGGGAGTAGCTGCATCGTTGCAATCTCCTGATGGCTTATGGTGCGGGCAGTCCTGAAGAGCAGCGAGCTGGAGGCCGACTTGCCGGTAAGGGTATCGGTTACAATAAGTGTAACCTCGTAGGTCATCGGCTGCAGCCCGCTCAGGTCGATCTCGAGGAAGGAATGCACGTCATTCGTTATGCCGCTGCTGGAAACGCTGCTCGTAATAACCGCCTGCTTCCTTCCGGCTCCCACCAGAGAAGCCAGGCCCTGGAACAGCCTTGTTGTCAGGGCCATACCCTGAGGAGCCTCCGCCACCGAGTAATCCACCCTGTAGTCGGTCCCCCCGTACTGGCCCTTGGTCAGATTGTAGATCTCGTAGTAGATGAAGAGCGGCTGGTCGACCTGCAGGGCCCGGCCGGGCAGCGGCAGCACTTCCAGGCCACGCCTGACGAAGGTCCCCTCTCTCGCGGGGTCCGTCTGAGTGATCAGGGCAGCAGGGAGGATGCTGCTCACCATCAGCTCGCTGCCTGAGTAGTCGGGCAGTTCCACCATCTCTTCGGCTGTGGCCCGCTTGCCCGTCTCCGGATCGAGAAGCATGGTGGTGAGCCGGTAGGTCCCCGGGTCCACTTCCATGCGTGTCGCGTCCACGAATAGAGGGATACCCCTTATCTGGATCTGGGGGATCGTCCTGAGCCTTCTTGACTTCTGGCCGGTCTCGGCCACGAGCTCCCACGACTCTGTATAGAGGTCCACCTCTACATCGATAGTGGCGTATGAGCCCGTCACGCTCCTGAAGGCCCCGAACTCATCAGGCAGCAGCGCGAAGGCATATTCGACTAATGTCTTCCCATTTGCTCCCTTAAAGGTCACGACCGAGTCCATCGGGTCGATTACCTCGATCTTCTCCTCCTCCTCGCTCACCGTCGGGAGCCGTGTCTCCATCTGGGAGACCAGCAGGCGATGGCGATCACTGGTAAGCAGGTAACGCCCGCGGCCTATCGGGTCTTCGAACTTGACATCGATCCCGCGGTCCGGGTAAACCCAGCGCTCCGGGTCCCGGCCGGCTATCATGGGAGAAACGACTCCATCCTTTGACTGTATCGAGGCGTCCACGAACCCGACCCGCTCGGTGGCGAAGGTGTCGTCTCCACCGATGTCTCCCGGCGACAGCCCCATGCTCACTTCGAAATCCCTCCTCTTCTTTATGAAGAGCGGGTCGTCATCGATCAAATCGGCCGCGAAAGGGCGGTTCCGCCCCGTTCGAATATCGGGCGGTCCGTAACGGACGTAGAAATCCCCCCTTGGATCCCACGGCCAATCATGCTGACCGAATTCTATTCGTGCGTATGCGATCCGGATGAAGTGCTCCAGGAGTCGCTCATTAACCCGCGTCTTCGGGTCGGGATCGCGTGTCCCCCAGTAGTGGGTTCTGAATGCCCGGCGGCCGGCATCGTTGAGGGCCAGGAATCCGGACCTTTCTCTGGGCGTAAGGACCAGGCCCATATCCATATAGAGGTTCCGCTCCTCCTCATCGAGGACGGGTAAATAGCGCTCGAAGACCTGCATCGACTCCTCGGCCCGGCCCGCCCTCCAGTGGGAGGCGGCCAGATAGGGATAGGCCTCGGTGAAATCGGGATCGCGGCTCAGGATAGCCTCGGCCGTGACAACGGCGGGATTCCAATTGCCCAGATCAACCTGGGTTTTCAACAGGTCTATCCTGGCCAGTGAGTGTGCAGGGTTGGCATCGATCTGCATCCGGAAGGCTTCTTCGGCGCCACGGTAATCCTCGTACACCTCCTTCAGGAGGTCACCCAGCTGGTAATATGCATCGGGGTGTGATGGATCCAGGTCCAGCACGAGCCTCAGTTCCCGACGGGCCATCTGGGCATTGTCCCTGCCGAGGTCGGTCTTCGCCATCCTGACGTGGGCAAGCGCCCGGTAATAGTGGGTCTGCGGGTCGGTGGGCATCAGTGCGGTAGCTCGCCTCAGATACTCAAGCGCCCGTTCGGCTCCAGCCGGATCCTGCAGCAGCACACGTCCCATACCCAGAACCGCCTTCGGGTGATTTCCGTCGAGCCGGAGCGCCTGGTCGAAAAGAGTGCGTGCGGCCTCTATCTCCCCCCGTTCAAGCCGGGCGGTGCCGGAGTCGGCAAGGGCCGCGACCCGCTCCCTGACACTCTGCTGCTGGCCCACCGCAGATGAAGACCAGAGCAGAATGCATAGAGAGAGAATGAGGTAACCCAGCGATCGGTTAGGCAAGAGACGGCTCCATTGTATTTGTTAGTGTAACCACTGATAGGACGCTCCGCTTCAACCGGTTGTCTACTATCTGTTCTCGAAGAACTCAGATGTAGGTTATCGCGGCCTTCGGGCTGACACGAGGTGGTGGCTCGGGACTCTCGGCCGCGTACCCGACCGGGACCATGGCCACTGGTCGCAGGTTCCGGGGTAGATTAAGGATCATGTGTACCCCATCTTCGTTGAAAGCACCCACCCAGCATGCGCCAAGACCCATTGAATGCGCAGTCAGCAGAGCGTTCTGCACCGAGGCCGCCACATCCATTACGGAATAGAGGTGAAGACCGCGTGTTCCATAACGGCGCTCGATGCGGTCATCGGTGCAACCGACAATGACAAGCGGCGCTTCAGCAATGAAATCCTGGCCCAGCGCAGCACGAGCTAGATCGTGCTGCAGCTCCTTATCTGTTACGAAGAAAAATTGCCGGCTCTGCATGTTACCCGCACTCGGGGCGGCGAGCAGAGCTTCGATGAGGGTGTCGATCTGTTCCTGGGTCAGCGTATCCGGGTGAAACATCCGGATACTGCGCCGGGATTTGATAATCTCCATCAATTTACTGTTGTCCATTTTCTGCAGGCCTGCCCTTCATTCTATTTCCCGCCCGGCTTCTCTTCTATCTGCCCGGTGTAACTCTCGTTCCTCAGAAATAGCATTGTAGACCCGTCTCGACCCCGAGAGGTAATGAGAAGTCAGAGACCCCTTTAGTCCCCGGCCCGAACTTGTTACATTCCCGTGCGAATTCTGGAGCCGCCAGCGGGCTCCCGACCGAAATCCTTATCATGGATTCCGGGATTGTGTAAGGAGCAAATGATGCAACTGACGCCGTTCGATATGTTCGCCTTCGCTGCATTTATCTGCTTCGTCGTGGGGGTTTCGCTCTATGCCTCGCGGAAAGAAGACACCTCTGAGGACTACTTCCTGGCTGGCCGGGGACTCAGCTGGTGGCTTGTCGGGTTCTCGCTCATAGCCTCCAACATCTCCTCGGAGCACTTCGTCGGGCAGGCGGGCAAGGGATTCGGGAGTGCAGGGCTCGCTGTAGCCAGCTATGAATGGATAGCAGCGGTCACACTCGTTTTTGTTGCCATCTTCTTCCTTCCCAAGTTCCTCCGCAGCGGAATCTACACAATCCCCGAGTTCCTCGAATACCGCTACAACGCCACCGCCCGGGCCATCATGGCGTTCTTCATGATGGTCGCCTATGTGGTTGTCGCAATGGCAACTGTACTCTATTCAGGGGCGATCGCGCTCAAGGCGATATTCGGCATCAACGTCATCTTCGGCATCTGGCTGATAGGGATACTCGCCGGTGCCTACACCATCTACGGCGGGTTGAAGGCGGTGGTGTGGTCCGACCTGATCCAGGGAGCCGCTCTTCTGCTTGGAGGAGTACTGGTCACGGTGCTGGCATTAAGGGCGGTCGGCGGTATCGGACCGTTCCTATCGAACAACGCCGACAAGCTGCACATGATCCTTCCATCAGATCACGCCGACTATCCATGGACGATCCTGCTGGCCGGCATCTGGGTGCCGAACCTCTTCTACTGGGGCCTCAATCAGTTCATCACCCAGCGGACGCTGGGCTCGAAGAGCGTCGCTGAGGGACAGCGTGGCATCCTCTTCGCGGCGATGCTGAAGCTGCTGATCCCGTTCATCATCATCTTTCCCGGGATCATGGCCTGGCAGCTCTATGGCAGCCAGATCACCGATGTGAATGAGGCCTACCCCGTACTGATGCGGAACATCCTGCCTGCGGGACTACGGGGCATAATGTTCGCCGCACTTTTCGGGGCGGTCATGTCGAGCCTCGACTCGATGCTCAATTCCGCGTCAACCATCCTTACGATCGACCTCTACAAACGGCATCTGAATCCCGACGCCGACCCCCGGAAACTGGTCGCTTTCGGCCGTATCTCTACGGGTGTTTTCGTCATCATCGCCTGCCTCTGGTCCCCCCTGCTCGCAGGTATGGAGAGCGTGTTCGACTACGTGCAGACATTCTGGGGATTCATCTCACCGGGAATAGTCGCCGTTTTCATTTTCGGGATATTCGTGAAGAGAACACCGCCGGTGGCGGCCATCGTGGGGATGATCCTGAGCATACCGGTATACGCGGTACTGACCTACGCACCCTGGCCAGGGCTCGACTACACCAACAATATGGGCATAACCTGTCTGATATTGATGGCCGTACTGGCGGTGATAACCGTTGTGCGACCACTCGAGGAGCCGGTTGTGATGCCGAGGAGAGTCGATATCGATCTGAAGTCGAGTCCGGGAGTAAAGATGTGGGGGCTGACGATAATCGCGGTGACGGTCGCACTTTATGTGGTATTCAGATAGCAAACTGTTAGATTCACCTCGCCGGACGTCATAGCCCTGTGGCATTATCTACAGTGAGGCAATCTCCAGTATCATGACATCTAGTATCCTACCTGGCTCCCTGGAAGTGAGTTGTGCCGCGTGCCGCACTCTACCGTGAATCTAGACAAACCGCGACTCTGGAAGGATGACGTCAGTTCATCCGTGGATTTCTACAACGAATGGTTCATGGCATTCGCACCGGAGGCATATCGCGAGCAAAGGACTGAGCAGGCTCGAATTGTAGAGGAAGCACTCAAGCAGACTGATTGTCTCAGGAACATCTCACCTCAGCTCCTGCGAGATCATCCTTCTGCGGTGACCCTTCTTCGGGCAGCAACAGCCCCACCGATCGCGCGAGATCGTCTGGTAGGGTTGGCGTATGTGAAGAAGAATCTGATCGAGAGTATGGAGGGCAAGAATGACACGCCACCACGAGTCCCTCCAAGGATGGGTGAATCCGAGTTGGTTGAAAGCTTAGAACGGATCGGGGATGTTATTGAGCGCTTAGCTGATCGAGATCTTCTCGTCTGGCTTGATGAAGACCAGGACCCTCAAGAAGCGGACATCCGTCGAGCAGCCACAGTACTTGCAGACCGTCTCTGCGGATCTGCTGCTGATCCGATCATCCGAAACGCACAAGAGAAGCGCCAACTTGCATCAATCCAAGTATGGCTGGAGATGCGCGGATACTGCTACCTTCCCCCAAGTGAGGTAGGGGCATCAGACAATCTTGAACCCGGCACGTTTACTTTCCATTTAAATGTCCCGGTCACTCACGGTCGTGGTACGCTCAACATCCCAGTAGACGTAGCTGCAATGCCTCTACGTGCAGATCCTGATACACTCCCGCTATTTATTGAGGCGAAATCCGCAGGTGATTTTACCAATACGAACAAACGCAGGAAAGAAGAAGCAAAGAAATCTGAACAGCTTCGTGCCGAGTATGGGGAAGACGCTCGGTTGGTGCTGTTCCTTTGTGGGTATTTCGGCACCGACTACCTGGGATATATGGCGGCGGAAGGAGTAGACTGGATCTGGGAGCATAGAATAGACGATCTGGCTAAGCTGGGCCTCGCATCGCCAGATGACGAGGATAGCGCATCAAGGGAACCTTCCCAAAGTCCTGATGGAGAAGGACCCGCGGATGGGGGTCCTCAATCACCAACCTATCCAGATCCGGACTGGAACTTCACCGGCGTTGTGCGAGAGGGGGTAGCTGACACTGACGATCTGGAAGCGCAACGTCAGCAATTACAGTCTAGACTCGACCGGGGCAATTCAGCACTCGAGAGGAATCGCCTAGGACAATTCGCAACTCCACCGGAATTGGCACGTGCCATTGTAAGCGAGGCACTTGAACACCTACCAGGTGATGTCGGACTCCAATTCCTTGAGCCATCAATCGGTACTGGTTCATTCTACTCAGCAATCCTCGACAGGGCAGTTAACCGAGAGATAGTGCGCGCTGTAGGCTATGAGGTGGACCCGATTCATGCCACGGTTGCCAATGACCTCTGGGCGTATCATGGCTTACAAGTGGTAACCGCTGATTTCACTGAGGAAGCTCCACCGAATCCCGAAGAGCGGTTCAACCTGTTGGTGGCAAATCCGCCGTACGTTCGACATCACCATATCCCTTCCGATGAGAAGACCCGGCTAAAGGCTGTTGTTAGGGGGCGCTTCGGGAAAGAACTCAGCGGGCTCACTGGGTTATACGTCTATTTTATTCTCCTATGCCATGAGTGGATGGACGAGAACGGCATTGCCGCCTGGCTCATTCCTACTGAGTTCATGGATGTTCGATACGGTCAGGTCCTTAGAGATTACCTCACTCATAAAGTGACTCTCCATAGGGTGCACAGGTTTGCACCTGAGGATGTCCAGTTCGCGGATGCATTGGTGTCTTCGGCAGTGCTCTTCTTCAGCGCTACACCTCCGAGTTCTGATCACACTGTCACTCTCACCTTTGGTGGCATGCTTTCCGAACCTCAAACTACTACACGCGTCCCGATTGGTGTTCTCAGGAAGCATCAGAAATGGAATCCACTCTTCTCCAAAGGAACCAAATCACTGGGCGTGTCACTGACAGGAAGAGTGGGCAAAGAGCATCCTCCCACGACCCTCGGCGATCTCTTCGTTGTCAAACGAGGATTGGCAACGGGTGCCAATCAGTTCTTTATTCTGAAGGAAGAAGAAGCGCTACGACTCAAGTTGCCGAGACACTTCCTTCGGCCGATCCTACCCAGTCCTCGATACATCTCAGCGGATGAGATATATGCTCGTTCAGATGGCTCCCCTGACCTAGAGAATAGGCTCGTTCTCGTATTCTGTAGTCTGGATGAGGACCGATTGTACTTAGAGTACCCAACGCTTTTTAATTACCTCCAACGTGGAATCGATCAAGGAATCGCTGATCGATATCTTTGTAGCCGGCGGAGTCCTTGGTACGCGCAGGAAAAACGAGCTCCCGCTCCCATTCTGAGTACATATATGGGCAGAAACTCAGGGAATGGGAATCCACTTCGATTCATTAGAAATCGCTCGGATGCCATCGCTACGAATGTCTACCTCAATCTGTACCCAAAGCCGTTCTTACTGCAGGCGATAGAATCAGCACCCGATACAATTGAACAGATCTGGCAGAATCTCTTGTCAATTCCCTTGGAAGAAATGATGCATAACGGCAGGATGTATGGAGGTGGATTATTAAAAGCTGAACCTACTGAACTGGCTGCGATAACACTGTCCAGGGAGTTGCCACGAGACGTTCAGCGTTTCATCGTACGCCAGAGCGAACTTGCACTTAGCGAGTGAATCTAACAGCGCATGAACCTGTCAACCGCTTACGGCGCCTGCAAGTTACGCACAAGCCGATGACTGTGTCAGCTTTCAGATTCCTGGCTTTCCTTCTGTTCCTGCATGCTCCCGGTGCCGCCGCAACAACCGATCTGAAGGTCATGAGCTTCAACATCCGCTACGGTACGGCGAACGATGGTGAGAACTCATGGGAGAACAGGAAAGATTTCCTGGTGGATGTAATCGAGGAAGAAGACGCCGATATCATCGGCACCCAGGAGGCCCTCCGGTTTCAGCTCGACTACATAAAGGAAAGCCTTTCGGATTACGGTGTGTTCGGAGTGGGGAGAGACGACGGGCAAGAGGCGGGTGAGTATTCAGCGATCCTCTACCGCCTGGAGCGATTCGATTCAGTGGAGAGCGGGACCTTCTGTCTCTCTGATACTCCAGGAGTACCGAGCTCCTGGCCGGAAGGATCCGCGATCGCGGGTACCCCGATCCGGTCTTTGTGACCGGTGATTTCAATGCCGGAGAGTCGAATCCCGCGATCCGCTATCTGAAGGGCGAGATCCCCAGGGCTTCGAGCGGGGGCGGCCCGGTACCGGCATCACCCCGGCTCATCGACTCATTCAGGGCCCTACACCCGGACGCGACCGGCGTCGGGACCTTTAACGGCTTCCAGGGCACGACCACCGGCGAGAAGATTGATTATGTCTTCGTCGACCGAGGATGGGGGGTGCTGGAGGCCCGGATCATCAGCACTTCACGAGACAACCGCTTCCCGTCCGACCACTTTCCGGTCTCCGCCGTACTGGACATCTCCGGAGGGAACCGAGTAACTCCCGGAAGATCCCCGAACAGATTCTAATACCATTTTTATGAAACCCTTCCTGATCCATGTCGTATTCACTAATACCTAGATCACCTACGTGTAGGTCGGGAAGGTAACCACGTCTGCATCCCGGAAACTCAGGGAGAGAGGACTCACAACATGAGCGGCAGCGATCTCTTCACCGGAACACTCGATATCCTGATCCTCAAATCGGTCGCCCCGGGGCCGCTGCACGGATACGCGATCGGTCGGTGGATACGTCAACAGAGTAAAGATGTACTCCAGATCGACGAGGGTGTGCTTTACCCTGCCCTGCACCGGCTCGCTCGAAGGGAACTGCTGGCGTCGAAGTGGGGACTCACCGACACCGGCAGGCGGGCGAGGTTCTACTCGATCACACCCGCCGGCAAAGAGCAGCTGCAGGCCGAACACGCAAGGTGGACCGAATACTCCAAAGCCGTACGGGCGGTTCTGGAGAGCACCGAAGGATAATCCCAAATGCGATTTCTCCCATTTCTCCAAAGGGCCTTCAATATCACCGACTTCCGTCCGGGTGCGGTACGGAACGTGGAGGAGGAGATCGGATTCTATCTCGATATGCGGACCCGGGAGCTTATGTCCGATGGTCTCGACCAGGAAGCTGCCAGCCGGACCGCGGCCACGAAATTCGGGGACAGGCAGTGGGTGGAGGAGGAGTGCGAGAGGATCGAAAAACTGGATATCAGGAGACGACGGAGGAAGTGGATGCTCGATTAACTGAGGAGGGACACGCAATACGCCTGCCGCTCGTTCATCAAGCAGCCGTTGTTCAGCAGCTTGATCATCGTGATGCTGGCACTCGGGATAGCCGGGAACACGGCCATCTTCAGCATGATCAACGCCATCTTCATCCGCCCCTTCCCGTACGAACAACCAGACCGGCTCGTGGATCTGGACACGACGGCACCCCAATGGAACCTGGAATACGTGGGGATCACATATCCCGACTTCCTGGCATGGCGCGAGGGAAACAGCACTTTCGCGAGTATGGGGATCCTTGACAGCGAGTCCGTGAACATGATGAGCGATGAGGGAGCGAGGAGACTCTCAATCCTTCGCGTGAGCTACGATCTGGTCGAAACATTACGGCTCGCTCCCGTACTGGGCAGGTCCTTCACGCTGGAGGATGAAATCCTGGGCGGACCAAATGTGGCGATGGTGGTAAGCGGTTTTTGGCACGAGTACTTCGGGGGGGACACGGATATCACCGGGCGCACAATCACTCTGGATGGTGTGTCCTATGAAATAATCGGGGTACTGCCGGAGATCCTCCTGCTTGCGGTGGTGGGCGGTGTTATCGGTCTTCTCCTCGGGATCTGGGGTATCTCGGCTCTCGATAGCGTTTTCCCGATCGACCTGCCTCCCTGGGCGACCCTGAACGCGGACCTGCTAGTAATGGGTTTCAGTTTCGCAGTATGCCTACTCGCCGCCATTCTCTTCGGTCTCCTCCCCGCTCTCAGATCAACGAAAGGAGGTGTAGCCGAGTTTCTTATCGAGGGTACTGACAGATCATCGGCGAGCACCGGTACCAAACGGCTCATGCGCGCCTTCGTCGCGATCGAAGTGGCTCTGGCGCTGGGTCTCCTGGTCACCGCCTCACTCCTGGTTCAGGCTTACAGGAACGTCGGGGGAATCGACCCTGGCTTCGAACCCGAAGGCATCCTGGCCTTCAGGCTGGATCTGCTCGAGGCGGACTATGACGATGGCACAGAATTGCGGACCTTCCATAATGCTCTGATCGAACGGCTCGAAGCGCTCCCCGGCGTGGAATCGGCGGCAGCGGCGTCCTCTATCCCTCTACGCGGTCACTCCGGCTACTTCTTCGAGGCGGAAGGGGCGCAACCACCCGAACCGGGCCGGAGTAATCCGGTCACCCTCGTCCGTTTCGTAACCCTCGATTACCCCGGGACGGTCGGAATGAGGCTTAAAGTAGGTAGACAATTGAGCGAGGCGGATACGCTCGCCGTTGTCGTGAACGAGACCTTCGCCCGTCACCACTGGGGCGAGGAGGACCCCATCGGACGCCGGATACGTCCCGCCGGCGCCGCCGATATGTGGATCGATGTCGTGGGCCTCGCCTACGACGTGAAACACTACGGCCTGGATGAGGAGATGATACCGGGTGTCTATATCCCCATGGCCGTCCAACCCGAGCGAGATTCCTTCTTCCTTCTCAGGAAGAGCATCGATCCGGCATCCCTCGCATCCGCGGCCAGGGCGACGGTACAGGAACTGGATCCGGCCCTGAGGGCGTCCGGGGCGGATCCGGCAGCCGCCCTCAGAGTCGAATAGAGACTACGGTTCCGGTCAGTCCTCCAGCACCGCCTTGTAGCCGTACTGGTGGATGCCCGAGTGCCCCTCCCGCTGGACACAGCGGAACATCAGCTTCACACGCTTGCCGATCTTCACTTCCTCAGGGGCGCAGTCCACGACCTGGGCGGTGAGACGGGCGCCGTCGTCGGTCTCGATGATCGCTATCGGCAGTGGCGTCTCGGTCGAGAACTCTTCGGCCGCCACATGCACGACCGTGTAGGTCAGGATCGTGCCGGATGGGGTCAGAGAGATCTTCTCGAAGTCCCTTGAATCGCATTCCGGGCAGACCAGTCGCGGCGGGAATGCGATGTAGCCGCACCCGGTGCACCTGCCCGCCTCCAGGCGGTAGCGCTGCGGGATCTCGCGTGTATACTTCGGCGTAATCATGACACACCCTCCAGAATGTGGACCACGCAGCTCGCGCCTGAACCGCCCATGTTCTGCGTCAACCCGATGCGGGCGCCTTCGACCTGTCGCTCACCGATGTCCCCCCTCAGCTGTTCGACGACCTCGATAATCTGGGCCGTCCCGGACGCGCCTACCGGATGCCCCTTCGACTTGAGCCCTCCGCTGGTATTTATCGGTATCCTGCCCCCCAGTCTTGTCTCGCCGGCCGAGACCGCCTCACCCGACTTTCCGAGCTCCACGAAGCCCATCTCTTCGGTCACGACCAGCTCTGCGATCGTGAAGCAGTCGTGCACCTCGGCCACGTCGATCTTCTCCGGCGTCAGATCGGCCTGCTTAAAAGCCCTCTCCGCGGCCAATCCTACCGCGGGGATGGTTGTGGGATCCTTCCGGGAGTGCATCGCTATCGCGCCCGTGGCGGCACCCGACGCAATCACCTTCACGATCGGTCGATCCATCTTCTGTGCCACGTCCATGGAGGCGACGATCACGGCCGCGGCGCCGTCGGTGACCGGCGAGCAGTCCAGCAACCGCAGCGGCTCAGCCACCATGGTGGAGTTCATGACCGTTTCCCTTGTCAATTTGAATGGGAACTGCGCCCTGGGATTCATCGAACCGTGGTCGTGGTTCTTCACCGCCACGTCCGCCAATTGCTCACGGGTCGTGCCGTATTTCTCCATGTGGGCGTTGGCTATGAACGCATAGAGGCCGGGAAAGGTGATCCCGTGGAACGCCTCGTACTCCTGGTCGGCGGCCGAGGCGAGCGCGTCGGTGGCGTCCGCACCATCGGTCATCTTCTCGACACCCCCGGCCAGCACAATATCACTGGCGCCGGACGCCACTTCGAATAGGGCATGGCGTACGGCGAGTCCGCCCGAAGCGCAGGCCGACTCCACACGCGTCGAAGGGATACCCGCTACTCCCAGGTAGTCGGCCAGCATGGCGGCGATGTGCTCCTGGTGCACGAAAAGTCCGGATGACATCGACCCCACGTACATGCTATCTATATGATCGACACCGGCGTCATCGATTGCGGCGAGGGCCGCCTCCGCGAACATGTTCCGCAGAGACATCTCCCAGAGCTCGCCAAACCGCGTCATGCCGACACCGAGAATAGCAACCTCTCTCATGCTCATTGCTCCTTACCTGAACTCATGGAAGGGTCATCACTCTTCACTTCCGGGTCAGTCATTCATCAGGATCTTGCCCCTGAACTTCGCGTACTCCCCGTAGTTCAGGTAGATCCTGTTCTCTTCCAGCAGTGACTTGAAGCTGGGCGCCAGGTCCCGCACGGCCTCGATCTCCTCGGTCACCCTGAAGACGAAAGCGTCACTGCCCGCTCCGGAACCGAAGGAGACGAGGAGGATCCGGTCCCCGGGCTTCGCGATATCGAGGGTCGCCACGAACCCCGTGGGCGATGATCCCGAATATGTATTGCCCATCAACGGCACCACCCAGCCCGGCTCGATCTGCTCTTTCTCGAACCCCAGGGTCCTGCCCGCCTTCATCGGGAACTTGCCGTTCGGCATGTGGAAGACGGCGTAGGCGAAGTCCCCGGCCTCGAGCCCGGCACGCTCCATGATGCCCCTGCCCGCACCCAGCACATGGCGGAAGTAGGCGGGCTCACCCGTGAAGCGTCCGCCGTGCTTCGGGTACATGCGCAGCTCACGCCGCCAGAAGTCCGCGGTGTCGGTCGTATAGGAATAGGTGGCCTCGATCTCGACCACGACTTTCTCCGAGCCCATGATGAAGGCTGAGCCGCCGGCCGATGCGGTGAACTCCAGGGCGTCTCCCGGCGCCCCCTGCGAGGTGTCCGCCCCGATGCCCATCGCGTACTTCATTTCCCCCGCCTTCACGAGGCTGTAGGCGACGTACATCGCCTCGGTGCCGGCCTTGCACGCGAACTCGTAATCCGCCACGTGGACATCCGGGCCGATATCGAGCGCATCGATCAGCACGGTACCGCTCGGTTTCACCGCATATGGATGGGACTCGGAACCGATGTAGACGGCGCCGATCTCCTGCGGATCTATACGGGCCCTCTGTACGGCGTACTTGGCCGCCTGCACCGAGATGGTGATCGTGTCCTCGTCCATGCCGGGAACTGTTTTCTCCTGGACGAGGAGGCCGTTCTTGATGGTGTCAGGATCCTTCCCCCACTGCGCTGCTATCTCCTCCACCTTTATGCGATAGCGAGGCACGTAAGCTCCATACCCAACAATGCCGGTCATAATGCCCCTTCCTGTCCTATGTACACCGCTCCGCAATTACGCTGGCATTCAAGCGCCGATGCATTCCGGCCAGCCGCGTTGCTCGTCGTCGCGATAGACACCGCTATCCCTCCTCCTCGTGCCTTGCTGGCCGTACGCCCCGGCGCTCTCGATACATCACCGTAATTACGGAGCGGTGCACTATGAAGTCGTATTGTTCTGGAAGACGCTGCCTTCCCTCGGCCGTTACTGCCGGTGGCCCGGCAGAATCTAAGCAACAACCGGAGCCACCGACAGCCCAGATGCGGTTTTCAACCTGGTGCAACTATATAGACCAGCCAGGTCTCCTGGTTCTCCTCTTCGACCGTTTCCCGATATTCCCCGGTACCGGTGCCCTCCTCGTCCACCATTTCCCAGAAGACCCTGACATCCGAGAACCCCGCTTCGAGAAGACACTCGCGTATCTCCTGAATCGTCCACAATCGCCAGCTGTAGCTGAAGGCACGGTCGATACGGGAGCCATCGGGGAAGCTGAAGTGTATGTGGCAGACTCCCTCGTGGGTGATGGGATTGTAGCGCTCCTGCTCCCAGTGATAGGTGAAGCCGTCGCACTCGCGCTCTTCTTCGACGGCTATTATCGCCTCGGTCCCGCCATACAGTTCGCTGAAGAATATGCCGTCGGTTGCAAGGGACCGACGTACGAGTTGGAAGTAGCGTTGCAGTTCCTCTCGCGTACCCAGCAGACAGAGGCTGAAGTTCATGGCACAGACCAGGTCGACCACGGGACCTACATTGTCCAGCACGCTGGCCTGGATCAGCTCTATACGTCTGCTGACATCTTCCCCGGCCGGTTCGATGTTGTGCCCGAGGGCCCAGGCGAGCGTCTCCCCGCAGGTGTCGACGCCTGTCGCACTCTTCCGGGGATCACTTCGGACCCACTCGGATGCCAGATACGCCGTCCCGCAGAAGTCCTCCCTGAGGGTCAACGGGTCGCGGCCCCTCACCTCGCGGAAGATCTTTTGAAAGAACTCGATATCCGCTTCGGGATTCTGCACCGCCCTCTGATAGATGTCATGGCGGTCCGCCTGATCCGCCATGCTCAGTTCTTTCCTGTTATCAGCAGACACCTGCAGCCTCCCGGGCCGATGCACTCCAAAGCGTCGCAATCACACTTAACCTATAGATAGAACTTACCGGCATCCAGCGCGAGGATTGCATGAGGATTACAGAAGAATCGGTGGAGCGTGGTTGTCGCCACGCCACTCTTGGCATAAGCTATGGGATATGTGGCTTACTGACCTGAACAGAAGATCATCGCGGATATTTCTTCCCGCTCTCTCCTGCCTGCTGCTGACGGGATTATCCTCGCCCGTACGGGCCCAGGACTTCGGCATCCCCCCCACGGTGCTGAAGGCTGCGCCGGTGCCCGACTACGCACGGCTGGTACTCAGCGAGCTGAATCGCCCTGTGCAGTTGACCATGGTGGATGGCTCGGTCCTTCGAGGGATGGTAGGAGGCGCGGATGCTGCAGAGTTCACGCTGGTAATGGGCGGCCTCTCTCTGATGGATAGCCGTGTCGGCGTCTCGTGGGCCCGCATCAGTGAAGTCCGGATCGATCGAAGGTCACAGATTGTGGAAGGTCTGTTCCTGGGCGGTGCCGGAGGTGCCCTGATCGGGATACTCAGCCCGCTGGGAGATGACACCAGCCGTGAATACCTCGGAATCGGGGCTCCGGGTCGGATATGGGACACGGCTGCACAGGGAGCTGTACTGGGTGCGGTGGTCGGACTGCTGAACGGCCTCGATTTCGTCCTTCCTCACACACCGCAGTCATTCGGCATGGCAGGCCCATTCGTACCATCCCGGCGGCGGCCCCGTCCGAGCACGAGGCTGGTGAACACCGCTCCCTCGCAGAGCTTGACAATCAGTGATATCGAGGAGTCGCTGGAAGCGAGCCCTTTTAGAGAGGATAACCCCTTTATTGATATTGTTAACATCCACACAGATCGATCCTGGAACGGGCGCACCGGCTCTACTATTGCTCTGGAGACAAGCTGGCAGTGGGATCAACATTGGTGGCTTCGAAGCCGGTTGGAATGGACCTCTCTTCCAAGGATCAGTCTGGAAACGCTGTTGCCATATTTTGTAACCGGCGAAACCCATCGCATCTGGCGGGAATACAGCTCATGGCGATCAATGGTGGGAATGGCCTTGCCCTTCGGGGCGGTCGGGCGCCTGCCGGTTGCCGAGATCGCATTCCTCGCAGGCCTGTCCCGAACGACCCTCCAGTCACACTACTCCACACGGGGCGGGGAACCTTCAGCACCTGCAAACTCAGAGCAGACTGTATACCGCCCTGTTATCATGGCCAGCGTGAGCCTGGCCCTTCTGAGGCGCCCGAAACTGGCTGTCGCCCTCAGGGCTGAAGGTATTATGGGGGCTGGGTTCAACGCGAACGCCCTTATCACCGATACGGGATGGGAGGTTATTCCCAGGCGGCGGATCACGCCTATCGGACTATCGATCGGTGTGGAGGTCCTCTTCCCGAACTTCTAAAACTCATCTACGCGAAATCAAGCCCCATGAAGTGCCTGCTATCCAGCCCACCTGCATCGATAGGACGCCAGCACACCGCCCAGAAGCACGAGAATAACTCCTGTCCAGAGGACACTCATAAACGGCTTCACGCTTAGTTCTACAGTCAGGATACCCCCCACGGCGCGGGT
>Ga0114919_10001106_pt1 | contig 21638 bp, 24 predicted proteins | sample BlataG_FD_88682 | JGI IMG/M metagenome (GOLD analysis project Ga0114919, IMG submission 88682) | Deep subsurface microbial communities from Black Sea to uncover new lineages of life (NeLLi) - Black_00105 metaG | ecosystem: Environmental > Aquatic > Marine > Oceanic > Sediment | place: Atlantic... | reverse complement strand
TTTTTTTTTTATTTTTTATAAAAAAAAAAAAAAAAAAATAATTATTTTTATTTTTTTTTTATAATATTTAATTAAAATATATTTTTTAATTTTTTTTTTTTTTTTTCAGAGCTATGATAAATAGAAATATTCATTTTTAATGCTAATTCTTGTAATTCTTTTATTTTCATTTTTCTAACTGTAACACTTGATAAATCTTCTTTTTTTAGATCCATTCCTTTTACAAAAATAGAGCGATGAGAAAAATCTTTTTTGATATTATTATATTCAATAATAGATATAAAGGAATTATTTTGTGATAAAATAGGATAATAATTATTTTTATTTTGAAATAAGATAGCTAATCTTTTTTTATCATCATAATCATTTAAAGTTAAATATTCTCTATTAGAATTAATAATTAAAGCATGAATATTCAAAATATCCAAAATATATTTTTTTGTATCGTCATCAAGAATCTTTTTTTCGTTTAGCAAAATATCTTGAATATTTGATTTCTTTTTATTATTTTTTTTATAATTTAGTATTTTAAAATTCTCATCTATTCCTAAACCGATTTTATTTTTAAATTCTTTTATCATATTTATTTTACATAATTTTGTCATAATACATATTTGTGGATCTACTATTGCTAAGAGTGATTCAATGTAACTATCTTTACATTCTGTTTGATATTTATATTTATCTTTTCCTAAAATATTTTCAAATTCCTTTATTATTTTTGTATCATAATTAATTTTTATATTTTCATCAGGATGATTTCTATATCCAGAATCAATATTTTTAATTTTAATATCATCATCAATTGTATTTGAGATTTCATTATTTTTATTAAAAATAGATTCTAAATAATTATTTTTTGTTTTTTTTTTATCATGATAATGTATAATTTTTTGTTCAAACTTATGATTTACATTTAAATTAATAGTTTGAAATGGTTTATTTTGTACAAATTGTTTCAATAATTTTGGATCAAATGCCATTAATTAGTTATTGATTATGTTTTTATATTCTTTTCAAATTTTTATTAATTTTTAAATATTATGTTTAGTCTGATTAATATTGGTACAAGAATCACGACATTTCTTGATTATTCTTCCTTTTACTCCCGATAATTTTTTTTTTTTATTTAAAATTTTGTCTTTGATTTTAAAATCAATACTATCCTTTAATAATTTATCATCTATTTCATTTAAAATAATTTCTTTTTGATTTTTTTGATATTCGAATTTTTCATTTTCTTTACTTTCTGAATCAGTACTTTCTATACTTTCTTCTTCGGATAAAAAAATATTATCATTTTTATCTGTTACTAAATTTTTAATAGTTTCCATTTTTTGGACGTTGTCTTTTAAATTTTTTTTATTTTCAATACAGAAATCAACAAAATTTCTTATCTTTTGTATAGTTGATAATTTCAATTTTGACATATTTATAAAAATTCCATTTCTATTTTCTGTATATTTATCTGTATCTTCTTTTATAATTTTAAAAATCTCTATATGTTCATTTTTATGTAAATTTATTATTAATTTTTTTAATGTTTTTAAATCCGCTATATTTGATTCTTCATCATTTTCAAATTCTTCTGATTTCAACATCCTTTATATAATTAAAATCAATTCTTTAAATAATTAATTAATTTTTTTATAAAATTTGAAAACAACGTATTTAAAAAAAAAAAAAAAAAAAATATATAGTTATTATTAATATATGGAACCCAAATTTATTTCTATAATATTTTTTCTTTTCCTTTTAATCATATTTTTTAATCAATTAAAAAAAAAAACAATTTTGAATACTATTTATAATCCAGCAAAAAAAAAAAAAATTATTCATTACCAAGAAAAGTTACCAAAAAATAAAAATATTATTCCTAAAACAATAAATAAAAATTATATCTCCAATGGTATATTAAAACAAAATAACTATTCTATCACGAATAATCTTAAACCAAAAAAAGTTTCATTCTCACAAAATATTTATAAATCCAAAATTGATAGAGCTCCAAATAATCCTAGTCCTTTTTGGCTCGATTATAAAATTAGAAGATTTAAAAAAAATCAATTTTAAAAATTATCATTATTAACTTGAGGAGCTAAACAAAGTTTAATATTACCTAAACTAGCTACACTATATTGTATTATTAACGGATAATCATTTTTTAAATACATCTCAATAGAATTACATAGATTTGTACATTTTGTAAATAATACTAAATGTTTTAATGCAAAAATGCCTTGCACAATTTCTTCTTCACTATCCGATTTTTTTAAAAATGACATTCCATTTGATGAACTCTCACCAATAATTGTTTCTTGCTGAGCAAAATCACCCTTACATGCAAAATGTAATGTATTTCCATAACTTTTAATTTCTATCGTATCTGCTAAATTATACATATCTCTGCAAATCTTTTGAAAATCCGGAGATGGCATTGTTATTACAGATGCAAATGTTGCAGGTGGGATTTCAATATTCTCATCATTCAGATCCATTAAATTTAATTTATATGTCGTAACTGTATTTTTTTCACCATTTTCAATCTTAATACCCAAATGATTTGTATCTTCGCTCTCAACATATAATGTTAATGTATCATTATTACTCATTGTTTTTATTAATTTGAAAAAATTAAGCATATTTACTCCCAAAATCATTTTTTTTGGACAATAGTACGATTCAAAATTTTTTGCCTCTAATTTAAGATGAACCAAAACAGTATGCGATGCATCCATCGCAATCACCTTTATCCCACTTTCATCAAATTGTAAATTAGCATCAGTCAATATTTCTTTTTTTGCTTCAATCAAAATTCTAAATGCAGATGATTGCACAGTCTTAACCTCCAATACTAAATTTTCTTTTTCCTCAAGATTCTCATCATATTTAGTGACGTTATATTCCATTTTATATTTTAATCTATAAAGATGTCTTTAAATAATTTGAAAATAAACGCATCTTTATTTTTAAAAAAATAACATTTTATTTAAAATAAAAATATATATTATAAATTAATTATATGAATAGTGATTTATATAGTATTCTTGGTATAAATAGATCATCATCACAAATTGAAATAAAAAAAAAATATAAAAAATTAGCTATGAAATGGCATCCAGATCGAAATATTAATGATCAAGATGAAGCAAATAAAAAATTTAAAGAAATTTCTTATGCATACAAAATTTTAAGTGATCCACAAAAAAGAAAACATTATGATTTTTATGGTAATAACGATTATATGTCATCCAACAATTTTGATTTTTTTAAAAATATGTTCCAAGATAACTTTCAAGGAGAAACCGTAAAACATAATTTCTTTAAATTTTTTGACCAAAATATTAAAACATTTCATAAAAAACATAAAAATAAAATTTTTCGAAATCTACTCGTTGATCTCGAAGATTGCTATTATGGTTCACAAAAATCTATCCAAATTACTCGTATCAATAAATATAATAAAAAAGAATCAAATATTATTCATTTTAATATTAAACCAGGATATAAATCTGGAGTCAAGTTTATATTTGATAATCATGGAAATTTTGATAATAATCAAAATTATGATGATCTAATCTTAATACTTAAAATTAAAAAACATCCTCGTTTCGAAAGATCCAATAATGATATTATTTATCATAGAAAATTAAATTTAAGCGCTATACTAAATGAAGAAATCATAACTATACAAACCATTAACAAAGAAATTATTAAATATAAATTATATTTTGATAAAATTAAAAAAAATAATTATAAAATAATATTCAAAAATAAAGGTATGCCAATAAAAAATTCACAAAAATTTGGTAACTTTATTGTATATTTCTCTATCAATTATGAATCTTAATCAATAATAAAAAATAAAATAAAAAAATTGATTCCTATATATAATAAATTTATATTCAATATTTATGAAATATTATCACGATTACGAAAAAAAAAATAAAATTCATTCATATTCAGGTATCTTGAAAATAATAAATCATAATATTTCATATGTAATTTTAAATGATGATTGGGCGAACGACCTATCTGAGTATTCCTACACCGATCGAAGATCGACATTTGGACATAAAACACCTAATGCCAACGAAGTTGGCATAGGCGCACAAACGCCCAACTCGGAACGTTCCGACTACAATAATGAGTCACCAATAAATTGTTTACATTTAAGCAATGCGGAATCCAAAGTCTGCGAAAATACTTATCTAAATAAAGATAAAAAAACAATTATCGTAATACTAAATTCAACATATGTAAATCGATGTTTTCATAATAATTTAGTTATTATAGAACTTTTAGCGAATGATTTACCACCTTCAAAACAAAAATTTTTCAAAAATTTAAATCTCAAATTTAATATTTTAGGATCTGGAAAAATTATTAATCAACTTTCCTTAAATAATAATTTATATATCTCTGGGATCTTATGCGTTAATGAAAAAATTAATTATGGAAAAACCAAAAAAAATGTTCCAATCTATTTATTTAAACCTTGTGATTCCAAATATCCATATTTTTTAGTCCCTTCCAATTTTAAAAATGTAGATAAAGTCAATGTTTATGCTTTTGTAAAATTTAAAGAATGGAAAATAAATCAAAAATATCCCATTGGTATGTGCGAAAAAATTATTGGAAATATTGGGATCAGCACTAATGAATATCAACATCTATTATATAAATATCAACTAGTCCAAAAAGATTATAAAAATAAAACTATACAAAATCTCTTAGATAAATTACCATCACCATCCAATATAAATAGAAAAGAATATTTTAATCACAATATTTTTTCTGTAGATCCCATCGGCTGTCTAGATAAAGATGATGCAATTCATATAGAACATCATAATAAAATATATAAAGTTGTAATTCATATATCTGATGTATCTTCATATATTACAGAAAATTCGGAATTGGATCTAGAAGCTAAAAAAAGATTAACCACTATATATTTACCAAATAAAAATATTCATATGTTACCTACACAACTTTCAGAAAATATTCTTTCCTTATTACAAGGTAAAAAACGATATTGTATTTCTACAGAAATATATATTGATGAAAATAAAAATATTATAAAATATGATATTCATCGATCTATTATTATAAATAATTATAGTCTAAATTATGATGAATGTGAGGATATTATTCATCATAATAAAAATCATAAAATACAGGATGATATTAAAAAAATCTATGAAATTACCAAACATCTCTATAATAAAAATTATGAATCACATAACATAAATTTTGATTCTCATAAAATGATCGAAATTCTAATGGTATTAACCAATAAAATAATTGGAGAAAAATTATATAAGTTTAATCGCAATAATCTTATCCTAAGAACTCATAATAAGATTGGAGAAAATAAATCAATACATCCAATCATTTCTAAATGTAATCATTTAAACGATTTTTTGAACCATATAAATTCTCAATCTGCTAATTATAAATCATCCCATTTATTAATATATGATGAAATTAGTCATTATGGTCTAAATTGTAAATTTTACACTCATTTTACATCACCAATAAGAAGATATGTAGATATAATTGTTCATAGAATATTAACACATATATTACTTAATAATGCATCACCTAATACTTTGACTAATTATAATATATTATGTGATAATCTAAATAATATAAATAAAAGAATTAAAAAATTATCAAGAGATACAAATAAAATTAAACTGATTGAAGAAAATTTACAAAATAAATTAACAAGTGCTTATATTTATAAAATTAATTCCATAACCAATAAAATTTATTTATTTTTAGATGAATATCATTTATCTTTTGATATTTATATTCTTAATTTTAAATTAAATAAAATTATAGAAATAATATCCGATTCTAACGAAATCATTATTAAAAGAATAAGTGATTCTCAAACATTAATTAAATATAAATTATATCAAAAATTGAATATTTTGATTTCATCTAGATTAGGAGCAGATCATTTTAAAAATAAAATTATAATTAGTCTACTTAATAAAGATAATGAAAAAATTATTGATTTGATTGATAATGATAATTCCAATTTATTAGAAATTCAGAAAAACTAAATTTCTTCCTCTATTGTATTCTGATAATTAGTTGAATTATCATCCAAATTATTATAAGACCTATTTTTCATATAAGAAGTATAATTATAATATTTATTATTATATTTATTTAAATCAATAAGATGTGGAGGCATTTTTTCTAATTTCCTTCTAATAAATTTCTTTACATATCTTTTTTTTCTTTTTGGTTTTAAATTACTTATATTTTTAATATCCCCATCTCTTTTTTTATAAACAACTTCCACATCATCAAATACTTCACCATCGGATACGAGAGTAATATACTTATCATTGTTTTGAGAATAATTCATCATTAACTCATTCCTATTCTCTAGATTTTTAAAAAAATATATAAATATTATAATTATTAAAATAATTATAACTGAAATAACTATAAATTTAGATTTCATATCTTTATATAATATTCATTAGAAATTCTAAATTAAAAATAATTACTTTTTTTTTTTTTAATATTAAAATTTTCATATTTAAATATTATAACAAACTAATGGAAAAAAACAATATTTTTGAGCCAAACAATTTAACATTTAGATTATCAAATAGAGAAAATAAGAAAATAGAGGAAAAAAAAAAAAAGAATACAAAAAATGAATATCAATGGTTCCAAAATTTAAAAATTTTTAATAAATGCTTTTCGTGTATTCAACATTTTTTTAGTAAAAGAAAAACAAAAAGAAAAAAAAAAATGAAAAATGATTTAGATATTATAACCAGTGAATTTGATTTAAATACTATAGAGGACTATATTTAATTTAATGAATAATTTAAGAATACATATCATATAACTCGGATTCTGACAATGTGGATCTTTTCGCGTTTTTTTTAGTTGATGAATATCCCAAATCCTTAGGTTTCAAACCTTTATTTAATCTTCTTTTAACTGTAATTAAATATAAACTAGAAACAATAAATATTTTTCCTAGACCAAATGCAATAATATTAATTATAGGATCTATCTTTATTTTAACATTAAATAATATTGATAAAAATTGCTTAAAAATTGTTGAATAAATTAAACTGAACCATAAAATTAATGATACTGTAGCCAATCCAGATAGTGTAGAAGTTTGGAAAAAGTCGTAATTAAAATCATTCAATTGATCTATCCCTCCGTAAACCAATAATCCTGCAGTAACTGAATAGCTAAACATATATCCATATGATAAATATGGAACAAATATGGATGGTAAATTTATTTTAAATTTAGAACATTTTAATAAATATAAAACACATAACCAGAAAATAAGTAGGATAACAAGACAAGCAATGTATCTAATAGTGAAATAATATTTATGATTTTTTAATTCATCATGCCTTTGATTTATTAGCTCTATCATAATATCAGTATTATAATTGTAGATATTTATTTAAAAATTGAAATAAAATATAGATTAAAAAAAAAAAAAAATTAAGAATATAATATGAATAATGATTTACTTGAAAAGTTGAAATTAATCATTGATGTAAATATTCCTAAAAGTAACAAAGAAGCATTATGGATATGTAAAAATATAGGATCAAAAATATGTCCAGAAATTTGGGAAAGAGAAAAGCAAACCATCATTAACAAATTTTCCAACATTAATAATTCTGATAAATTAAATGATAAGTCAACTTATGTCGGGGAAATAGATAGAATTAATATAAATCATCCTAATAGTTATTTGGGAATCATTCATATAATTGATAAATTATGTAAAAATAATCATGAAAAATTGTATATTTTACAATATTATTTCCAGAAAACTTTAAATTCAATTAATTAATAATTAATATTTTTTAGTATGTATCAAAAATATTTAAAAAATATTAATGAAAAGTAATGAATTTAATTGAAATCAACAAAGATAATGAAAAATCAAGATGTCCACTATGTGGTAATGATTTGGAAATTACCAAATGGTCACCTTATATTATTTGTAATGAATGTTTTGAAAACTCAGAAATAATAAAAACGTCAAAAAATAATAATGATAAGAATCTAGAAGAAATATTTTATATAGATAATATTCCTTGTAATGCAAATTTAGATGAAAATAATAGATTAATAGTAAGAGTAGTGAATGATGAAAATATTATTGATAATGAAATTAAAAAATATGTCATCAAATTAGATAATTTAAGAAAGAAAAAAGAAAATATGATTAAAAATTTTAGATAAAATATTTTGTTTTACGTTTTATATTTTTAAATATTTTCCATAATTTAGATACATGAAGAAGATAATATATACAGCAATTATAGGAAATTATGATTGTCTTAATACTCCAAAAATTATAAACAAGGATTGGATATATATATGTTTTACAGATAGTCCTATTTTATTAAATACTTATAGGGATAATGTTTGGAAAATTGTTAATGTAAAATTATTTAAACAATTGGATTCTATAAAAGATAAAATACGTTTGGCGAGATTTATAAAATGGAGTCCAACATTTTTTTTTAATAAAGAAATAGATTGGAGTATATGGGTTGATGCAAATATAATTATAAATGTAGATTTAAATAAATTTATATTGAATTTACCAAAAGATAATATATTGTATCTTACCAATCATCCATCAAGAAATTGTATTTATCAAGAAATGGTTGCTGTGAAGAGTAGAATTAAACGTGGAATGATAAAAGAAAATTTATCGGGTTTAACAAAATGGTATGAAAACTTATATTTTAATATTGGCTATCCAATAAATATGGGACTATGTCAGACTGGTTTAAAAATCCATAATCACAAATATAATGATAAATTAGAAATATTAGGTGATAAAATGAGAGAGATTATGATTAAATATAATATAAATAGAGATCAAATTATTTTTAATTATTTATCTTACAAACTAAAATTAGGACATTATAATCTTAAATCTTTGGCTAGTATGCATAATAAAAATAAAATGAAGGATGAATTTTATTTAATGCCTCATAAAGAATTGAATTATAATTATCGATTGATTTCTCAAAGAAATTTATTTTTATAAATTTTTTTTTTGTATAAAATTGAAATTAATATTATTTGAAATCATTAAATAAAATAATTATGAATAAAATTAAAGAAGACTTTGCTCCAGCGATGGAATTCAGCTATGAATTAGATGATTTTCAAAAAAAAGGAATAAAAGAAATTGAAAATAACAATAATGTTTTAATTATAGCTCATACTGGAGCTGGAAAAAGTACATTTGCAGAATATGCAACAGCATGCGCATCTAGAGATAATAAAAAAATTATTTACACATCACCAATTAAAACATTATCTAATCAAAAATTTAATGATTTTAAATTAAATCATAAACGTTATAATATGGAAATTGAGGATTTTGGGATTATGACAGGAGATAATAAAATCAATCCAGATGCTCAATGTATCGTTATGACTACGGAAATATTAAGAAATTCTTTATACAAAAATAATGAAATTATGAAAGATCTAAAATATGTTGTATTTGATGAAGTTCATTATTTTAATGATAAAGAAAGAGGACATGTTTGGGAGGAATGTTTAATTTTATTACCAAAACATGTAATATTAATTTTATTATCTGCTACTATTAGTAGAGCAAATGATTTTGCGAATTGGATCCAAAAGATAAGAGAAAGAAAAACGATTTGTATTTCAACACCATTTCGTCCAGTTCCTTTAAAACATTATTTACTTATACCAGGAGAGGCTAAACTAATAAATTATATCAATTCAAAAAATAATACTTTTATGTCAGAAAATTATGTAAATGGTTATCAAGATTACAAAATAAATATGAAAAAAAAAGGAAAGATGAATCCCAAACATAGTATTAATGAATTGGTAAAAACATTGAAAATAAAAGGTTTGGTACCATCAATTGTTTTTACATTTTCAAGAAAGATGTGTGAGATTAATGCTAAAAGTATTACAGAAAATCTTGTGGATCATTTGGAACGTAAGAAAATAGAAAAACTATTTGATATGTATGTACATAAATTAATTGAAACCGAAGATAATTTAAATCAAATAGCATTTGTAAAAAATATGGTTATGAAAGGTATTGGAATTCATCATTCAGGTTTATTACCACCTTTGAAAGAAATTGTAGAAATATTATTTGGAAATAAGAATAGTGATAATAGACCAGAACCATTAATAAAAGTTCTATTTGCAACAGAAACATTTGCAGTAGGAGTAAATATGCCTGCAAAATGTGTTATATATACAAATTTAAATAAATATGATAATTATTCTGGATTAAGGAATTTATATTCACATGAATATACTCAAATGAGTGGTAGAGCGGGAAGGAGAGGCTTAGATAAAGAAGGTATTGTAATATATTATCCGATTCGTGAAATGGAAACTATTCATAATATGAAATCAATAGTTATTAATAAACCAGAAATACTCAGTTCTAAGTTTTTAATAAACATTCCATTAGTTTTAAAAACATTAAAGTCCGATGAACTAAATATAATGAATACAATAAAAGCTTCATTAATGAATAAAGAGAGTGAAATTTTAATGGAATCTTTGAAATCGAGAATGTTAGAAATTGAAAAGATTCTAGAAAAAAAAAATAACGAACTTAAATTATTTAAAGATGATAATATTAGTTTAGTAAAACTATACAGATCGCAATCAAATAATTTAAAAAATTTAAAGAAAAATCAGAAAAAAAAATTTTATAAGATTTTTCTAAAAACAAAACAAGAATTTGAAGATTTAAAACTAGGTAATAGAATTGATGGAATATTAAATGGAATAGATGATTTAAGTGACGAATATAATAAATTAAAATTAGATTTAAGGAATCTTGATTTAAGTGAGATTGATGAGTTAAATAAGATTTTAGAGTTTTTAAAAGAATATAAATTTATTAACGATCGGGAAGAATTAAATATTCAGAACATTGAAAATAAAGATATAACTCTAAAAGGAATTATTTGTTCTGAATTCAATGAAGCAAATGAAATATTGATGACAGAAATATTAGATAAAAAATTATTAGATAATTTAATTAAAAAAGATATTTTAGTAATTTTATCTATATTTTGTGAATCATTTGATAAAGAAAATGATTATTTTATTGAAGATCTAGATGTAAGTAGAGATGTAAAAGATACACTAAAAAAAATACAAACAATTCATGAAAAAATTTTAAATGATAGTCAAAAATATAATATTTATTATAAACCTAAAATTTCATTACAAAGTGTCGAAATGGTGGAGTATTGGTGTGAAAATAAATCATTATCTGAGATAATGGAAAGAAATAATATATTTGAAGGTAATTTTATTAAAAATATAAAAAAAGTAGAAAATATAATAAAAGAATTAAATGACGTATGTGAATTATCACAAAATCATATTATTTTACAAAAACTCCAAACTATTGAGTCATTGATAATTAAAGATATTGTAGATCATAAATCTTTATATTTAATTTAAATTTCTAAGAGACTTGAATCATCATCACAAATAGGATTTATTTCTTTAATTTCATTATCATCATCATAATCATTTTTATTATCAATTAGATCACCGATTAAATTATATTTATCATCATTTTCCAATGTATTCCATTTTGTTTTATCAATATTTTGGATAATATTATTAATATCTTGATTTTCTATATATTCATTTGGATTATTTACATGAATATCAATAGCTCTAATAATATCATTTTTAAGTTGAATATCAGATATCGTTAGTTCTGAATCGCCTCCATTATATTTCTTTTTTATAATAAATTTCTTTTTTTTTGGGATTTTATCATTAATATTAATTAGTTCGGCAACTACATGAATTTTAGTATCATTTAATTCAAATTTCTTTCCAATTATATCAACAGATAATGAATCTCCTTTTTTAACTTTTTTAAATTTATCAATATCTGCGTGATGATGTCTTGCGATAAGAACAAGAAGAGGAGATGTATCTGGATCATTACCTATTCCAGCAAGGATTCCCATTTTATTAATGCTATGAGCAATACAATTAATTATCTGTCCTACAGGTGGATTACATACATTAACCATAAATTTAACTTTAAATACAATATCTCCAGAAAAATGACCATCTTGTATGATTCCTATGCTTCTATTAATAATTTTTAGACTTCCTTTTTTTACATATCCTTGTTTAATACATTTGCCTTCGATATTCTTTTTTAATTTATCTTCTAAAATTTTATCAATATTTTCGTGATTTAGTTCATCTTTTTTTTTTTTTAAATCAGATGGAGTTAATCCAACTTTTTCATTTAAAATATTTGAGCAATAAATTTGATCCATTTGTTATAATATTTCTATATTTATTTTCAAATTTTTAAGTAAATTTGTTTAAATTACATAATTTAATTTTTATTTTTCATATGTTCTATAAAAATATATTTTTTTATGTGTTTTTTTGACATCTTCTATCAATTGACTATATCTTAATAAAAGTTCCAAATATTGACATAAATCGTCTTTTATTTTTGTTACTTTTTTTCCATTATTAATAAATCCGTTTTTTTCCCATTTAATAAAATGCTTTTCTTTTGTAAATTCATTAATAATTTTTCCAATTATTCCTTTAGGAGTAATTTCTTTACATACTGCTCCAGTTGAATTTCTAGAATCTTGATTTACAATTTTTACCTCGATTTGTTTATTTTTTTTTTTTGAAAGATATGACATATATCCATGATAACTATTTTCAATACCTTCTTTATGAATTAATTTATTTCCTGATTGTTGATCAGATTTTTTGATTTTACCATCCGGATATTCTAGCCAATATTCCAGTTTATCATTATTAATAATACGGAATCCATGGTTTATTTTTTTTTTCTTATCTTTGAAAAAATAATTTTTTAGTGATTGTATGACTAATTTCTCAAAATAATTTAGATTCTCTTTTTTTTTATGATTCAAAATTTTTACTATATATGATAAAAAAATTTTTAGTTCATTATAATTCATTCTATCAATGAGATAATCACAATAAATCAAATATAAATAATTTTTGCCTATAGTTTTTAAAAAATCATCATTTTCCAATATTGGGATCTTTTGAAGCAAATTTTCTTTATGTCTGGCAAATATCTGTTCACCAGTCAATCTATCCGTTTTCATAGTTTTTTTCTTTGTTTTTTTAAGATTGGATATTTCTCTATAATATTGATTTTTAAGAAGTGATATATGTTTTTGTACACTGGGTAAAGGTTTATTCCTCCAATACATAGGAATTTTATTATCATATTGTTCATTGAAATGAACCGGTTGGAAAATATAAAACCCTCCTTTATATATAATATTTCCTTCATTTCCAAATTTATCGATTACTTTTTGATCTATATCTGAAATTAATATGTCTAATGCATTATAAATATACATATCCTCTACATTTTCTTTATTTTCATGTATATAATTTTTGATATCTCTCAATTCAAAAATGAAATCATTTTTAAACATAGATTTAATCATTTTTAGAACGATTAAAATATTTGGTTTCGCAAAATTAAGATTATATGTATCTGTATCTATTTCACTTTTACTTAAATTTTGTTTTAGATTTGGATTGCAAATGTAATCACAATTTTTTTTAAAATTACATAAACTTGAATAGGGTTTATCACCAATAGTATATTTGGCTTTAATTTTTTGTGATGTGACAATGGGAATAATTTGACCCCAATCTTTTTCCAAAAATATGTTTCCTTGTCTATTTAAAGAACAATCAATTGATATTTTTTTGAGTTCATTTTCAATTTCTCCCATTTTGATTGATTTAAGTTCTGCTTTTCGATAAACTCTGAGATCAACAGTTTCTCTATTTTCCCATGGTTCAAATTCATGTTTTTTGCAACTAATAGCACAATGTAAATATATAGTGCAATTTCTAAATTTAAGATCTAAATCTATATGAGAACAATTACGTATTCCTCTTCCTATTACTTGTTCTAGACGATTAAGATGATGCCATGGATCTAGAATATGTATTTCCCGTATTCTCTTCATATCAATACCTTCACCAGATGCAGGTGAGCCTAGTACTATTTTAATATTTTCACCATTTTTATTAGATAAGCTATTTAGAATATTTAATTCATAATCATTATTCTGAGTAATATCATCACTGCCTGTAATAATAATGTAATTCCCTTGTTTAAAATCTTTTAAATCTTTGTATTCGCTCTTTTTTTTACCTTCAAATGATATTGGTTCAGATTTTTTGGCATCTAATAGCTGATTTTTACCATATTTTTTGTATCCATTTTGTTCTAATGCTAATGCAATAGGTAATATACCACTTGTGATATGTTGTGAATATATATAAACTATTCCTTGTGAATTGTATACATATTTCATGATTTTATCTATTTTTGAAGAAAAATCATTTAAAGTATATTTTAAATCATGAGAATCTTCTTTTGGACATATTAAGAAGTTTCCATATTTTTTGATTATATTAGATTTATATTTATATTTGTTTATATTTCTTTCGTGTGTAATTTCGAATGCATTTTCTAAACCTTTTTTTCCGTAATATATATTTTTTGTATCACCATTATCTGGGAAAATGATATTAGATGCTTGTATACCTTTTTCTAAAGCTGAGAATCCTTTTTTATTAATAATATCATCAATGTCACTATCTGAGGATATATCGCTAGTTTTTCTTTTTTTTTTTTTTACATTCAATAATGGTTCAACTAGTTTAAGATAGGATTCAAATTGATAATTTTTCATCTCACATCCTATTAATTTTAAATATTTTAATTTTTGAATGTCTTCTAATAAATTACCATTCATAGTCTCAGTAGGTATATTTCTATTCTGGATAACTGATTTATCATTATTAATATTAGGATACAATCTAAATGGAAAGGAATATGGATTCTCGCCACGTAAGTATGAAATATATCCTTCAGCTTTTGCTCTTAAAAGTTCGAGACCTTGTAATTTTTCTTTGGATGATTTTAAAATATTATCATTAGAATCAAATATATCATTTTCGTATATTTTAGGTCTATTATCGTTTTGTAATAATAAATTTAAAATCCAAATGATTTCACGAGGACTATTATACATTGGTGTTGCAGTAAGAAGAACGAGTATCATATTTTCGGAATCACGTATAACTCTTTCAATGACTGGGGGAGCGATTTTATTGGTATTATTTGAATCAGAAATTCTAATATGATGAGCTTCATCAATAATTAGCACTGTATCAGAGAAATATTTTTTTCTGATTTCTTTTTGCAATAAATATTTCTGGTTTTCATCAAGATTCCCGATTACTGCCGAATTTTCTAATTTTTCTACAAAATTTGCGAATTGATCATAGCCCATAAAAGTATAGTGAGTATTGATTGCTTTATTAACTTTTTTATTCAAAAAGTCTTTATTTTCAATAATAGAATCATTAATTTCTTTTAAATAATTATTACCAGTACATTGTGATATTTCGGTTTCGGCGATTTCGCTTAAACTAGTATATGGTTCAAAATTTTTTACTTTATGAATATCAAATAATTGATTTTTAAAATTTTCTTTAATACTTGGAGAACGTAAAACAAACATTTTTTTATTTTCTCGTTTTACATATTCTTTGAATTGTTCAGCAATTGTTATTGCACTACATGTTTTGCCTACGCCAGTTCCATGCCAAATGAGAATACTATTATATGGTGTTTCTGGGGATATAAAATTTTTTAAAAATATTTGAGTTGGCATTAAATTAAAATGTTTTTTGTTACATCTAGATTCTGCCAATTTATTTATATCTTTATCACCAATAACAATTTTGTTTTCATAAAATTCCTTTTTACTATAAATTTTTTCGGTAAAATTATTATCTAGAAAATTGGGATAATAAATGAATTGATCAAGGTCAGCTACTTTTTGAGTTTGTTTATTTAAAAGTTTGATTTCTCTATTTTCAATAATATATTTTATTGCTGTAATTTTATATTCATTATTTATTTTTTCTTCATCAATGGTTGATTTATCATCAAGAGATTTTAAAATTTCTTCTAATTCTTTTTTAAGTTTTTTATCAGTATATTTATTATATTTTTGTATATAGCTTTTAATTAATTTTGTTTTTTCTTTCGCAAAATCTTTTTTGGCTTTTCTATTATTTCTATTAATTAATTTTTTTCTTGTTTTTTTAGTTTTTATTTTAATTGGCATTATTAATATAAATAGATATATTTATACATATTTATACAATAAATAATATTTATTATATTTAAATTTTTTTTTTTTCTTAATTAGATGCAAATAGATTTAAAGTTTTTTTTAGTCAATCATTTATAATGACACCAATATTTTTACATTTACAAAGGAGAGAATATAATAAGAATAAATTAGATTATCGTATATATTTAATATTATGTTGGAAATATTCAAATAGTTTTATAAAATTTTTACCTTACAATATAGTGGCTATAGAAATATGTAAATATTTGGAGAAACCAATAATTTGGATGCATGTACATGATTATATGAATATTTTTAATTTTGGATGTATTAGAAATGATGATTTTAAAAATAGTGATAACATTAATTTCGATTTCTTGGAAAATAAAAATCATCATTATTTTTTTATAAAATTATTAGAGAATGATAAAGAATATTTTAATAAATATTTTAATGAATCAAAATCACAGAAAATTATATATCCTAATTGTGAAGATTACTTAAAATCTGATGAAAAAATAATTATTGATTTAAGAAATATACAATATATAATCAGTAAAAATAAAGAAATTATTATTTGTGAAATGATTGGATCTAGTAATCTTTCTTATCATCCAATAATGGTTTTAAAACGAAATAAGGATGAAATAATTGAACATTTGGATGATAATAATATATTTTATGAAATGATAAAATATAAATTGATGATAAAATATAATATTGAAAATAATAATATATTAAAAATTAATATAAAAAAAAAGATAAAACTAAAAAATGCAAAAATAGTTAATTTTGAAGATTTATTAGAATTAAATTGGGATTCTAAATTATTTGGTGAAAAAGTTAATCATTTCTTTAAAAAATATGAGAAGCATAAAAATTTAAAAAAATATAGAATAATTGTATCTAATTTGGATCAGTATTCATAATTTTTATTTGATTTTATAAATTTTTTTGTTTTATTTTTTTTTTTATTTTTTTTTTTTAGAGTATATTTTAAGATATATTTATTTGTTTTATTAGGTTCATTTAATAGTTTTTCTCTTAAATAACATACGATAGTAATTCTTGTATATTTTTTATCTAAACCAGCGGTACCAACTTCTGGATTATCATTAAAAATATCTTTTAGACTTTCATTATATTTTCGTTGAGATTTAGATTCTTTTATTTCTGTATTTGCATGCCAAGTATTACAATTTTCCATAATGAGGACGTCACCATGTCTAACATCAAATCCTATACCATATTGAGGGAAAACAGTATAGCCACCAGAATATTTACCTCTTTCAAGTGCAGTCATGACAGCCATTCCTCCATTGAAATTACCTGCATCAGTATGTAGTGCAGTTCTAAAATTTCTATTTACGGTAATGGATGAAAATGGTGTTTCAGGAATACGCAAATGATTTCTTTTGCCAGCTCTCATATTTTGATTTTTATAAACCTTTGGTGTGAGTTTTTTGTATATTTTCCCCAATTTCTGCAGGACAGAGAGTCCATTTTGAAATTTATCGAAGTTACTCCGAGTATAATGGGTCATTCTAGCTGGTAATTTCATAAATGGTGTTCCTTCATAATATCCTACAACATTGGATGCAACTTGATTATTTACTTTCATTTTAGAAATTTTTCCATTAACAATGTAGCTTGTGCTCCATTTATCGGTTTTGATGGGAGTTCTTTTTCTCCAATAGGTATTATTAATATCTATGTGTCCAGCAGCAGGACCTCTTCCGCGACTTGCTTTAGCAGCATCTTTAAAATTTTCCCAAGCAATTTTGCAGTCATTTTCATTAAGTGCTTTTTTTCTGAATTTGGCAATAATAATATCTTTTCCATTAATTTTTTTATAAATATCGGCATCAAAATTTATTAGATTATTATTTTTGATATGTTTATTTGTTGCCCAGTCTCCTTGCATAGATTTCATTTTTTCATCTGAGATAATTTGTTTAACATAAATTTTTTTAACCATGGTTATTAATAGATTAGAATTTAAATATATAAAAACAAAAAATAATTATAAATAAAATAATTAAAAAGATATTTGATTTATTATTAAATTTTAAATCGGAATCTTTTTTATATTGTTCTTCTGTAAATTGACAATTATATTTCATATTGTTATCATAAAGAAAATGATAATATTTATTAATTTCTTTGGTACTAAGTTGTTTCTTTCCATTTGTTTCATTCACATGATTATGTAAATCATTAACCCAATTAACCAATGTATCTTGAGTATCTAAATATGGTTTTATTGGATGATTTTCAATAAATTCTTTATAGTGATCTCGACATATTTGACAAGGTAATATAGTCTTAAGACTATTAAAGAATATATAATGTTGTTGTTTATCAAGATTAGTAGGTTTTATGGGATAATTCAAACTAACAGTGTGTAAAAATATCCAACATGGCGGACCCCAAACATCAGGATTCATATAATAATATTGATATAAAAAAATTTATAATTAATCACAATAATTTATATTAAAAATAATTTTAATTATAAAATTTCGGAAATATCTTTAGTAAATTTTTGACATAATTTCGCATTCTGAAAATAAAGCACGATCTGTCCTTTAATTGAAAATCTCATCTGAGTCTTTACATAATTACTTTCGGGTTCATTTAAAACATCCTTTAAGTATGTTAAATTTATTATAGAAGGAATATTATATCTTTTTTTGAAAAATTTTTCTTCTATATATAATGAGTGATTTATTTTATTATTATTTTTAAATAATTTATAGGTTTTAACAAAAGGTACATGATTATTATGATTAATAAATGATGTATTTGTGAGTTCTTGATTAAAATTATTATAATTTGGTAAATTTGTAGAAAAAAAATCGTTGTATAAATTTGTATCAAGATTAGGAATTATATTATTGAAATCATAATTTAGATTTGTCATTTATTATATTTCTAAAAATTTTTTAAGTAGTTTATAAAGTTGAATTCAATAATATATTTAAGTTTTATTTTCCATAGATTTAAAAAGTAAATTTAATTTTAAAGAATAAAATATTTAATTTTAATATATGGAAAATAGAAAAATTTACACAAGAAATAAGCAACTCTTAGATGATGAAATATATTTTGATATAGACTTTATAAAAGATCATGAAAATAAATATTTAGTTGAAAGAATCGAAATAAAAGATAAAAAAAAATTTATTAGACAATATAAATTTGATAAAACCGAATTAAATTATTTAATAAAAAATTTAGAAAAACGAAACGTTAAAATAAAGAAAAAAGGATTTAAATTACCAATACAAAAAAAAAATGTAATAAATAATAAACATCCTGAATATATGTTTAACAAAAATACATTATCACCTGCAGATAGCTACAAACATACTATTTATGCGAAGAAAAATTACAAAATCAATAAAAATAATCTATTAGATATACAAAATATCGAAAATAAAAAAAAAATTTTTAATCCTTTTGATGATCAATTGAATAATTATTCATCAATTATAAATTGATGATAGATCTACATATTTGTTTTACATCATTAATTTTTATATTTTCATTTAGATGATATAAATTAGTAAAATTAGATGTTGTATCTTCGTCCATATAAATTGAATGTTTCATTTCCTCAAATTGCATATAAAATGAAAATATTGATAAAATCAAATATAATACAATTTTTTTTTTTTTATCCTTCATTCGTCGTGAAAGAGATAAAATATAAATAATTGTAATAAAACATGTATAATTTTTAATCTTGTTTTTATTCCATTCATCATTCATATTATGAATATTTTTTATATTATTAAAATAAAATAAATTAAGAATTTTTTATTCAATAATCTTAATCAATAAATAATACTATATCATTTTTAATTTTACTATTTAAATCGAATCTTATTTTTTCATTATTTTTTATCTGAAAAAAATCATAAATTTTATTATTTATTCTATGTCTATTGAATTCATTAATTGCTTCAATTATAGGTTTGTTTTCTAACAAAGATAAATTTACATATCCTTTATCTCCTATATAATTATTACCATTGGATATAATTTTAATTGAAAAAAATTTATTTTTCTTTTTCATAAAAAACATATTTAAGTTATTTTAAGTCAAGATTTTTTATTTTCTAAATAAACAATAAATTATTATTATAACTATTATGATTATTATTTTTATGATTTTCATTGTAAATCATTTTTAAAATATTATTTATTTTTTCTAATACTTTTAATTTTTCAATATTATAGGGTCTAATTTTATTTTTTGCTTCTTCATAACTAAGCCAAGATATTTTACTTACTTCCGAAACTTGACGTATATCATCTTGATTAATGATTGGATTTTTAATCATATTAGAATATGCCAAAAAATAAATATGTTTATATTTTACATTATTCGAACCATAAAATATTTCTTCAATTGGATCTAAATTAGATAATATAGATATATCATCAATTGTAATACCAGTTTCTTCATGAAATTCTCTAATCGCACAATCTAAATCGTTTTCTCTAATATTTCTTCTACCTTTTGGAAATCCCCATTCTGGTTCTTCCCAAAATATTCCGATTTGAGATATAATTTGCTTAATATTTATTTTATCACAATTCATAACAAAATTAAATCTTTCCTTTGATTTCTCATATTCTTTTTTATATTGTTTAGAATTTTGATCCATCCATAAATTTTTCCATATATCATCAAATGTCCAATTTTTTAATTTATAAATTTCCTGTTTAGTCATTTCACTAAATAAATTAGTAATATATTTTTTATCATTTATACCATATTTCCCTCTTAAAAATTCAATATATCCTAATGTATCTTTTCTTCTTATAAGTAGAAATTCGGTATTATCGTTCATTCTCCTAAAGGCAATTATTCCAAGACTCATGACTGGTGATGTACATGTTTTATATGTATGACCATATTTTCCACAATTTCCACAAATTATTTTTTTTTTCTTTTTTTTTTGTTCATTCATTTAAAAAAAATAAAATCTATATATAAAATATTTAAAATATTTTTAAGTATTTTATTAAAAATCATAACCATTAATGTTTAAAATTTGTTAAAAAAAAAAAAAAATTATAATAATATTATGGTAAATGCTTTAAAATCATTTTATATTTCTTGTTTTTCAAGACAGTCAAAAATAACTTTTAGAAAATGTGGAATTTTTTTTAAAAAAGATGATAATTTCTTTTCAAATGAAAATCAAACACCAATTCAAATAGATTTAAAAAAAAAAAAAAAAAAAAATAAAAATAAAAATTAAAAATTTATTAAAAAATATAATTTTTTAAAAAATTTTTATAAAATTTATAAATAATAATTTAAATAATGAAATATTAAATATCTCTTAAATCAAGTATATTCGA
>Ga0114919_10001103_pt1 | contig 21651 bp, 17 predicted proteins | sample BlataG_FD_88682 | JGI IMG/M metagenome (GOLD analysis project Ga0114919, IMG submission 88682) | Deep subsurface microbial communities from Black Sea to uncover new lineages of life (NeLLi) - Black_00105 metaG | ecosystem: Environmental > Aquatic > Marine > Oceanic > Sediment | place: Atlantic... | reverse complement strand
TAATTGATTGCTTGTGACTTCAGGCTTCCATTATGGCTTTCAGGTTAGCCAGTATCAAATCTCCCTCATGCTCGTTTATCTTGACAATGACTGCCTCGGCAAGCTTGCCTAGTACTGGAATAGGCACAGTGTACTCCACCCTGAAGGTTACCTTTGTCCCACCAGCCTCAGGTTCGAACAGCCATGTTTGGGTACTCTCGGCGCCACCCGTGGTCTTGCTAACGATGCGCTGGTTGGGGATGTATTCGATATCCTCGCTGGTTCCTTGTAAGCGTATGCCGGCCATCTTGTATACAAACCGGTTCTTGTGACCACCGTTAGGCAACCGCTGCATGTCTGTGATCTCCACCAGACTCGGCCAGATCTCCGGCAAGTTACTCTCTTCGTCGATGATGTAGCCGAAGACCTTCTCCACTGGGGCGTTGATGGTGATGGTTTTCTCTATCTTTGCCATTTTGATTTCCTCCTTTTCTTTGCATCTGATTGATTTATATGCAGCTCAAAACAAAAAGGCCACTAGTCACCGCATTATTAATTAGGGTTTCCAATAGATGTCGAGTCATATTGCTGCCGCCTAAGCTCCAAGTCATTCTGAGGGACCACGATAACCCAGGCTTCCCGCCTTTTTGAGCATATCCACTGATTCAGTCATTGTCATTAGTGGCGTAGCCCTTATGGACAAAGGTCCGCCGCCAGACTTAAAAGACCACAATATAGCTGCCAGGCTCTCCTGGTCAGGAATTTCAGCTAACATATAGACAGTGTTTTCATTATATGCGACGTAGTAGTGCTCTAGCTTACCTCCCACAGACTCGAAAATTGGTCGGACTACCTCCGTACGGTCATGAGGGTTCTTTATAAGTGCTGCAACCGCCTGGGATGAGACGGTTTCTTCGATTAAGTACCTTGTCATATTTGAATCTCCTTTCTCTATTTTCGCGATGTCACTGGTATTTTCCAAGCAGTAGATAGAGGACTATGGCATCTGAATCCCTCTGAGGTGTATTGCCTCTTCTGCAGCTAATAGAGTCTCTATTTGATACCTCAGTCCTTCAATATGGTGGAACCAAGCCATCCTCTTGGTTAGCTCGGCGAGTGCGTCATACTCCTTTCCCTTAGCTGCTTCAAAGATTGAGTAGGTCCTTATACCGGGCTCCCCCACTCCACCAGCTGACAGCACATGTAATCGTTTGAGGAAGGATGGCAGGGGCTCTGCTAAAGATTTGCCGAAGACTTGTACAACCTCATTTGCCTTGGTAGGGGGATAAGTTAAAGTTACCATAAAGAACATATGTCTTACCTCCTTTAATCCAACAAACAGTGCCGTAATATACTAATCCCCGTCACCTCAGTACCTGCTGAGGCAGCTCACGTTCTGCATAGGCAGCACCTCCTCTCCAAATCAAAAAAGGCACGCGCGGCCCCTGTCAATCAGCGACTCCGCTGCCTTTCTTCATCGTCAAGCTCTCAAAGTAGTAGGTTATTCTAAGGCCATTTCATATGCTCGACAATTCAAGTCTACGCTTTTTCGACTAATTGTCAAATCGGAGGTAAACAGATAGGGGCTGTTACTAAGAAGCGGGTCATCTCTTCGTGGCAGACGGTCAGCCTTAGTCATCGTTGGAATGTAATTCGACACGGTCTATCCCGCTTAAGCTGAGTTTGGTTGGCTAAGAGAGCATAGCACATCATAAGTCCGTGTCTGTTTGGAATGTAGTTACAACATTGGAAACAAAAGCAGTACCAAGATAAGGGACCGTAGAGGGTTCTACCCATTGCACATTCCGCCCTTTTGTATCGAGGGAATCGGATTATTCATTTTGGAACACAATGCCGCCACGAGGATATCTCTTAAGCTACTTCTGACAAGCAAATGCAACATATGAACACATAACATCGTGAACGCCGCGCGTACGATTGCCATAGAGACATCTCGTAGACCTAGGATTGCTAGAGGCCTACTGGACACACTGACTTTCGAGTAGCGCTTCTATGCCAGCAACGTCTTTTGTTAGCCGTTCCATGGTGACTTCCTCTCCTCGTACCGTGAAAGCTCTTTTCTCCGAGTCAGAGACTATCACAATGTAAGTCGGCTTCTTAGCTCCAAAGTACGCCAACCTGCCCTTGCTGCTGGTGCATCCAATCCACACCTCAGAGGCCACATATACTTTTATGCCCCCGATTGTTAGAGGGCCTTCGATTGCTACTTCCTTCTTTTCCATCTGCCTGAAATCAAAACGCCCAGCAGTCCTATTGCAGCTCGTGAGCAACCAAATCTTACAAGAGCGGGCACGAGCTGAATGGGCAGGAGCCTTAACACAACATAGGCATACCCCCGAAAGACTAGACCATTATCAAATGAAGGCTGCAGTGTTATCGAACAAGGCAAAGATGACCTTATTAGAAAGACAGGCAGCCGTAAAGAACTGACAAAGAGAGCTGTGTCGGCTGGGTCATCAAGGCCGACTGTAAAATCAATTCTTAGGTCCCTAATTCTGATGTGCCTGAAGACATCATTCAGGAAGCGTAATATCTTTGGGAGTAACCCCCGAATTCGCAGCAAATCAATAAAGGTCCAGCTTCTTCCAACCCTCTTCTTAGCTTGCTTCTTCTGTCTGCCAAACTCCTTTTTGACCAGGCTGAAGAACCACCTCAAACTGACGCGTAAGTCCAGTCTTTCACGGACTCCAAGGTAGAACCTCAAGTCTAGCGGGATGCTGAGCAGAAAGACTATGACCCCGACTACAATTGCTGCAATGATGCCGGCGGTCAATTGTCACTACCCTTGCTTTTTTTCTTCCTTCCGTTCTCTCTTTTTGGCCATCATCTGTCCCATAACTTCGGGTGCCTTTTCCGCGATTTTCTCTACCGCGCTAGCCAAGCCACCCTTCATTCCCTCTACTCTAACGCCGCTTTTGTCGATGATTACCACAGCGATGGGCTTAATACCGACACCACCAGCAGTGCCTCCTCCCTCACCTTCACCTTTTCCTGGGGTATCGGCTTTTCCGGTGCCACCCATAGCGCCAAACATGAATCCGGTACTCACAAGTGGAATCAAGATTACCCCTTCGATTGTCTTGGGTTCACCCATCACGCTCGTGCTGCTAAGCACCTTTTGAATTTCGTCGACACTCGCTTTAACTAGGTTCTCGACTTCCATTGTCCGCCTCCTTTCAGTTTTCACTTATCTTAGCACTCTGCCAATCATATGGTCAATGAGGTTGGCCTGCCCTCCGAAAATAGAACCATCTTGAATACGAGACCTCTTAATGTTTGGACTTGCCCCCTTTTCTGTACCAGTTGTAGTGTGTCAATTCCCACAGTAAATGACCAGCGGTGAAGTAAAATCCTAGACATATGGTAGCCTGCCAGCTTGACCTGAAGTATTGGAGGAGCTAGGATATGACCACAGGAGCCTCAAACCCAGATCAAGAAGATAGGGTTCGATGCCAAAGGTATGGAGTTAGGCTGATGAAAGCGCTCTTCATTCATTTTCGTTCTGCCCCTCGGAGCAGTCAGAGGCAGCAGTTCCAGCCGGCTGAAGCATGCCTGATTGATTCGGCTGGCACTGACGGCGTTTCGCTGGAGATGATGAAACGCCAGACCCTTCTGGAAGCAATGGGCCATGAGGTAGCGATTTGCTCAGCCTACCATTGGGCTGACTTTCCCATACCGGCTCTGGAATTCGAATCTGAAGAAGCGGCGAAGATGATGCGTAATCTCTACGGGACTAGGATTGTGGACTTTGCCAGTGAAACTGAACTAAAGAGGGCATCTAACGTCTCCTTATTAGAGCTGAAGCAGAAATTGGGCAGGGTAGTTACGGATTTTAAACCAGACATATTACTTGTCCACAACATACTGTCTCTGCCGGTACATCCTATAGCCACAGTAGCTCTAACCGAGTTGCTTAGAGAGTCCGGACTGCCGTGTTCTGCCACCCACCATGACATTCTCAGCGAAGGCGCCTATAAGTTCACGCCGACCTGCAGTCTAGCTAAAGCCATTCTTGACGAGTATTACCCGCCAATAATGCCTAATCTCATACACTGGACAATCAACTCGCGCAACCAAAGGGCACTAGAAAAGAGGGGAATTAATGCCGGAGTTATTCACGATACCATGGATTTCGACGAAAAACTTAACCCGGCAGAGCAAGTCAGGCTCCGAGCTGCTCTTCGGGAAAAGTATAGTATTAGGCCAGGTGATATTGTGCTCTTCGTTGGAGCCCGTATTGTCCCAAACAAGCAGACAGAACTAGCCGGGCACTTGACGGCTACTCTACAACGTCACCGCAAGGACATTGTGGGTAGGAAACTCTACAATGGCCAGGTCTTCTCTGATGAGAATCGCCTGGTGCTTGTCTTGGCAGGGCGTCCTGAGCGTACCTTTGCTGGTTACCAAAAAAGGCTCTTTGAGTTTTTCGGCGCTCTAGGGATTGCTTGGCTGTACGTGGGGAATGAGGTTTGTCCCTTACGGTCGGAGACAGAAGGACTTTATGCGCTTTATCCAGATATGTATGCCATGGCTGACTTTGTCCTCTACCCGACTGGGTGGGAAGGATTTGGTAACCAGCTTCTTGAAGCCTTCGCCGCTGGCTTACCTGTAGTAGTATTCGAGTATCCCGTTTTCAAGGAGGATATCGCTCCCAAAGGTGTTAAGGTGGTATCCCTTGGAGATACCATTCTTGAGGAAAGAGATTCGGCAGGCCTTGTTCAACTTCCCGCTGAAGTCCTGGCCCAGGCTGCACATGAAATGATAGCCATCCTGACCACTCCCAAGGTGTATCGTAGCATCATCACACGTAACACCATGGTAGGTAAGAAGTGCTTTAGCTTCGAAGTGCTTCGAGCCCACTTACATGAGGTAATGGACTGGGCCAGCTTTTTCCCACACTAGAGTTAGAGCAAAAAACTGTTCTACAGCCGGGTTCGAATCCAGCCCCCACTACCAAGCGCAGGTAACAATTAGCCAGAAATTTCAGTGCTGTCAATACTTAGGACTGCTCATTCTGCTTGCATTTCTGGCCCGTGCGATCGAGGTACTGGGTAATAGCGGAATTATTGCATCCGTCGCGCTTATTAGCTGGCGTCGCAAGGACTCCCGACATTGATTCGCTCGATAGCCACCTTGTTTCTCAGCCTGAAGGCCTGCCTTCACGAAGCAACTTCATCGTCTCTTCAAAGACTATTGCCTCGCCTTTTATGCGATACTTGAACTGCTCCTGCCTAATTTTAGTGCCTTTTTGCCCGAAGACCACTTCTTCCAGAGCGTCCTTCAGTCGCTCAGGGCGCGCAGAGTACGGCAAAGTCACACACAACCCTAATTCCTCAAACGGTTCAACCTCAAAGGCCTCAGAATGCTTTGCGCTCCTATCCATATCTGGAACGAATGAAATCACCGGCACATTTGTCAATATCGCTTTGGCCAAAGTGGGCATTCCGTGATGGCTTACTACGCAGGAAGATGCGGCGAGATTTAGAGCGAAGTCCCTGTCACTAGCCAGCCACTTAATACCTATTACGTTAGGTCTTTGCACACCACGATCCGTGGGAAGGACAGCCTTTATCTTTTTCCCTGCTTTCTCCACCTGGCTCATTGCTTCCAGTAGCGTGTCGATCAAAAATGTTCTCAACGTTGGGCCCCTGCCGAAGTAGGCGAAGACTAACCTCTCATCCTTGATACCCAGCTTTCGTTTGCATGAATCGATCTCTTCTTGGCTGAACTCATATCCAGAGGGAATAAAGCCGACAGGTTGCACTCTGTCATCGTCGATGACATAGTTCCTGTTTCGTAGGAAGATTTCCCTGGGGAATACGACAAAGAACCTATCGAAGAATGCTGGCATGTCTTCAAAGAGCCAATTTGAGTCGAGCGAGACGATTAAGCATTTAGGTCTTTCTTCGGGACTTTCGGGATGGAACATCTTCTCCGTTGTCTTTGAGTTGCAACAGAATATCACATCAGGAGAATAGTCTTCGATGATCTTGTTAACATGATTTCGAAGCTGGGCCCTAGGCAGTTCTCCGGAATACAGGATGTCTTCAAATCTAAAATCAGCGATGTGGTCGTGGCACTAGCCAGTTGTGCTCACGAACTTAATATCGATTCCCCTCGTCCTAGCATACAGAGCCATTGCTGTGCCCTGGGCTGCCTCTCCAAGACCCGTAACCAGGAATAGGAACTTCATGATCAAATCTCCTGCCTTACTGCCGTTTGGAATCCGGACTTTCCACGGCAATTCGCTCTCCCCTTTAAGGGTATACCAAACCTCTTGTTCCCGCAAGTTTGGGGGGGACGTTGGCCTTGTCAGGGTCTGATGAAGTATAAATGGAGCTAGAAGTCATCCCGAAATGGTGTGTAAGGTAGTGATGAAGTGACTATTCGCTTAATGGATTATCCCGTTATTCGTGTACTCACCGGTGCCTCTGTTGGGAAGACCGGCGCTTCATTTAACATTCTTGACAATTGCTAAGTGTGCATAACCGCACTGCGCTTATTTACCATTTAGTTTCATTTAATCTGGGGTCGGATGTCAATAGTGGACACCAAACCTGTCATGCTGCCACCAACTCAGCATAGTAATTCTGTGCATAGGCTACAGGTGATAAGAATCCCAGTTTAGCCTGCCGTCGCTGCCGGTTGTAAAATATCTCAATGTATTCTGTAATGTCTTTAATTGCTTCTCGCCTGGTACGATAATGGCGGTGATTGATCAGTTCCTGCTTTATAATCCCCCAGAAGCTCTCCATCGGCGCATTATCAAAGCAGTTCCCACTTCTGCTCATCGACACCTCTAGTCCAAACTGACTTAACAGACCCTGATACTCATGGCTGCAGTACTGGCTGCCGCGGTCGGAGTGGTGCAGTAGCCCTTTCTCCGGCCTCCTGGTAGTTACTGCTTGCAGCAGAGATTGGTTGACCAGGTTCCGGGTCAGCCTCTCTCCCATAGCGTAGCCTACAATCTCACTGGTAAAGAGGTCTTTGTGCCCGGCCAAATACAGCCAACCTTCGTCGGTAGGTACATAGGTTATATCGCTTACCCACACGGCATTCGGTTCATATACCTTAAACTGCTGCTTAAGCAAGTTCTCCGCCACTGGCAGTTTATGCCTGGAGTCAGTGGTTGCCTTGTATTTCCTCTTCTGCTTACAGCGTAGACCCAGCTTCCTTTTGATACGCTTGATACGGCAGATGCCCACTCTTATTCCATCCTCGGCCAGCTCACGCTGCAGTCTCTCTGCCCCGTAGGTCTGCCGGGTTCGCCTGTGAGCCGCCTTAATCGCTACCTCCAGCCGCATTTCTTCCTTTGCCCACTCAGAGGGTGGCCGGTTAGTCCAGGCATAAAAACCGCTGGCTGAGACACTCAGAATCCGGCTCAATAGCGGTATTGGGTAGTGGAGCCGCATCTGTATCATCGACGCGTACCGTGCAGCGACTCCCTGGCAAAGTACGCAGCTGCTTTTTTTAATATGTCTCGCTCCATCTTCGCTTCTACCAGTTCTTTCTTCGTCCGGGCTAACTCCATCTCAACCTCGGTCAAAGGCTTCTGGGCTTTGCCAATGTCTCCCAGCTTGCCTTCTTTATAGGCTTTGACCCAATAGGCGAGTGTTGAGGGAGCCAGGGATAGCCTTTGGGCTGCTTCATGACATGATACCTTATCTTCTACTACCAATTTGACCGCTTCTTGGCGGAATTCCCGGGTATACCTTCCTTGTGGAATACCTTTCACTTTGACACCTCCGTCTGTCTATTTTACCTGACTTTGGTGTCCATTAAATCCATCCTACCCCAATCTGATAGACTTTGAATTTTACCGTGCCTCTCTCGTGACAGCGATACGTTTGGTCGTTATTTTTAGCGATCTCGACTTTGTCCAGAATAAACCGCGTTCATATTTATCGAAATAAATCCCCAGTACGAACTCAATTCTAGCTATAGCAAAGCCTATGAGCCACATCAGTCCACGGAGCGGCTGACGGAGAAGGCAAGACATGATTGTTCTCCGCAGACAGGGAGCGCTCATAGCCCTGACTATGAGTTCTTCACCGAAGTGTTGGCGCGATTTTTTGTTATAGAAGAGGTACCTGGCCCACTGATGGCTGAAGTCCGCAACTGATACAGGCGATCCATAATAGAAGATAGCGTCCTCAGCCCATACAAACTTGAGACCCTCTTGAATACAAGAGTAGAAGATATATTGATCATCGGCGAGAGAAAGCGGCAACACAAGATTTCGGTAGAAGTCCCTTGATAGAGCCATTACCCGCCCGTCTATACTCCACCATGACATATCTTTTTGTTTTCTGATTCTGTCTACCAGGATCCAGTCAAAATATCCTGCCTGCTTTGCTGGATTGAGGCTAAGGCCAGGGCAGACGCGGACAAGATCACCTTGAACCAGTGCAGTCTTACCATCGCGGAAGTACTGTACTAGCTTTAGTATACTATATTCGCTAGCTAACCTCACGTCGGCGTCAAGAAAAACAAGAACATCTGCAATAGTGACTGAGAATGCTAGATTTACCGAGTCCTGTTTGCCTTTCCTTCCTTGCTTTCTGATTAGCTTCACCTTATGGTTCCTGGCGGCAACCTGCTGCACGATAGCATCTGTTTGATCTGTCGATGCATCCGATATCACATATATGTTCTGAATTTGAAACAAGTCATCCTGCTTTGCCGTCATCACATCATGCAGCAAGTCCGCAATGCAGTTTTCTTCATTGAAGGCAGGAATGACAACATCAACGGTTATCACTGCCTGCAGGGGCTTCCCCTTAGTCCTGCCCAACGGGAAAACTTCTGGGGGCACTGATCTATACCCAAGTGCCAGGTGGTCAAATGGCGCTACCTCACAGTACGGGAACTCCAGCCACTCTCGCGGCCACTCGAGCTCTTGTTGTGCATGCCATTCTTGTTGTCTGCTGTGCTGCTCCTTCACATCTATACCCCCTACAGGCTACTTGCCCTCTAGATTTCCATTATAGCACCAATCCATTGCATCTCTCAGAATGAAACTTGCTTAGAAAACCAGATTACCGCAACAATATAATTAGCCATGGTGTTATTCGGTCGTAGATTCCTCCGCTTTATTTTCTGCAATTGGTTTTGGCGAGAATAGCTGGGCTATATAGTGAGACTGAGGGCCACATTAAAAGTTCTACCTATTGATACCCCAGCTCCACTTTTCAAGCTAAAGACATTTCTCAACACCTTTTGATTAATCCAAATTCTCAGCTTCAATTAGCTATACCATTTTACCGCTTGACTGAAGGGTTTTTATTGGCTTGTCAGGCAGATGGCAGGTTTCCAACTACAATCAATTTCTATGTCCTATTCAATTAGGGCAGTAAGGGAGGGTCTTATTGAAGTCCATCTTGTCTCTCAAGTGTTTACCATAGCGTGGATTTAACAGAAGGGCGGAATGTGCAATGGGTAGAGTTTTGTATTGTCTTCTATCTTAGTATTGTTTTTCTTTCCAAAGTTGTAATTACATTACACTCAATGGCTGTGCTGTGCGTTTTACCTTAAAAGTCGACCTGAGCTGATTATTAGTATGCCAGCTACCAAAAAAGGCAAACCGATAATTGTCCATGCGAAAACATGACTGTGGCCAGCAAAAAAACCAATATGTATGCCCAAGCCAATGGAAGTTAAAATCAGAAGCGCACCAGCAGGTACATATTTCCACCAGGATAAAACTCCCCCAGCCAACGCAACTGCACCGAGCAAAGCCAATGTGGCGCCAGCTATAGTAATAGAGCCCACACCTTCATCTATAGCTGAGCCAACCAGCATGAACGCAAAGAATGCTGAGCCGATTGTCCCAATCCCTCGTCCCGCCCATCTCATTGGCCGGGCTATTCGATATTTTTGGCTTTTCAACATTGGAAGCCTCTCGTGTTAGGCTTTGGTTATGATACTACAAGTGCAGCAATAGTAAAAACCCTGATGACAGGGAAGCCATTCTGTCTAAAACCAGGTGTATTGCTTACGTGACCAGAGGAGATACAACATTGAACCTTCTATATCGTAATAGGCCAGATTGCTGTTCTATCTATTCGATTGCTTAGCTACCCCTTATCTCCCAGTATAGCTACTAGCAAGAGACCAGGCCCGGTATGTGTGCCGATTGCCGGGGTCATTTTTGATCGATAGATGCGCTCCTTGGGAAATATAGCGCTAAGTTTCTCAACCAGTGTCTCTGCTTCGTCAGGACAAGCAGTGTCTTCCACAGCCATGTCCTCGATGTAGGCATAGCTCTTAGCGAACTTATATAACTGCTCTATCGCTTTAGCTCGAAAAAGCACTTTACCTGCGGGTTCAACCACACCGTCCCTTAGGGTGATTAAAGGATTCACCTTAAGTACTGACCCTAAAAAAGTTTGAGCCTTACCGATACGACCACCTCTCCGGAGATACTCCAGGGTATCAAAAGTGCATAGAAAATCCACACGGCGCATAGTCTTTCGGGTAATCTCTATCACCTCGTCAAGGTTAGCGCCAGCCTGAGCTGCTTTGGCTGCCTTCATGACTATGAATCCCTCCGCCATAGTAGCCAATTCTGAATCAATTACTGCTACCCTGCATTTCCTCTCCATTAGCCCAACGCTCTGTTTCGCTACGTCATAGGTGCCGCTGAGCTTAGAACTAAGGGTGATAACAAGGATTTCATCCGTGTCTTCAGACAGCGTGTCATAGGCATCAGCGAAGGTTTTAGGCGACGGTACTGAGGTACCTGGAAGGGTCTTGCTCTGCGTTAGTTTCTGATAGAACTGCTCAGTAGTCAAGTCAATGCCATCGCGGTAAACCTTTTCTCCAAAGCGAACGAGTATGGGAATCACCGTAATCCCCAGCTCTTTAACCACAGCAGATGGCAAATCGGCAACGCTGTCAGTTACAATCTTTACTGTCATTACTTCTTAATCTACCAGGCGAAGCTATATTTTATATATTTATTACTGATTTTAATAGTACTCTTTGCATTTCACTGCATATAGTTACTTTTCTGCCTGACTTCACTTGATAAATGTCTGGTAGTCAGTAAATGTGTCAGACCTACTAGACAGGGTAGTCCAATACTATAACCTACTAGAATGCTCGAGGCTCCTGTCAGTAGAGCTACAAACCACAGTGGCGCAAACAGGATGATGCCAGCTATCCTGGTATTCCTGGTAACTAAGAAGGGTATTGCACACACCGCCAGTAGAATAAACATCGCCTGTGGCAACAAAGCACATAGGACACCAATTGTCGTTGCTTGCCCTCTACCCCCTTAAATACTCGACCTATAATGTAAGCAAATGGAATAGACCCGATGAGATAGCTTAGCAGAACTAGCAGAGCTGACATTTGCTGTTACTTCCTGCACTTCATGCAGTAAGCTGCTGCCATGATGTTATCATTATACTAAATTTCATATATTTGTATCAATTGAATAAAGTGATGTCAATCCTTAAGTCAGGACTTTGTCGAAGTTCTATGATTTTGTTATCCTACAACTGTTCTATGAAAATGTCACCCCGTGAAGGAGATACAGCTTGTTTTCACGAATGTCTGGTGATAGTATAGCAACGGTGGCGATTGGGATACGGTCTGGTTAAGAGAGTCGGGCTGTAGGGTTGTTCCTCTCAACAAACCAACGTAGTTAAGAAATGGAAAGGCTTTACTACAGAACACACATCCAGTGTTTAATATTAATGAGAAAGGGGGCATAGAGGACATGACTGAAACTCGAATAGTAAAAAGTACGTGTGGCTTTTGCCTGGCTGCCTGCGGTGTATTAATAACTCTGAAGGATGGGAAGGCAGTTGAGCTACGAGGTGACCCTGAGAACATACTGAATAAGGGAGACTTGTGCCAAGTAGGTTTGGCCTCGTTGGAGTACCTCTATAGTCCGGAACGGTTAACCCATCCCTTAAGAAGGATGGGACAGAGGGCTGAGGGCAAGTGGCAGCAGATTTCATGGGATGAGGCATTAAGCCAGATGGCGGATAAATTGAATCGGCTAAGGAAGAACTATGGCCCAGAATCAGTAGCTATAATTAATGGGTCAGCTAAGGGATATCAAGACACTCATCTGCGGCGGTTTGGTAATGCCTTTGGTACACCAAACGCAGCATGTGCCGATTATGTTTGTCACCTGCCGAGAATGCTTGCCGCAGAAATCACTATGGGGTTCTTTCCCGAAAGTGACTATGGGTATCCACCAGCCTCTCTCATTATTTGGGGTACTAATACGGTTAATTCACATTTTTATGCCTATAAAAAGTGGCTCCAGGTTCTCGACAGAGGTACCAGGCTGGTTGTTATAGACCCCCTGGAAATAGAGATTGCCCAGCAGGCGGACCTCTGGTTACAGGTCAGACCAGGCTCCGACCTGGCTCTGGCTTTAGGTATGATAAACGTAATAATAAACGAGGGTCTTTTCGATAAGGCCTTTGTTGATAACTGGACGACGGGTTTTGATAAGCTTAAGAAACATGTTCAGGACTATACACCTGAGAAAGTTGCCAGGATAACGTGGATAGACGCCGAGACAATATGTAAGGCAGCAAGATTCTATGCCACCAACAAGCCAGGCATTATCGACTGGGGAAATGGAACTGACCATAACTTGAATAGTTTTCAGACGGGCCGTGCTCTTTCCATCCTGATGGCAATAACCGGTAACATCGGCGTACCGGGTGGAGAAATAGAAACAGCTGGCTCAGGCTTCCGTAAGGGAGACACGGAGTCGTCTGAAACAGGCATGCTGGGATACTGGTCAGCTCAGTTGGAACTCCGCCATAAACTACCAGCGGCTAAATGGCAGAATAGAGTCGGGGCGGACTTGAATTTGCTCCGGGATTACCGCTATGTTCTTCCCCAATCTATAGTAAAAGCTATTACCGAAGGAGACCCCTATCCCATTCGCGCTGCCTATGTGCAGGCGTGTAATCCACTGTCATGCTGGAGTAACATTCAGGAGGCGTACAGGGCGCTCGGCAAGCTGGATTTCCTGGCAGTATCTGATATGTTTATGACACCGACGGCTGCTATGGCTGATATAGTATTGCCATCGGCCAGCTATCTTGAGTATGATGGCATTGTCATGCCACCAAATAGTTCGCTGGCTCAAGTCCAGCGAAAGGTTGCACAGATAGGTGAGTGTCGCTCAGATCATGAGATATTAAACGAGCTGGCCAGGAAGCTGGGACTACACCAGTATTTCTGGGATAGTGTAGACGGTTTTTGGGATGCTATATTGGAACCGATAGGGTTGAACTTTGATGAATTCAAGCGGGTAGGCCAAATTTCTGGTATCAGGGAATACCGAAAATACCAGCGGAATGGTTTCAAAACGCCTTCAGGCAAGGTTGAACTTTACTCCAGCCATCTGGAAAAACAGGGTTTGGACCCCTTGCCCGTATATTATGAGCTCCCGGAGGCGCCGTATAGCGTTCCTGAGCTGGCTAAAGAGTATCCGTTGCTGTTCACCTCGCGGAAAACAGGCACTTATCGCGATTCCAGTGGCAGACAACTACCCGGTCTAAGGAGCAGTCATCGGGACCCGCTAATTACCATCCACCCGGAAACAGCCGGAAAGCTGGATATAAAGGATGGTGATTGGGTATATATTGAAACCAGGCGGGGTAGAATAAGAAATAAGGCGAGTTTATCGACTGGTGTTGACCCGCGAGTAGTTGCTCTGGAGCATGGTTGGTGGTTTCCTGAAAAGGGGCAGTCAGAACTATTCGGTTGGGCAGAATCAAATATCAATGTACTGACTGATGATAAGCCGCCATTCAGCCGAGAAATAGGTTCAGCACACCTGAAGGGTATAGCATGTAAGGTATATAAGGCATTCTAGGATAAAAGCGGACATAAGCTAGACCGAAAGATTGTCTCCATCCATCAGTGCCAGAACACCAGTCAGATTCGTTCGTGTAACAATAACACAGGAGATTTGGAGCTAAGGGTATACTATAGCTACAGCTTATTATGTGAAATATTGAAAGTCGGAATCCTCACACTAAGCAAGGCGAAACTTGGCCAGGCCATTTTGGGATGCAAATCTGCCATCCTCCAGGAAGGGCCATTGCTTGCCGTATACACCCGCTTTAAAGATAGGGACAAGACCTGCTATTTCAGCAAAGATACTGGAAACCGAGGGATAGTCCATTGAATAGCCCAGGGCGCTTGCTAGAAGTGAAACGACCTCCCAGTTCTCCTTACCGCTGACTGGATGGATAGCACGATGTAAGTGCTGTATCCGGCGCTCACAGTTGGTATAGGTGCCTTCACTTTCAGCAAAGTTAGCTCCAGGAAGAACTACATTGGGGTAGGGTGGCTTTTCAGGCAGCATGGTATCCACAAGTACAGAAAAAATAGGTGGTTGAAAAATATCATTTCCCATTTTGCCCGCAGTATCAGTACCGAAAACCAGGATGCCCTGAATATTACCTTTCTTAACACCCTCAATAATTCCAATGGCATCTTTCCCTTCTTCAAGCGGTAAAGACCTATGCCAGGTAGTCTCGAACTTCCTCCTGGCAGCTACATCAGTGATTGGCAGTTGGCCAGGAAGGTGATCAGGGCTCACCCCCATATCAATGAGTCCTTGGGCATTGCCCGGGGTACGAAGTGCTATTATACCCGCGCCATCTCGTCCTACATTTCCCGTAATTAACGCCAGGTCGCTAATTAAGGTGAGTTCGGCAGGCTTGATTGTGTCAGCATTTAATACTATCACCGGTCTTTTGGCCTGAGCATAAAGCTGTATTGTCTCAATGATTCTGGAAGGCTTTACCCAAAATGTGCCGGCAACTTCTTCCAGGGGATATCTTCTCATCTCTCTGGCGAAATCTTCAAAGCCAGTGGTTCGAGATTGGACAAAATCACGGTCAACTAGATCATAGGTTATAACGTAATTCAACATCGCTCTAAGCAGTGCTAAGTTTGTTCTGGAATTAACCCTCAAGTTGATCCTGGCTAAGGAATCAAGCCTCGTTGCTCGCGGATTAATTACAACGAGTTTACTTCCTTTGGCCACTGCCTCTCTGACTTTCAAAGAAATTATGGGGTAGTCTTCAGTGATGTCACAGCCGATGACCAGAATAAGGTCACTGCTTAGAATATCACTATAGGAGCAAGTGGAGGCATTTTTACCTAAGCTCTTCATAAGGCTCTCATCCACTGCGGGAATAGCCAGACAACCTATGTTATTGGTTCCCAAGGCTGCTCGAGCCATCTTTTGAACCAGGTAATTCTCCTCATTGGTCAGTTGCGTGGAGGACAAGAGTGCTAGTTTATCCCCACCATTTCGATCCCTAATTTTCTGCAACCCTTCACCAGCCAAGGCTATTGCTTCCTCCCAGCTGGCTTCAACCAAGTCACCGTTTCGCCTGATAAAAGGCGTTCTGAGCCGCTTCAAATTGTGAATGGAGCAGGGGTTAAAGGCACCTTTCTGGCAGAGGTTACCGTTATTCACCGGATTTTCAATAGGGGAAGTGACATTTACTATCTTGTCTCCGATAACATTTAGCTCTATGTTACAGCCAATACCGCAGTAGGGACAGATGCTGGACACAGTCTCGACTTTCCAGGGACCTGGTTTAGGTAGCTGGACTTTGGCTGTCAGGGCTCCTGTGGGACAAGTAGAAACACACTGACCGCAGGATACACATCGTGTTTCAGCTAAAGGCATACCAAGTGTTGGTTCAACCATAGTGTCAAAGCCGCGATTAGTAAAGCCTAAAGCGTCGATGCCTTGAACTTCGTCGCATATCCTGACACAGCGGCCGCACAATATACACTTGTTCGGATCTCTCAAAATATGTGGGTGTTCGTCCTTATTTATAGGCAGGTGGCGCTTGCGTCCAGCATAGTGATCACCGTCTACATTATATTCAGTGGCCAACTGGCGTAGCTTACATTCAAATACATCCTGGCAACCACAGGCCAGGCAGCGCTCAGTCTCTGCCTTTGCCATTTCCTCAGTAAATCCAAACTCGATCTCGTTAAAATTATTCCACCGCTCCTTTGGAGCCAGGGCTGGTATTTTCGTTCTCGGGATGCGCACCACATCATCGTAGTCGCTGATGGCAATCTCATCCAGCTCACCTTTAATACAATTATATGGCTTCCCTACTGGTGCCACTGGCTGATCGCTAAGATACTGGTTTATAGAAATGGCAGCTCTTCGTCCGGCAGCTACCGCCTCCACTACAGTAGCTGGTCCTGAAACACAATCGCCTCCGGCAAATACTCCTTTGAGGGAGGTTTCCATTGTTTCCTCGTTGGCTTCAATATATCGCCTGCGGTTAAATTTTATTTGACCATCCTGAGAAAAGCTGGAAGCATCGATAGTTTGGCCAATAGCAGCAATGACTGTGTCAACTTCCATAGTAAATTCTGAACCAACTATCGGCTCTGGTCTTCGCCTACCTGAGCTATCCGGTTCACCTAAAGCCATCTTAGTGCATTCTATGGAAGCAACTCTACCGTTTTGAGCTATTATCTTTACCGGATTAGCCAGAAAGTGGAACTGGACTCCCTCCTCCTTAGCCTGTTCTATTTCCTCAGCGTTGGCTGGCATTTCCTCCCTTGACCTGCGATAGACTACTATCACCTCTCCTGCTCCCAGCCGCAAAGCAGTTCGAGCAGCATCTATTGCCGTATTGCCGCCGCCAATAACCGCTAGCCTTTGTCCCAGACTCAACTCTTTCTTAAGGACTACATCTCGCAAGAACCCTATTCCGGAGAGGACATCTGGTAAATCCTCTCCCTCAACTCTCATGCTCTGGCTTTCCTGGGCACCAAGGGCAATAAAGATGGCTTCATAGCCACTGTTTTTCAAGCCTTGAATAGTGAAATCCTTGCCCAAGGAAACATTGAGATTGATCTGATGGCAAAGGCCGGTAATAATAGCTATTTCCTTGTCCAGAACCTCTTTAGGTAAACGGTATTCAGGAATGCCATATCTCAACATCCCACCGGCTTGTGGATTGGACTCGAATATGCTTACCTCATGACCTTCAAGGGCGAGATAATAAGCTGCCGATAAGCCTGCTGGTCCCCCTCCTATGATTGCTACCCTGTGTCCAGTAGCAGGCTTGACTTCGGGAATATAGGGGTCTCCATCGCTGTGATCATAATCAGCCACGAACCTCTTCAAAGCGTTTATGGCTATCGGTTCATCTACTAGATTCCGGCGACATTCAGTTTCGCAGAAGCGAGGACATACTCGGCCAATAACTAGAGGTAGAGGGTTAGTCTCTTTAATGAGTTTTAGTGCTTCTCGATACTGCCCGTTGGCGATAAGGCCGATGTAGCCCTGAACGTCTATTCCGGCAGGACAGGCTAGTTTGCAGGGGGCAACGCAATCACCATAGTGATCGGAAAGTAGCAATTCCAAAGCCATACGGCGAATCTTAATAAGCTCGTTCGTTGCTGTTCTAACTACCATGCCTTCTGCTATTGAAGTAACACAGGCAGGCATAGTGCCACGAGCCCCCTCCACTTCCACTAAGCATAGGCGGCAGGCAGCAGTGGGCTTAAGGCGAGGGTCATGACATAAAGTAGGTATCTCAACACCATTTTGCTGAGCTGCTTCCAGAATAGTGCTTCCAGCAGCTGCTTCAAGGGTCTTTCCATTTAAAGTAAATCGAACCTTTGCCATTCCCTTCTCCTTAGTAAACAGATATGGCACCAAGACGGCACACACTATTACATAGCCCACAGCGAATGCACTTCTCAGGGTCTATAACGTAAGGCTGCTTCTTCCTTCCAGAGATAGCACCCGTAGGGCAGTATTTAGCACAAAGCCCGCACCCAGGACATTTTTCCGCTATGATCTCATAGTTAATTAAGGCTTGACATTTCTTGGCTGGGCATTTCTTCTCGTAGATGTGTGCTTCATATTCACTACGGAAGTACCTGAGCGTGGTCAACACTGGGTTAGGAGTAGTCTGTCCTAGCCCACACAGTGAGGAGCTCTTTACGCCCTGGGCCAGTTCTTCAAGGATCTCCAGGTCTCCCTCTTTCCCCTCACCCCTGGTAATCTTATCCAGAATTTCCAACATTCGCACTGTTCCTATTCGGCAGAAAGTACACTTACCGCAGGATTCATCTTGGGTGAAATTGAGGAAGAACTTGGCCACATCTACCACGCAAGCGCTCTCATCCATCACAATCAATCCACCCGAGCCCATGATGGCTCCAGTTTGAGTCACCGACTCATAATCTACGGGGGTGTCAATTAGGCTGGCTGGAATAATGCCCCCAGATGGCCCTCCAAGCTGAATTGCTTTGAGTGCTAGCCCGCTTGAGGTTCCACCACCGATATCAAATACAATCTCCCTCAAGGTTATGCCCATAGGAACCTCTATTAATCCACCGTGGGCTATTTTACCCGCCAGAGCGAAAACCTTGGTGCCTTTGCTTCTATCGGTGCCGCAGGTGTTAAAGGTATTAGCGCCGTTAAGTATAATCCAGGCTACATTCGCTAAGGTCTCTACATTATTGATGTTGGTAGGCTTGCCCCATAAACCTGATTGAGCAGGAAAAGGTGGTCGGAATCTAGGCATTCCCCGCTGCCCCTCTATGGACATCATAAGAGCCGTCTCTTCCCCACAGACAAAAGCGCCAGCTCCCTGTCTGATGCTTATATCGAAATCGAAGTTAGAACCCAGTATGCCCTCACCTATAAATCCTCTCTCCCTGGCCTGGGCCAGTGCTATCTCTAATCGGTGAATTGCTAGTGGATACTCTGTTCTAACATAAAGATAGCCTTCTGAGGCACCAATTGCATAGCCGGCTATCAACATCCCTTCGATAACACTATGAGGGTCGCTTTCCAGAACACTTCTATCCATGAAAGCGCCAGGGTCTCCCTCGTCACCGTTGCATATTACATATTTCTGAGTGCCGGGGGATTTTCTAGCAAAACCCCATTTGACACCGGTAGGGAAACCAGCCCCGCCCCTTCCTCTCAAGCCAGATTCAGTGACTTCATCGATCACCTCCTGGGGTGACATACTGTGTAGCACCTTCTGTATACCTTGATAGCCACCAGCGTCAACATAGTCATCGATAGATTCAGGATCTATTGTGCCACAATTTCGGAGTACAATCCTCCTCTGCTTAGCCAAAAGGTTAGCTACCTCATCGGCAGGTATAACCCATTCGGCAACAGACTTACCACCAATCAAATGTTCCACAACTATGCGTTCAACCTGATCGGGTGTAACATGCCCATAGAAAACATGTTCATCCTCTGGCGAGGAAACCTCGACGAGCACCTCGTTGTAGCACATACCCATACACCCGGTTTGCTTCAGATCTACATCCAGCTTTCTATCCCGAAGCTCGCTGCTAAAGGCATCGTACACCTTTCGCCCGCCGGCGGCTATGCCACAAGAGGCCAAGCCTACCTGTATAACCCAATTTCCGCCTCTTTTATCTTTTTTATAAAGCATCACTATCTATTTCACTCTACTGGAGTAACTGTTTCTGTTTCTTGGAGTTGTCTCGCTATTTTACTAATAGCTTCAGGAGTGAGTCGCCCATGGACTTCACCATTGATCATTATACAGGGAGCCAGGCTGCAGCAGCCAAGACAGGCTACCCGCTCCACCGTGAACATGCCATCCTGGCTGGTTTCCCCTTCCCTGGCATCTACTACCTGAGCTAACGCCAGTGCTATCCTTTCTGCACCGCTCAGATGACACGCAGTTCCATGACAAACTTTAATTAAATTCTTACCTATGGGCTTGAGCCGAAACTGAGTATAAAAGGTGACTATGCCGTATATCTCACTGGCAGATATGCCAATGTTCTCCGCTATACGTTCAATTGCTGCCGGGGGGACATACCCATAGGTGTCTTGAATTTCTTGAAGAACTGGTATCACAGCTCCGGGCTGCACATTATGCTTATGAACTATGGCATCGATTGCCATAAGACTCAATTTTTCCCTGGCTTTAGCTTCAACAGCCATGTAACCTCCTTCTGCTACAAATTAGCTTTTTCAAGACCTGATTGAATTTAACCCGGAAAAAGGAAATTACACGCCGCCATGTTTCAAAGCCTTGAGAAGTTCCTTCTTTGAAGCTCGGTGTCGCTCAAACATGCTGACGATTCTCAGGATTTCCATGCCCTTAACCCACTTCTCGTCCTGAATCTTTCTGGCTATAGCCTCAACCGTCACTGGTGCGTCCACCATGATAATCATATCATGGGAGCCGATGACAGGGTCAATGAAATCCACTCCAGGCATTTGCTCCAGCTCTCTTACTTTGTTCATAAACTCCTGCTGCTCCATGTCGTCAGTAACATCTACCAGTAAATATGCTCTCAGACCCATTATGTTACCTCCTTTGTCTGTTATTTCTGCTTTCTTAGCATCTCTTTTCCTGCCATAAAGCATCTGCTTTCCTAAATTAGATTACTAGCCTAATCCGATTTGCTTTACGTATAAACATTCTCTGTCGGTTTTAGAATGTCTTTCGGCATTCTGCTGATTATTGCCTCACCTGCATAATTCGCCAGAATGTGCAATTAAGAAACCTGGCAAAACTGAAAGCAGCTACTTAAAGAGTATGTTTATGATTTTTACCATTCGATTCGACGATTTAGAGAGATGCTTTACTTCCCTCGTTGAAATAATAATAAGACTCAATCACAGTTAGAAAGACTTATCTTTTTCTATCGGGTTGTCCTCAGTATTTCTTCTATGCGTTTACATACCTCCTTAACGCCTTTCTCAACAGCTACTCCCAAATATTTCTTAAAGTCAATAAATTTCCCCACACCCTCTACTACCATTCCTGGAACCTTTGAATCTTTAAGAAGAAAGCTATATAAATCTCCACCCAACTTTTCCCCTATTTTTTCATCAGGGATTGCTCCAGCTAGCGTTGTTATCGCTGTTTTTAGCTGGTCATAGTCTCCTGTCAACTGTGCCAGGTCACTTGTTAAAGTTGTTTTTTCTGATTCTAATCCATTTATTGTTAAATCCAGCTCGGCTATTTGTGACCTTAAGTTTGCTACCTCTACATCATGCTCTTTTTTTAGCGTTGCTATTTGTGATTCATATCCTTCCTTTAATTGCTCCTTTTCCTTATCCAGTGTTTTTATTTGTGACCTTAAACCATCTATATCAGCTAATCTCTCTGCAAGCACTCCATGATCAATCCTTGACTCCTTAATATCTTCCCCCAGTGTTGCAGTTAGCCTTTCCATAAACTCTTTAGAATCAGTTCTCAAATCCTTATACTCGTCTCCCAATATTCCTACTACCCTTCCCATAAGTTCATCGTGCTTCGCGTCCGCCCGGTCACGTTCTTCTTCCAGCGTCATTATATAAGACCTTAAATCGCCTACTTTCCCACCATACTGCTTGTTTAGTAGGGTGTATATCGCAAAGGCAACTCTCCTGGCCACAGCTTCCCCGTAGCCCTTTATGTCACTGCCTCGTGGACCAAGCACCTTAGTAAGCAGCTTATCCTCTCGTTGAAGGCGCTTATTGTAGTCTTTCAGCCCTGCGTCAACCACCGGGTCCAATCCCGCACTGTGATATAGTTGTTCTGACAGTTGTGTTTCTTCCAGTTTCATCTCTTCGATTTTTACTATGCCGGTTGTTTTTTCCTCTAAATCTGACTTCTT